>Ga0208058_1000145_pt1 | contig 17357 bp, 16 predicted proteins | sample DeeseametaMP1092_FD_184196 | JGI IMG/M metagenome (GOLD analysis project Ga0208058, IMG submission 184196) | Marine microbial communities from the Deep Atlantic Ocean - MP1092 (SPAdes) | ecosystem: Environmental > Aquatic > Marine > Oceanic | place: South Indian Ocean | collected 2011-03-02 | reverse complement strand
AAGGAGATGAAGATGATTAGTATATGTTTCATAGGTTTCCTATTGGTAAGTATAGTATAACCCAACATATACCATCATTTGGTAGATTTTACAAGAATTAGGGATTTTACTTGGAGGGTGCCTGGCTGTGAAGAATTAGTGGGAGTTTCTCACAGGAGATGATATCATTGACTTTTTTTAAATAGTTATTTAGATTTTAAAAACACTTTTTAAATTAAAATAAGTTATGCATTCATTAAAAATAAATGGAATTCTTCATCAAGTTGATGTCGAAGATGAAATGCCGTTACTCTGGGTTTTGAGAGATGAGCTTGGAATGACTGGAACAAAATTTGGGTGTGGAATCGGTCAGTGCGGTGCTTGTACCGTACACGTGAATGGAGAGGCAGTTCGTTCTTGCAGTTTCCCAGTATTTGCGGCGCAGGATAAAGAAATTATAACTATTGAAGGACTTGGCAACAATCACCCTGTTCAACAAGCTTGGATTGAAGAACAAGTTCCTCAATGTGGTTACTGTCAGACTGGGCAAATCATGGCAACCTCGGCTTTATTATCCCAAAACTTAGAACCAAGCGAAACAGAAATAGAAAATAAAATTACAAATTTATGCCGTTGTGGAACTTATGTTCGGGTAAGAAAGGCAATTCGCCGGTCGGCAGAACTCATTCAGCAACAGGTAAGCTAAAATGGGAAAATATTCTCTTTCACGCAGGGTTTTTTTGAAAAAATCTGCACTGACTTTTACAGGTTTAATTATCGGCTTCACATATGAGCCAGAATCCAGTTTGGCGGTAAAAGTTGAAAATGCGGAAGAACTCGGTATTTGGATTCGAATTGCACCAGATGGATCAACGACATTGATTGTTCCTAGTTCTGAAATGGGGCAAGGAGTGAATACTTCACTTTCCATGATATTGGCTGAAGAACTGGAAGCAGACTGGCAAAGTGTTAAAACGGAAACTGCACCAGTAAATTCGAAATACATCAACCCTGAAAGTAATTCAGGTCAAATGACGGCTGGAAGTTCAAGCGTTAAGGGCTTTTGGAACCCGTTAAGAAAAGCAGGTGCAGCAGTTCGACTAATGCTTCAAAAGGCTGCAGCTCAAAAATGGGAAATACCTATAGAGGAATGTGTAGCTAAGTCAGGATACATATATCGTAAGAATAGCAGCCAAAAATTAAGCTATGGTGAGCTTGCTGAAGCAGCAGGAAAAATAGACATTCCTTCTGATCCTCCTTTAAAAAATTCTAAAGACTACAATTTAGTTGGCAAATCAATAAAAAGAATTGATATTCCAAGCAAAACAAATGGATCTGCCCAATTCGGGATTGATGTAAGGTTGCCAGAAATGATGTATGCAACCATCCGACAATCCCCTGTTTTTGGAGGTGAAGTCCTATCATATGACGAGGATGCTGCAAAAAGCATTAGGGGGGTAAAAAAAGTGACTCTCATACCTAATGGGATTGCAGTTATAGCAGATAATACCTGGCGTGCAAAAAGAGGAATGGAAGTCTTGAATCTTAAATTTCATGGAGGGAAAACTATAGGGCTTGAAAGTCAGCAAGTTCAGAAGGAATTGCTTAAGGCTCTGGATGACGAAGGGAAAACTAAAATTGAAGCAAATCAAGTTTTAGATCTAGAATACGAAGTACCTTTTTTAGCTCATGCTCCCCTTGAACCAATGAACTGCACGGCAAATGTTACAGATAATTTTTGCGAAGTCTGGGTTCCAACTCAATCTCAAGGAGGGTGCATGGATGCCGCAAAAGAAATTACAGAATTAGATGAGGAACAGATTCAAATTCACACAACTTATCTTGGTGGTGGGTTTGGGAGACGAGGAGAAACTGATTTTGTAAAACAATCATTGATACTTGCTAAAGCATTAGGGAAACCGATTAAAGTAACCTGGATGCGTGAGGAAGATATGCAGCATGATTTTTATCGTCCAGCCAGTATGAGTCGTTTCCAGATAGGATTAAATAAAGATGGATTCCCTATATCTTGGAATAATCAGTTGGCCTCACCTTCAATTCTTAAACGCTTTTTTGCACCAATGGCCTGGTTTAATATAGATCCATTGTCAACTGAAGGCGCGGATGAAATACCTTATGCAATAGAGGATTTTAATTTTGATTATTCTGTAGTTGATTCAGGTGTTCCTGTTGGATTTTGGCGTTCAGTAGGTAGTTCATTCAACGCTTTTTTTACAGAAAGTGCAATAGATGAAGCCGCCCATCTGGCTCAACAGGATCAGTTTGATTATCGCATGAAACTTTTGTCAGGAAAACCTCGTTTTCAGAAAGTCTTAGAAAAAGTGATGAGAGAATCTAAATGGGGAAGAATACTTCCAAAGGGACACGGATTGGGAATCGCAATTCATAAATCGTTCGGAAGCATTGTCGGAGCAGTGATTGAAGTTTCCACTGATGTTAATGGTATGCTAAATTTGAACAAAGCCTGGATCGCTATTGACTGTGGAAAAGTAATAAATCCTAATACCGTCAGAGCTCAGATGGAAGGAGGCTTTACTTTTGGTTTGTCAGCAACTTTGGGTGAAGAGATCACGTTGAAAGACGGCCGGGTTGAGCAAAGTAATTTTCATGATTATTCAATTCTAAGACTAAAGGGTTCACCAGAAATTTCCGTTGAAATAATTGAAAGTGGTAACGAAATAGGTGGTGTTGGTGAAGTAGCCGTACCACTTGCAGCACCAGCTCTAACCAATGCAATTTTTTCTTCATCTGGAAGACGCATCCGATCTTTGCCCTTGAGTAAACATGGAATAAAAATCACCTGAATACAGACTTTAGTGAGCTCCATAGTAGTTTCAATTTCGGTACTTATACCATCAAATGGAATGTTTTAGAAGAATAGAGTGATTTAACTTGGAGTGTGTCTGACTGTGAAGAATTAGTGAGGATTGATCAAGGAACCAAATAAGAAACACTTTCATAAGCCTTAATACACAAGCACATCAAAAACAATAGACACGCTCCAAGGGGGGATTTTTCTCCTGCAAAAAGCCTCAAACAACATTTTAATATAAGTAAAAACCAGGAGTCTTGAACAAATTTCTTGTGCCACTCCTGTGCCAGTAGCTTACAAAAAAGGAGGAAAAAGAAGGATAAGAGGGGAATGAGTTATACATTTAACTTGTTAATTTCATTGACCTATCTTATCATGGATTAACGTGGATTACCCGGCCCCAATGACGCATGATCATAACTCGGATGTCAGAAGTAAAGAAAATTATTTTTAAAACCTCACTCCAGCCTATGAAATGCCTGAAGGTGCTAATTGCTTCTGAAGTTTTCATACAGTTAATTTTGCATAGTAACCATAAAAATAGAAAATAGTGATTGATGATATGGAATTAAGCAGTTCTGACCAGGAACTGATGACAGAAATTAATGCGGCGCTTATTAGTTTCATTAAATCAAATGAAACCCATCTGCAAATGGATCCAATGAATTCGTACCGCAGAAGAATGGTGCATAAAATCGGGACTGAATTTAAACTGACTTCTGAGTCAACTGGTGAAGGTGACAGCCGTTCTGTTCGATTGGAAAAAACAAATGCCTCTGCTATTCCAGAAAATGTAAATAAAAAAAGAGTCTTTGATCGTGGGATAGAAATATTTTATGCAAAGCCCGGTGCTGAAATTGTTTTACGTAATGATGGTAGTTTCGGAATTTCACTAAAAGAGCGCGAGAGCCGTGCCCTGGACAAACGTACAGTAGAGGACGGTGAATTTCGAATTCGGGAGAACAAAATAATCTGCAAGGATGACAGTAACTGGTGAGTAAATCTCAAATCGAAACAGGTCTTTCATTTGCGGCAATTGAGCAGTCTTCTTTTTCATTATCATATCTAGGAGACGCATTTTACGAATTGTGGTGTCGCCAAAAGATTTTGCAACTTCTCCAAAATAGAAAACAGGTACATCAAAGCGTTGTTCAGTTTGTCCGCTGCCAAACCCAGGCCCGTCTGGTACATTTGATTATGCCACACTTGACGGATGAAGAAAAAAACATTTTCCGTCAGGGCCGTAACAACAAAGTCGTTTCCCTTCCCAAACATGCATTTACAAGAGAATATCGTGCAGCAACTGGATTTGAGTGTCTGGTAGGGTTCTGGTATTTGGGCAAGGAAATAAAGCGTTTTGAAAAACTGATGTCACAAACTGAGGTGCAGGAGTACCTGGAGTCAGTCCTGACCTCGTGCAAAAACTCTTTTACTAACGCAGCTTAAAGAGATGATTTGGACATTTATTATATTTATTGTCGCAGTATCTGTAGCTACTATCGCTTTTCCTCTTTTTTGGAACAAACTGCAGTTCTATCAACTTCCGGAAAATTCTACACAGGACTACAGTCAAGCGGATTCCTGGCTCTCTGCATTAAGTGATTTAGAAGTTGATTTTTCACTTGGGCGGATGTCAAAAAAGGAATATCAGCAACAAAAATATTTTCTGCAGCGTGGTTATTTGAAGGAAGAAGAAAAGTCCGGGGCATTAGAAGAATGACCGTTAATTTCAGGAAGAGTTTTGCTTGAAATCAAAAGTGATTTATAGTTGAGCTTTTTTCCAGAATCGGTTGCGACAATAGCACACGCCATCATCAGGGTCCCTTCCACAGTAGTGAAATAAGGCAGATTTCTCATAAGAGCGACTCTCCGGATGTGTTTTGCATCCACTGAGCGTTTCCGCGGACGGGTTGTGTTGACAATCAAGGCCACCTCTTTTCGGTCAATGTAATCGAAAATATTATCCGGATCTTCCCGGTCCAGGCTCGTTTTTTCTATATTAGTGACACCTGCTTTTTGAAGTACTTTATAAGTTCCTTCTGTAGCTAAAATTTTTCGTCCTGCTTTCTGAAATTCTAGTGCCGCAGGAACAATTCCCTGCTTATCCTGATCGGTCACTCCAATAAAAATGTGTCCTTCCTTAATTTCTGATTGATAAGCAGCAACCTGGGCTTTCATAAAGGCATCTTCCAAGTTTTCTCCCCGTCCCATTACTTCACCTGTTGATTTCATTTCAGGACCCAGTTCAGTGTCTGCTCCAGAAAAACTGATGAAAGGAAATACTGTTTCCTTAACTGAAACAGATTCCGGTGTTTCATATGAAAATCCGATATCACTCAATTTTTGTCCCAGCATGAGCCAAGTTGCATATTTTGCCAAAGGATGTCCAATAGATTTACTGACAAACGGAACCGTCCTGGAAGCACGAGGATTAACTTCAATCAGAAAAATTTCATCATCTTTAACAGCAAATTGTATGTTCATCAATCCTTTCACACGGAGTTCTCTGGCCAGGATTTTTCCTTGTTCTTCCAATCTTCGCAACACATCCGAAGTCAGGTTTTGCGGTGGCAGAATACAAGCGCTGTCTCCAGAATGAATCCCAGCGCGTTCCACATGTTCCATGATCCCTCCCATTTCAGAGTCAGTTCCGTCACCCAGCAGGTCCATATCAACTTCGACTGCACCTTTAAGAAACTGATCGATCAAAACCGGATGATCCGGCGACACTTGAACAGCTTCTTTAAAATATTCTGCAAGCTGTGTTTTTGTTTCAGCAACCATCATTGCCCGACCGCCAATTACATAAGAGGGACGTACAAGAATCGGATATTCAATTTTTTCAGCAATATTTTCTGCTTCCTTTAGTGAGCGCGCCATTCCATTTAGTGGCTGTTTCAATTTCAGTTTTTTCAACATTTCTGCAAACTGTTCCCTGTCTTCAGCACGGTCAATACTTTCGAAAGGTGTTCCAAGCAGTCTCACACCAGCATTATTGAGTTGTTTTGCGAGTTTAAGCGGAGTTTGTCCACCAAGCTGTACTATAACCCCAATCGGTCGTTCCAAATCGATTACGTGCATTACATCTTCAAACGTAATTGGTTCAAAATACAGACGATCCGAAGTGTCGTAATCAGTGCTCACCGTTTCAGGGTTGCAGTTGAGCATTATTGATTCATAACCAAGTTCTCTGACTGCCCAGGAGGCATGAACACAACAATAATCAAACTCAATGCCCTGACCGATACGATTGGGTCCTGAACCCAGTATGAGAACTTTTGCTGTTTCAGTTGGAAGCGACTCATTTTCTTCGCCATAGGTGGAATAATAATAAGGTGTTTCTGAGACAAATTCTGCAGCACAGGTATCAACCTGTTTAAACACCGGGAGTACATTCCATTCATAACGTAACTTATAAATTCGGCTTTCCGTTACTTTCAGTAATTCTGCAATGCGTTGATCTGAAAAACCATGTTGTTTCCAATTCTTCAACAATACAGGTGTTATTTCAGAAAATTTGGTTTTAACAATAATTTCCTCTTCTTCAACTAAACTCCTGATTTGCCACAAAAACCAGGGATCAATTCCGGTTTGTGTATAAAGTGCTTCATTAGACCAACCTTGTCTCATGGCATCAGCAACATACCAAATACGTTTGCTGCTGACATGCTGGAGTTGTTCCTCCAAAACCTCTTGCGGAGTCATTTTTTCATCTGAATAATCCGGAGAATTGAGACCCGAATTTCCTGTTTCCAGTGAACGAAGGGCTTTTTGAAAAGATTCACGAAAAGTACCTCCAATGGCCATTACTTCACCTACAGACTGCATCTGGGTACCCAGAATGTCTTTCGACATGGGAAATTTTTCAAAGGCAAACCTGGGAATTTTAGTCACAACATAATCAATAGACGGTTCAAAGGAGGCAGGTGTTTTTTGTGTGATATCGTTTGGAATTTCGTCAAGTGTATAACCGACAGCCAATTTTGTAGCAATTTTTGCAATGGGAAAACCTGTAGCTTTTGAAGCAAGAGCAGAACTTCGGGAAACTCTGGGGTTCATTTCGATCACAAGGACTTCACCATCTTCCGGATTAACCGCAAACTGTACGTTTGAACCTCCGGTATCGACGCCGATTTCCCGCATAATTTTTATCGACATATCCCGCATATTTTGATATTCCCGGTCAGACAGTGTTTGCGCAGGAGCAACGGTAATACTGTCACCGGTATGTACTCCCATCGGATCGAGATTTTCAATAGAACAAATAATGACTGCGTTATCTTTATGATCGCGCATAACTTCCAGCTCAAATTCTTTCCAGCCTATTATTGACTGCTCAACTAAAACCTCTTTAGATGGAGAAACAGTCAAACCATGGGAGACAATACGGATTAATTCATCGTCATTTCTGGCTATTCCACCTCCGGAGCCTCCTAAAGTAAAGGAGGGTCTGATGATTAATGGAAACGGAATTGTTTGAGAAAAAGCCAATGATTCCTCAATGGAACGTGCAATGGTGCTGGATGGCATTCCAATTCCAATTTTACTCATTGCTTCCCGGAAAAGTTCTCTGTTTTCCGCTTTGTTAATTGCGTCAATGGAAGCGCCGATCAGTTCTACGCCACAGCTTTTCAGAACACCGTGTTCATGAAGTTCAATTGCCATATTGAGTGCGGTCTGCCCCCCCATGGTGGGCAATATTGCATCAGGCTTCTCCTGCTTTATGACTGCTTCCAGAGTCTTGAGAGTAATTGGTTCAATATAAGTTGCATCGACCAGCCCCGGATCAGTCATGATGGTTGCAGGATTACTGTTGATCAAGACAACCCGGTAGCCCTCTTCTTTGAGGGCTTTGCAGGCTTGAGTGCCGCTGTAATCAAATTCACAGGCTTGTCCAATTACGATGGGACCTGACCCAATAAGTAATACAGTCTTAATATCAGTACGCCGGGGCATTATGTTTGTTCAGATTTGTGACTTATATCAAGCCTGAGAATTTGTAAGAGAGAAGCCCAAAATATTCGTGGAAAATAGTCTGGATGCGGTTAAAATTAGCCCAGTCAAAATACCGCCACCATGGAATCGAAGTTTTGGGATAGGACTGGTTTGCAGAAAATGAATAGGACTCGATCCCCAATTTTTTGAAGACAGACACAAGACGAAATAAATGGTAATCGTGAGAAACCAAAAGAACAGATTTTAACTCCAGACGATTCAAAATTTTGGAGGTCTCGACTCCATTACTGTACGTATCCGCAGAACGATTTTCAATGATGATATCATGCGAAGGAACTCCCATACCCTGGAGAATAATGGCCATACCTTTAATGTTGACAGGAGGAAAATATGGTTTAGTTACACCACCGGTAATAATCACGAGCGGTGCCAGTCCCTCCAGGTATAATTTTCCCGCTGTGTGTGCTCTTAAGGTAGAGCCAGGTGTTGGTGCTCCCGAACCGTGAACTCCGGCTGAAGCAACCACGATAGCATCGCTGGCTTTTTTTTCACTTTTTGGAGTCATACTTTTTAATGGATATGATATAGCTTGAAAAAACAGTGTATTGCTTCCAAGCAGTAAAAACACCCAGCTTCCTAAAAGAATACGGAATGAAAGTTTATTTTCGTTCCTCTGCCGGAACATCAAAAAAAGTGCACAGGATAATAAAACCAAAAGCAGCAGAGGGCCGAATAGAATGTCTTCAACAATTAACTTTAAAGGACGTTCCATTGATTATTTCTGAATCTAAAGGTATGGGGCTGATCAGAGTTCTTGAAGGGTAGTGTATCACTTATTCACTTGGAACCAGAAGAGTCCCCAACTTTAATGTATTAATATTTTTTTACTGATCAGCAGAATTATTATTTAATGAATCTTCGGTAATTTGTTTGGAAGTTTTATTGTCCATGACCAAATTAAGCTGTTTAACTAACTCCAGTGAACCCTCATATGATCTTTGAATTTTTTGCATTCTCCTTCCACTTTGTATTTCAAATTTTATCTTTTGCAGACAGTCTCTCAATTCCTTGAGTTCTTCTGAAGAATTTGGATTACTAAGTTCCGGACACTTAAGTGTCTGTTTTTCTTGAGCCAGTACTCCATCATTCTCTACAAATTCTCCTAAAAACACAATACTCACTAAACAAATCAGGCAGAAGAAAAAAAATCTTACTCCAGAACATGTTTTAATCGCAAAAGTCATAAAACGGTAACGTATAATGTTCAGCTTGAAAGTTGAAGCATTTTCTCTTAATTTTAAAGGTTATAATTTAGGATTGTTTCACGAAATATTTGAAGTATAAATGTTTTAAAAGTATTTTCAAAGAATGTTAAAACTATTTATTGCAGCCATTTCTGTAGGTCTGATATATTGGGTTTGGCTCAAAAAAAAACAAATATTTTCCAATCGCAATAATAAAATTGACCCCTTTATCACTACAATTGAAGCGATTGAGATACAAACATTTTTAGATTGGAACACTTCGCAGTATTGCCTCGAATGTGATGGAATACGCTACGGCAAACAATTTAAGCAAAAAAAAGCGCCAGACTTACCACATGAGGCCGGATGTCGCTGTGAGGCCACCAAATTATTCTATACTTCTGATGACGTTTTTCAAGGTACTTCACCTGTTTTAACTCACAAATCTGCTTTGGGTGACATTTCAACAATAGATGCATTGCTGCTAAAAAACATCTTGCTCAAAATTAGAACCAGCCCAGGAAAGGGCAATTTTTCAGATTTCTTAGAACAATTTGAGATAAACAATTTTTCAGAAAATATTCGCTCCGGAGCTATTTCTCTAGTCGAACATGCTTTTGAGGCAGAGCAAAACAAGGAGTAAAATTATAAAGAAAATGACAAGAAAAGTCTGACTCCTGAATTTAAGAACCATCCTTATCTCTAAAATCTAAATCCGCGGTAAAAAAATACGAATAGTATTCAAGCATTATGAAAAGACTTGCCCAGTTTATCAAATGGTCATTCAGGATAGTAATAATTACAGGAATTATTTCTGGAGCTTCTCTTGGGGTTTTTCTGTTTGAACTCAGTAAAACTTTGCCACAAAATCTTGGAGATGAACTCCACAAAAGAAATGACGTATTACCTACTGTCCTCTATGACCGTGAGGGTAATCAGATTGAAGAACTTTTCATTCAACGGCGCATAGTCATACCCTATGAACAGTTTCCTCCACACCTGATTCAGGCTCTGGTTGCCAGTGAAGATGCCCGTTTTTTCTCTCATCTTGGAATTGATCTACTGAGAATTCCCAAAGCCTTCCTTGCCAATCTAGAAGCTGGCAGAATTGTTCAAGGTGCCAGCACTCTCACCCAGCAAACTGCCAGACTGTTTCTGTTAAGCAGGGAAAAACAGATTATTCGAAAACTCCGGGAAATGTTGCTTGCGTTCCGGATGGAAATGCAATTTTCGAAACAGGACATTCTGTCCCTCTATCTTAATAAAGTTTATCTTGGAAATGCGGAAGGGGTTGAGGCGGCAGCGCAGGGTTATTTTGGCAAACATGCTTCAGAACTAAATCTCGCAGAAAGTGCTTTGCTGGTTGGAATACTTCCTGCGCCTTCTCGTTATGCACCTCACGTTAATCCCGATTTTGCCCTGCAGCGGAGAAATGTGGTTTTGCAAAGAATGCATCAGGAAGGGTTCATCTCGGAGCAAGAATTGCAGAAAACAATTCATACGCCTATCAGCCTGATTCGTATTCATGATTCGACCACAGAGGCTACGTCCTACTATGTCGAACATGTACGGCGTTATTTGATTAAAAAATACGGTTCAAAAGTGCTTTATCAGGGTGGTCTTAGAGTCTATTTAGCTATGGACTTGAACTATCAGACACATGCTCATGAGGCCTTGAGGAAGGGGATTCTGGAGTTAACAAAACGGCAGGGATTTCGGGGTGTACTTAACGAGAATAGTCCTGATAACAGTAGCTTGACAGGCAACTCCACAGATGGAAATACATTAAAAATTGATTCGCTGTTTCTCGGAAACATTGTCGCTGGCGTGGTCAAAGAAGTCAGTAAGGAAAATGTTTCAGTAGAACTGGGAGAATCGTACGGAATTCTGGAATGGAGCAATATCAGCACATGGAAAAATGGTAACATTCTTAAAGATAAAACACCTATCAAGATTTCCAATCCGGCAGAAATATTTTCTGTTGGTGATGAAGTACAGGTAAGACTTGCCGATTATGATTCAAAAAACAATTTTTTTCGTCTGCAGCTCTATCAGGAACCCTTGGTAAACGGAGCCTTGTTGGCAATGAACCCAAAGAGCGGAGAGGTACTATCAATGACTGGTGGTTATCGTTACGGAGAGAGCGAGTTTAACCGGTCCATTCAAGCTTTGAGACAACCTGGATCATCGTTCAAACCAATCGTTTATTCTGCTGCCCTTGATGCCGGTTTTACACTCAGTAGTGCACTAATAGACAGTCCAAGAGCTTATGCAACCGGTGCAGTGACTGCCGGAGATGCGGAAATCTGGACTCCGAAAAATTATGGCGATAAAGTCATGGGCAAGGTTTCATTGCGTACAGCTCTTGTCAAAAGTCTTAACTTGCCGACTATCGGACTTTGTGAAGAATTGAAACCGAAGCTAGTCATTGCTTATAGCAGGCGTTTTGGTATCACTGCAGAAATGATGGAAAATTTAACCACCTGTCTGGGATCGTTATCAGTCACTCTGCAGGAAATGATTAGTGCCTACGGTGTTTTCGCAAATCAGGGACGATTGGTTAAACCAATCTATATTCTCAGGGTGGAAGATCAGGATGGGAATATTTTGGAATCAAGTGTATCAGAGTTAAAACAAGTCACCTCTGAGGAAACTGCTTTCCTGGTGAGTAATGTTTTGCAGGATGTCGTTCAGCGTGGAACAGGACGGCGCGCTAGAGCAATTGGCCGCCCTTCTGCAGGAAAAACCGGAACCACAAATGACAGCATTGATGCTTGGTACATCGGCTACATTCCGCAATTGCTGACAGGTGTTTATGTAGGATTTGACAAGCCAAGAAGAATGGGGAAATCAGAAACTGGATCCCGGGCAGCAGCTCCAATCTGGATTAACTTTATGAAAAATGCAGTTGCAAATTTACCTACAGAACAATTTCGACAACCACCTGGAATCACAACCGTTAAAATTCATAAATCCGGAAGGCGTGCAATACCCTGTGATAAAGCAAAAGATGTATACGAAGAACACTATAAATCCGGAACAGAGCCTGTCCTGGATCTTTCGCAATCCGGAATGTGTGTTAAAGCAAAGGAAACTGAGAAAACTGAAAAAGAGGAAAGTGAGCCGGAGTTGTGAGGATAATAATTTGAGGAAGTCCTAAAGGTTCAAGGCATTTACATTGTCAAAGCCTTGAACCTTGAGCTGATATTCTTAGTTCAAAGATTTTTTGAGCTTGCTTCCAGCTTTAAACTTTGCACCTTTGGATGCCGGGATTTGTATTACCTGAGATGGATTTTGAGGATTGCGACCTACACGGGCTGCACGATGGGACACAGAAAATGTGCCGAATCCAATTAACGTTAGTGAGTCTCCGCGCTGGAGAGTTTTTTGAACTGTTGCTGTAAAGGACTTCAGAAAACGATCTGCGTCGGCCTTTGTAAGGCCTGTTTCTGCTGCTAGAGCATTAATAAGATCAGCTTTTGTCATAGTCATTCTCTCAGAAAAAGATTAGTCCGGATGTTTTTGTATAACAAGCCTCCACCTATTAAACACATCCTATTAATAATATCCAATTCACACCATGCAAATTAGACTGTTTCGCAAACTATTTCAAACTATTTAGTTCTACGATAGTAAGAAAGCTACAAGCTTTCAATAAACTTGTCAAGGATTTTTAAGAAAAAAATGAATTTTTTTCAAAAATTATACAAATTTGTTGTTTTTCCGGGTATTTCAGCAGGAATTCGTACCTCTGCAAGAAATCTCAACGGCATGGAAAAATTCTTTATTTTCCACGATCAGGGAACTTTTTCCTTTATTTTCGCAGCTTCAGTGTTGCTTCACATAGTGCTGGTAATAATTACTATGGCAATTTCTGAGTTATGGGTACAGGAACTGCCACCCATTAGGGCAAAAATCGAGGTGCGTTTTGCAAAAATTACTTCTGAGCCAGCTCCAATTGAAAAACCTAAGCCGGTTCTAAAGAAAATAGAAAATGAGTGGCAGCCAAAGTTGAGCAATCTTGTCCCAAAAAAGCCTGTGCTGGAAAAACCTGTTCTAAAAGATACACTTAAAAAATCAACACTATCTAAACCTGAAATAACTCAACCTGAAGCTCCGCGTCTGAAAATGTCAGAACCGCAATTAGCTCCTTCAGTTCCTACCGCGAAACTAAACAAGATCTCGGCACCAAAGAAACCCTTACTACTTCCAGTGGACTCTCTGGAAAAATCTCCTCTAATTCCAAGTTTGCCAAAACTAAGCAAAGATCCTGTGCCTCTTTCTCCTCTGAAGTCCAAAAAATCAAAACTTAATCCGAGTCAGTTGGTATTGCCAAAAATATCACTGGAAGACATTACACCTAAAAAAATAAATGCACCCAAGATAATTAATATGCCTAAAAAGTTAAATAAACCTAAAATCAAAAATTCACAAAAATTTTCAAAACCATTAAATCTTCCTGTTCGGGAATTGCCGGAAACAATGCAGTCTGCTTTACAAAAAGTACCCTCAATTCCTCAAGTTCAACCTTCAGACAAACTTGGGACCGACCTTAAGGAAATATTTCCTGACAAAATAAAGTTCGATGAACCTCTTCCGGATTTGGGTATTCCTGAGCAAGCTGACGAGGAGAAATTAAAAGAAATACCTGATACCGTCAATTTGCAGCGTAAAAAATTAGCACAACTGGCTGGAGAGGAATATAATCTGCACATTCGTACAAGGATTATCCCTAAACTTGGCAGTTATTCTTCAGAGTTGTACATTCGCATCCGGCTCAAAATTATACCAACAGGTAAAATTATTGACTATGAAATCATTACAAAAAGCGGATTTTCTGCTTTCGATAAAGCTGCAGAGCTTGCTGTACGGAACGCGCTTCTGGATCCTCTACCCAATGCTCTTGCAGAAAATCCTCCCTACATCGTTACAATTCGGATTGTTCCCCAAAATTAAAAACAGAATGCAATCATAGCTCATGCACTCAGTAATTTATATTTTTGCTCTTCGAAAATTTCGAATTTACTTCACTATTTTCTTCCTCTGTTTCAGCACTTTAGTTCAAGCCCAAACTTATTCCAGCGAGGAGATAGTTATCAGTGGACTGGGGTTTGCCAGGTTTAGTGTAGCTTTAGTTCCGGAAAAGAGTTTTACAGATCATATGGATGCTAAACGCTGGCTGAGGATAATTGACCGAAACCTTTGTTGGGGTGGTGTGTTTCTGGTGACAGATTCACGATATAGGACTTGCCGGACTGCAGGTGGAAATCAGGTCGATATGAAAATCATGCTCAAGCTGAAAGGTACAGTTACAGACAACGGTGATCTGGTTCCAAAACATTTAATGCTGACGGTTGCAGATAATGATGGAGTGCCGCTGTTTCCCCTAGAATTGCCAATACGAAAAAATCGATTTCGGGAAGCTGAATTAATGGATTTGATTAACGAAATGTCGGTACAACTCACAGGGCTTAAGGGTATTCTGGGAAGCACGATCGCATTTACACTTAAACAACCTAAACGTCGAAAAATTATTGCAAGAATTAATACACACGGGAAAAAGTTGGCGGCTGTTTCGAGGAACAAATATATCAACTTATTGCCAAGTTGGAGTCCGAAAGGCGATGCCATTGTTTACACGACACTAAGTCGACGCGGCACTGCAATTATGTTTAACGATTGTCTAAAGGTTGTCGGCTGCAAATATCGTCCTGTAAAACTGCTGAGCTCAAATATTTCTGCTGCACGTATTTCAAAAAATTTTCTCAGTGTCAGCGGTGGGACATGGTTTTCAAATGGACATAAGCTGATTGTGACTCTCAGCCGTAAAGGCAATACTGATTTGTACGAATTTGACAGGCTGAAGAGAAAAGTAATACGGCTGACTACTCACCGGGCAATTGATACAGTACCAGATTTGTCGCCGGATAATCAGCACTTAATTTTCGTTTCAGACCGCTCTGGACACGAACAAATTTATTATTTGAAGTTGGGCACAAAAATTCCCTTTCAACTTACATTTGGTCGAGGCAGCAGCAGCGACCCGGTTTGGTCTCCGGATGGTACTCTTATCGCTTTTTCTAAAATCAGCTCAGGACACAGCCAAATTCATTTGATGGATCCATTTACAGGGGAAGATAACTTTCTAACAAGAGGCCGTTTCAATTCAGAGCAACCTTCCTGGTCTCCGGATGGACGGCAAATCGCTTTTGTTTCTTCTTCAACAGGATTTGATAAATTATACATTATGTTTATTGATGGGACGGGCAGGCGACGTTTGACACGTACGCCGAGAGATTTTGAAGAGGGTGGTCCCAGTTGGACAGCAAGGAAGTTTTGATGCAATTTGAAGATTGGCAAACTGCACCAGATCCCAAAGTTATCCGGAAAGAAAAGCAGAAAGCCAGGGAACTTCGGAAATCGCAGTGGTGGAAAAACCGCAGAGCCTGCAACAGTTGTTATTACTGTGAAAGCCCTACGCCAGCAAAAAAATTGACCATGGATCATGTGGTGCCCTTGGCACGCGGCGGAAGGAGTATAAAATCTAATTTAGTGCCCTGTTGCAAGTCTTGTAATAATCAGAAAAAGAATTTATTACCAATAGAGTGGAAAGAATATTTAGCAATTATTGGTAAAAAAAAGGAGTAATTTTTTTTGAAAAAAATATTTTTTCTTAACACCTGTATTTCTTGCCTTTTTTGTTTTTCACCTCCCTTTTTGAATTTTTTCATTTATTTTTAACTTTACAAAAGCAGTTTTTTTTGTTAGCATTGCCTTCACATTGTGTTTGGTTGTATTTAAAGAGAATTGAAATCAAACAAAGATGTTGAGCAAACAAACGATGAACTTGTGAACAGACAATTTTTTAGTTTATTGACAAATAAATATCAGGATCAGGGTAAGATGAAAAATAAATTTAATCGACAGGGCAACCGATTTGGATCTCGTGAGAAGAGCAAGGCAAAAGGCGGTGCAAACTCTTCCAAAGGTCATCCCACCAGCAAAGAAATTGAGCTTGCTACGCAGGCTTATCTCTCAGAAGGAGGAAAAATTGATCGGGTCGCACTGAATCACGGTAACGCCGAGAAAGAGGTGTTCAGGGCAAACTTGGAACCTGATTCTCGTTTGGGGATGGGAACTTTGGTGGATGATTCTTGGGACTGCTGGGAAAACAAGGATTACGATTCAAACCCCACTGGTTCAGGAATATAATTGTTGCGTTGCTTGCTGCATGAGAATTGACAAATTTTCAGCCACGTAGACCTTCTTCCTGAAAACATTAACTTCAACTGAGTCCCGCGCAGGTATTAGCGTTCGGTAGTGGTTAATTTGCAGAAATGTGATGATTTAATTCAGGTCCACTGAAGGTCTGAGAAGTTCTCACTGCATCTTTTCTTTTCAAAAATCAAAAAAGAACAATTGGGGCTTGTAATATCAGTATCCATGCGCTACACTTCCACTTCATGTTTCATGGAAAAGAGGTTTCTTTTCTAAATTCTAACATTGAGGTACACGTAAAAAGTCGAAACTTATAAAAGCTTGAGGCCAGAGTCGCAGAAGTCATAGAAAAATTATTAAATCAATTCTCTGTGTTTTCCAAAACTCTGCGTTGAGTCCAGTATTTTGCTGTCTTAGATTTTTTACGAGATCATTATTTAAGCTTGGAGAATGCAAATGCGAAAAATGTTTTTTTTGATCGTGACCGCATCAATCTTGATGCCATTGTCTGCCCCTGCATCCACAGAACAACTTGGTATAGGAGTCTTCGATTATATTATTTCCCGAACTGATTTCAATGTTGAAACCTGTGAGGCCTACAGTTGTAACTATGTCTCCACTGACAAAACAATTAAAATGGAGTTGAGGCGTGCAAACTTAGCGGAGCATAATGGCAAAGATCTAAATTTCCTGCTAGATATTGACTTTGACAGTAAATTATTTAAATCCGGTTTGCTTGTTCGGTATTACAACGACAAAGACCTGATACGTGTATTTATCAAGAGATCATCTATAACAATTGAAGCTACAAGAAGGGATGAAATTACAACTCTACAGAGTTGGCTTAAAAATGTTTTGAGTCTTGTAAAATAATCTCTATGCCATCCATTTTTCCTAAAAAATATCTGTCGAATAAATATTTCATGTTTGGGTCAGATTAGTATTTATTTTCTGACCCAAGTCTCGTTTCTCATCCCTCGTTATTTTTCAATCATATTTCATAGTTATTTTCATGGATATTCTGTCCACAGGCCTAACTTTGCTTCTCATCATGGATCCTTTGGGAAACATTCCCTTGTTCCTCTCCGTCTTAAAAACAGTCGATGATGAATCTCGCAAGCGTCAAA
>Ga0208058_1000136_pt1 | contig 18368 bp, 16 predicted proteins | sample DeeseametaMP1092_FD_184196 | JGI IMG/M metagenome (GOLD analysis project Ga0208058, IMG submission 184196) | Marine microbial communities from the Deep Atlantic Ocean - MP1092 (SPAdes) | ecosystem: Environmental > Aquatic > Marine > Oceanic | place: South Indian Ocean | collected 2011-03-02 | reverse complement strand
CGCAGAGGAACTTTTCATCAGCTTCCGGACGGTGGGCAACCACGTCAGGAGCATACTCAACAAGACCGCCACCGCCAATCGGACCGAGGCGGCCACGTATGCAGCCTTAAACGGTCTCACTAGCGATTCCGGCGGCGTACATTGACCTCTCATTTCCACCCCCTTTCCCAACCACCTCAATCCCACGTTCGTCCCGATCCTCATCTTTTGCCCTCTACTTAAATAATCCTCTTTCCGACCGTTCTTTACCCCAAAACACCCTCTGTAGGCACGAACCCATATAGGTAGTGCTACCTATACGCCCTCGTTTTACCGGGTTTTTTCTGCTTTCCAAAAATGCGTTGCCTCCGGCATGTCCACCCCATATACCCATGCCTAAAGTGGTGCCAAGACGAAACGCAGGAAGAGCAACCATGACAACTCAAACAAACATCCAGGGCAACACCGGAAATAACAACCAGAACGAAAAGGGAAACGAAATGAAACGCTCGATGTTCTTAGCCCCCCAGTTCAGCGGAAAAGCAATCACCGCAATGGTCTTCGGTTACCTCGCGATGGTCACCATGATCTTAATCATGACCGCCAATCCCTTCCAGTCCACCGCTTCCTTGGACTTCGGCCCCCAGGCCGCCGCTGCTTCGGTCCAGACCGTAGTGGTCGAGATTCCTACGGTCCAGGTCCCAGCCGCTCCTTACATCATCATCGGGCAGGCCAACTAAATAGGACTTAAGGGACCAAGACTCTCTGTAAATCGTCTAAGAACCGGAATAGGTAACGCTCATGACTCTCATAAACCTTTTCAAGCCGGGCCTCGGAGAATTATTCGGACTTTCAGTCCTCTCCCTCATGGGAATAGCAATGGCCTTCATGGTGATGACCATGGCCAGCGGATTGGAATCCAGAGCGATGTCAGACCTGGGATTCGGCCTATCAGCCAACGCAGCCACCAGCGAATCAGCGAGCCGACCCACCAGCGAACTGGCGCTGTTGGTCCGCAATTAATCGGAACACATCTTTCACGAGCACCAAGATTCAGCCAACAACAAAAAGGACTACGCGATGAATACCGAAAATAATGAATTCACTATCACAACTAGCCGTCTCGCCAGATCTTTGATGGGAAAGGTCCCAGGGCTGATTGCAGGAACTAGCCTGAGTCTGGCCTTCGCCCTGGTAGGTGCGATACTCGCGATGGCGGTACAAACCTAGATTCCAGGTTTACTCCCGTTGAGTCCAATGGAAACGCCCCGTCCTAGCGAAAAGGACGGGGCGTTCTTTCGTCAACACCTCCGTTCGTGGTGAGCTCGTCGAACCACCTGGGGCAACGATTGCTAGGTCCGCTATCCCTGGTAGACCGTGTCTCCGCCGACGATCGTCTGCTCCACCTGGATATCTTTGATGCTCAGCGGGTCGATCTGCGTGGGGTCGCTGCCCAACACCACCAGGTCCGCCAGTTTGCCCACCTCGATGGAACCCTTAGTTTCTTCTTCGAATGACGCATAGGCCCCGTTCAGGGTGTACAGCCGCAATGCTTCTTCGACGGATATTCTCTGGTTTACGCCCCATTCCTTGCCAGTGCTGTCGGTCCGGGTCACGCAACTCTGAACACCCAGCAGGGGTTCAAAAGGGCCGGGCGGGTAGTCGGTGGCCCCGGTTGAGACCACGCCGGAATCGATGAACGAACGCTGGGCAAACATCCACTCCAGCCGCTGCTCGCCGTAGTAGCGCATCTTCTCGCCGTGATGATAGACATAGGTGCAGAAGGGTGTCGCGATGACTCCCATCGCCTTCATCCTGGCGAGCAATTCCGGATTGACCAAGGTGCAGTGTTCGATTCGGTGGCGGGTGTTGGCCCGGGGGTGGGCTTTCTGCGCCTTCTCGTAGGCTGTAAGCACCAGGTCGATGGTCAGGTCGCCGTTGGCGTGGATGCACACCTGGAAGCCGGCCCGATGCATGTCCATCACCTGCTGCTCGATCTCTTCTTGCTCCATGGCCAAGATGCCGTGGTCGCATGTGGAACCCTCGTAGGGTTGGGACAGGTATGCGGTGCGAGTGGCGATGGCGCCGTCGGCCACCATCTTGATCCCGCCGATACGGAGCCGGTCGTCTCCCAGGCCCGACCTGATGCCGGCGTCCCGGAGCGCGGGGAACTGGGGGTACCACATCAGCGCGTAGACCCGGAGGCTCAGTTCGCCGGCTGCATACCCGTCCTGATAGGTCTGGAACTCTTCGGTGGTCACTCTGGCGTCGTGAACGCTGGTCAGGCCGACCCGGTTCAGCATGCCGCAGATCGTCCGCAGTCCCTCGCGTCGCACTTCCGCGGTGTCCACCGGGATAAGTCCGAAACGAACGTGGTCGATGGCGCGCTCATAGACCATGCCGTTCAACTTACCTGTATCCGGGTCGCGGCCCAGCCTGCCTCCAGGCGGGTCGGGAGTCTCGTCATTGAACCCGGCTGCCTCCAGGCCCGCGGTATTCATGTAGAAAACGTGTCCGGCCCGGTGGGCAACCATCATCGGATGATCGGTGGTCACCGCGTCCAGGTCGTCGCGGTAAAGGTGGCGGCCCTCGTTGGAAGCCGTCCTGTCGGTCTTGGTGTCGTCAAACTTGAAGCCCTGGACCCATTCTCCGGCCGGAGTCTTGTCGGCCCGTTCTTTCAGTCCGGCCTGTACTTGCTTGAGGCTCCGCACATCGCAGTCGGCGGACATCACGTGCTTCACGCCGCTGCTCAGCACGTGGATATGGGCGTCGATGAACCCAGGAAGCACAGTCTTGCCGCCCAGGTCCAGCACCTCGGTGTCCGGCCCGATCAGGCCTTCGATGTCCTCGTTGCTACCGACCCCGGAGAACCTGCCGTGGGTCATGGCCAAAGCCTGCGCCTTGGGGCGGCCATCATCGATCGTGATGATGTTGGCGTTCTTGATGACGGTTTCGGCCTTGCCGTTGACGGTGGTCATATCGGGCTCCCAAAGATCTCTTAGTGGATCGAATCAAAGTCGAGTGACAGCGGCCATTGTAGGCCTTTATGAACGCTGCTGTATGATAGTCGAATCTCCGGCCATCAAGGTATAACCGAATGACAAGTGCGGGTCTCACGCCGAAATTCGAATCGGACATGGAAGTAGATTTCATTGCCGTCGGCTCCGGTATGGGCGCGAGCTGCGCTGCCCTAGCGGCCCAGTCGCAAGGACTAGAGACCGTCATGCTGGAAAAGTCCGAGGTGTTCGGTGGCGGCACGACCTATTCATACGGGATAGTTTGGGTCGGTGACAACCATCTGGAACGGGCTCTGGGAATCGAAGATTCCCGGGAAGACGCCTATGCTTATCTCCACCACCTGGCCGCCGGTCACGAGATGGAAAGCAACCTCCGGGCCTACATCGAGACTTCCCCCGAGGCACTCAAATTCTTCTGCGACGACGTTGGTATTCCTTTCTATGTGGTGCGCGGGTTTCCCGATTATTTCCAGGGCATGGCCAACGGGTCCCTGGGCGAAGGCCGCAATCTGCAGGTCAGGCCCTTCGAGTCCAAGTCGTTGGGCGAATGGCATAAATACTTGCGGGCCGCGCCGGCGGTCACGCACCGGGCGACCCTTGAAGAGGTTGCCAGTTGGGGCGGACGGGCGCAACCGCAGAACTGGGACCGCCAGCTCATTCGTGATCGCATGGAGCAGGACGTGCGCACTTTTGGGGCCGGCCTTATCGGGCATCTGATGAGCGCGGTGCTGCGGCGGAATATCCCCTTCTACCTTGACACCGACGTGCGGTCCCTGATCGTGGAAGACGGCCGGGTGCAGGGGGTGATCGCCAGGCAAGGCGCCAATGAGTTTCGCATCATGGCCCGGAGAGGCGTGCTCCTAGCCACCGGCAGCAACGTCAGGAACGAGGCGTTGACTGAAAGGTCCAGCGAGTTCCACGCCACTAAAACGCTCCTGCCACCCAGCGTTGACGGTGATGCCATTGTCTTGGCCGGAGAGATCGGCGGAGCTATCAGCATAAAGCCCCAATTCCAGCAGGACTTGCTCTACGTTATCCCCGGCGAAGAGCACTACGGAACGCCCCTGTATCGAGGCGTCACAAACAACGAGTCCGGTTTCCCCCACAGTATCCTGGTGAACCTGGACGGCGACCGATTCTCCGACGAGTCCATCGGTCAGCAGGTCGGCGCCACTCTGCGCAACTTCGATGTCCGGCGGCACCGTTACGTCAACGTTCCCTGCTTCTTGGTCTTCGATCAGACCTACCTGGACAAGTACGGATTGGGCAGTATTCAGCCCGGCGATGAAGTTCCCGATTGGCTGATCAAAGATGACTCGATCAAAGGATTGGCCGAGAGATTGGGCGTTGACGGCGAGGGGCTAACCAAGACCATCCAGCGGTTCAACAAGTTCGCGGAAGCGGGGAAAGACGAGGACTTTGGCCGGGGCGAATTCCCGTTCGCCAACTCCGTCAGCGGAGATCTGACTAACAAGCCCAACCCCAACCTGGGCCCCCTAGACCAGCCACCGTACTTTGGCCTGCCGTTGGAGCCGGCCGCCGCTGGGTCCACCCGCCTCGTGACCAACGAGCTCGCCCAGGTCATGCATCTGCGGGGCCAGGCTATACCGGGACTCTACGCCTGCGGCAGCGCCAGCGCCCACTACTACGGGATCGGCTACCAGGCCGGCTGCGAGCTAGGCGGCGCCATGACCTTCGGCTACCTAGCAGCCAAACACGCCGCGGCGGGGTGAATACGCAAGAGAGTTTGGCTTAACTAGACCACCGGCCCCCACCCTAACCGTCCCCCTGCTTCCCCAAATCAATTCTCTTGAGAAACCAAAAACCGCTGCAGGATCAAGACCGCTGCCACCTCGTCCACCGACGCCCGGTCACGGGAAGGCTGGACCCCTGACTCCCGCAACAATCCCTCGGCCTCAACGCTGGTATATCGCTCATCCATCTCGTGAATGGCCAAAGATTCTTCCGCGCCGATGGCCCTGCGCAATGCGCGGACGAACCCACGCGCCAGTTTGGCGGATGGTCCGATCTCGCCGTCAAGGGTGTAGGGGATGCCGACGACGATGCCCTGAGCCTGGCGCTCATGAGCGGATGCGATGACCTGTTGGACGTCTTGGGCCAGTTTGGTACGGACGATGTGTCCCGCGGGCAGAGCCAAGCCGCCGGGGCCGCTGACCGCCAGACCGATACGGCGCTCGCCAAGGTCCAAGGCAATCAGCTTCGGTTGTTCCGTTTCCGATTTCATCGAGGCTCGCGGCATCCAGCCGGAATTAAGACAATCCCTGGCGCACTAGGGCTGGAACTCCGTTCAGGGCCTCGTCCACCTTCTCGGGCTGTTTGCCGCCGGCCTGGGCCATCTCGGGGCGTCCGCCGCCGCCGCCGCCCATGACCTTGGCGGTGTCCCGGGCGATGTTCCCGGCATGCAGGCCACGCTCCACCAGGTCGGGGGTGACCATGGTGATCAGGATAGGGCTGCCCTCAACTACCGCGGCTAAGGCGACCACGACGCTGCCCAGCTTGTCCCTGAGGAAGTCGGCCATCTCGCGCATGCCGTCGGGGCCGCCGGCCGACGTCCGGCCAGCCACAACCTTGACGCCGTCAACGTCCTGAACCTGGCCCAGCAACTCTTCAGCCTCGCCGCGCAGAGAGGTTTTCTGGAATCCTTCCAACTGCTTGCGTAGGTCTTCGTTCTCTAGGATGAAGCTGTCCAGCCGGGCTTCTAGGTCGGCGACCGGGGTCTGCAGCTTTTGAGATATGGCTTCCAAACGGTCGGACTGCTGCACGAATAGTTCTTCCGCCGCCCGTCCGGTCACGGCCTCGATTCTACGCATGCCGCCGCCGATGCTCGACTCGCCCAACACCACCAACGTGCCCACCTGGCCGGTCGCCGAGACGTGGGTGCCGCCGCAAACCTCAACGCTGAAAGCATCTCCGATTAAATGGGGAGCGGGGGCCATAGTAACTACCCGCACCACATCGCCGTAACGGTCGCCGAAGAAGGCCAGAGCGCCCTCGCGGACCGCCTCGCTGTAGCTGGTCTCGTGGGAAGTGACGGTCAGATTGCCGCGCACTTTGTCGTTGGCCAAGGATTGGACCGACAAAAGTTCGTCTCGAGTCAGGGCGCTGACGTGGCTGAAATCGAAGCGCAGCCGCTCCGGGGCCACGAAAGAGCCGGCCTGCCGCACGTGGACCCCCAACACCGAGCGTAGCGCTGCATGGAGGATGTGGGTGCCGCTGTGGTTCCGCGACGAGTCCAAGCGGCGCGCCACTTCAACCTTAGCGGTGACAGTGTCGCCAACAGAAATCTCGCCTTGCTCGACCGTGCCGCGCTGAACGATAAGTCCCGCAACCGGACTCTGGGTGTCTTCCACTGCCACGACGCCGTTGGGCCCGCTGATTTGCCCCCGGTCGCCCAACTGTCCACCGCCCTCGGCATAGAAGGGCGACTGGCTGATGACGATCTCGACCTGCTGTCCCTGGGTGGCATGGTCCACCGAGACACCGCCAGATAGGATGGCGGCGATCTTCGATTCCTGTTCCGTCAGTTCGTAGCCGACAAATTCACTGGAACCGAGACCCAGGTCCGAGTACGAAGTCTGCATCTCCATGCTGCCGGAGAAAGAGCCTGAAGACCGGGACTGCTCTTTCTGAGCATCCATCTCCCGCTCGAAGCCCTCTTCATCCACGTCAAACTCTTCCTGACGTGCTATCTCTTTAGTTAATTCGATGGAGAACCCATATGTGTCATGTAACAGAAAGGCCTCAGCTCCCGACAAGACCCTTGGAGGCGCTTCACCTCGGGTTATATGTGACTGAATGATTGGAAGTGTTAATTCATCAACAACCTTGGTTCTTTTATTTATTTCGAGAAATTCGGCAACACTTTCTTCAGGTTGTTTCGCGGCCTCCCATAGCTCAGTGACCGCTCCTCTAAAAACTAAAATCTCCCTAAGCAGCTGCTCACCGGAGGTTAGCGTTCTGAAGAATTGCTGTTCTTCTCTTCGAATCGTCTCAGTTATGAACGCTTGCTGCCGAGGTAAATCTTCGTAAATCGGGCCCATGCGTTCAACGATGCTCTCGACGACTGGGACGAGGAACGAACTGCCTTCGTTATATTCCTTAACTCGTATTTTCTTTTCCAGGTCGAAATGCTGTAGCGTCGCAAAGAAATCATCCACGCTGTCGACTTCTCTGGAAGAATCCCGCGGAAAAGGTACGGCAAGTCGAAGTAGCCGGAGTTCGTAGTACATAGCTCGCCGGATAATGCGCCTCAACACGTGACCACGGCTTTCATTACTAGGTATCACGCCATCGGCAATAAGAAATGTTGCTGCCCGAGCATGTTCTGCCACTACTCGCAAGGCGTAGTCTGTCTCAGAGTCCGCTCCATAAATCGTACCGGTTATCTCACATACCCGGTCGATGATTGGCACAAACAGGTCGGTCTCGTAAATGTTGTTCTTGCCTTGGAGAATTACAGCTGCCCTTTCCAGACCCATGCCGGTATCGACGCTGGGTGCGGGGAGGGGAGTCCGGGCGCCGGAGGTGTCCTGGTAGAACTGCATGAACACCAGGTTCCACAGCTCCACGAACCGTTCGCAATCGCAGTTGGGGTGGCAGGCGTCTATGGGTGTAGTTTCGCCCGACTCCAAATCTTTCCGGAATTGGGCGGTCAGCGCCTCCGGCGGCATCATCCGGCCGCCGTGGCAGCCCTTCTGAGCGCCGCCGTCATAGTGGACCTCGGAACAGGGGCCGGTAGGCCCTTCATTCCCTGCGGGGCCCCACCAGTTGTCCTTATCGCCGTAGCGGTAGATGCGTTCCGCGGGGACGCCCACTTGGTCTCGCCAGATGGCGTAGGCTTCTTCATCGTCCAGGTGGATGGTGACGTAGATCCGTTCCGGGTCCAGCTTGAATTCCTTGGTGACCAATTCCCAGCAGTATTCCACCGCGCCTTCTTTGAAATAATCGCCGATGCTGAAGTTGCCCAGCATCTCGAAGAAGGTCAGGTGCTTGTGGTCGCCGACTTCGTCGATGTCGGTGGTGCGGAAGCTCTTCTGGCTGCTGGTGAGCCGCTTGGACGGTGGGGTCTGCTCGCCCATGAAGAAGGGCTTGAACGGGACCATGCCGGCGCTGGTGAACAGCAGAGTGGGGTCGCCGGCCGGTATCAATGACGCCGAGGGCATGTGCTGATGCCCCTTGCTTTCGAAAAACTTTATGAATAAATCCCTGATCTGGTCGCCCTTCATCGGTCTTCTTTTCTCTTTTCTTTTATTTTTGTTAGCCGGGACCTGGAGTGGGTAAAAACCGTTGGACCGTCGAAAACCGGTGCCAAAAGTTACGGATTTCGCACTCCAGAGGGGTTGGATTGAATTGTATTTGACCAGCCATAGGCAGTCAACGGCTATCGCTTCCTCCCGGACCGGTCTTGGAGGACCCGGAGGGCCGCACAATATTGCTTCCAGGTTGCCATAATCTTGCTTGACCATACCGCTTTACACCCTTAGAATTTAGGCGACGGACGCGAATTTTCGGACTCCGAACGTGTCCACTGTCGGTGTAGTAGGAGGTGTTGATGGACTCCAGCATTATCGGCAAGATCGAAAAGGCCAGGCAGTACGCAGGAGAAAAAGACCGGGTGAACATCACAAGTTTCTCCGCCACATTTAAGGGCAACCACGACCAATATGATGTTCATTTTGAAAACGGCGCCTGGCGTTGCGAATGCCATTTCTTCGCCACCAGGGACATCTGCAGCCATACGATGGCTCTCCAGCGGATCCTGGACGAGATGCTGACCGAACAACCGGTACCGGCGTCCACCAGCTAAGACAACCGGCTAACAACTTAGAACGAGGATTCCGGCCCATTTCACGGGCCGTGTCAGAAAAGCGTTCTGAATAAAAAAGGCCTCCTGAATATCAGGGGGCCCTTTTTATTCTATAGTTGGCACCCGCCTGAAGCGCTGTTACTATTTGGCCGGTAAGCAGCCATTCTCCCTCTGTCATGTTCTTCGGACCATCAGACAAGAACCCCTAAGACTTGCAACAACCTCGACAAAATAACGCTCCGGAAGACAGCGCTCCCGTTGAAAAGAGCGGCTTCGGGATCCCCCCAGCCCTTCGATATCCGGCCTACCGGGCCTATTGGTTTGGGCTGCTGGCGTCGGTCAGCGGGTTCCAGATGTTCCGGGTGGCCCAGTTTTGGCTGACATACGAGATCACCGGGTCTATCTTATCGCTTGGGCTGGTAGGGGCGGCCAACGCCATACCCGCCATATTCTTCAACCTCTTCGGCGGCGTTTTCGCGGACCGGTTGGACAAACGCCGCCTGATCATGGGCACCCAGATCGCCACCAGCAGCCTGATCTTTCTGCTGGCCACGCTCACATTGTTGGGCTCCGTCGAAACCTGGCATGTCCTGGCAATCGCCTTTTTGGCCGGTGGGGTTGAAGCGTTCGACAACCCAGCCCGGCAGGCCCTCTATCCCCATCTCATCGACCGAAAGGTGATGATGAGCGCGGTGGCGATGAACTCGGTTATCTGGCAGGGCACGAGGATCATCGCCCCGGGGATCGCCGGGGTCCTCATCGACCTGATCAACACTGAATCGGCCCTCTACATTTCGGGAACAGGATTCGTGGTACTGGCCATGGTGATGGCGCGCCTCAAGATAGCGCCCATTCCCAGGGGCGCGTCGGGCAATCCGTTCCAGGATATAAAAGTGGGCTTGAAGTTCATCAAGACCAACTCCATATTCTCGTTCCTGATCGGCATGACCTTCTTCAACAGTTTCTTCGGCATGGCATACATCACACTGATGCCCGTCTTCGCGAAAGACATACTGGAAGCGGGCGCCAGGGGTCAGGGACTGCTCTTGGGGACCTCTGGCGCAGGTGCCCTGATTTACACTCTCTACATAGGCGCCCGTGGCAACGTACCCAACCGTGGTCTGACGATAATCGGAGGAGCGGTGATATTCGGCCTGGCGGTGGCGGCTTTCGCCCTTACTTCCAGATACGTTGGGTCCTTCAGTTTGGCGATGGCGATCATGTTCATCATGGGAATCTTTAACTCGATGTATATGATCTCCATCCAGAGTTCTCTCCAGATCATGGTGCCTGACCACATAAGGGGCAGGGTAATGGGTTTCTATGGCATGACTTGGAGCATCATGCCCTTGGGCGGAATGCAAGCCAGCGGGTTGGCCAGCTTATTCACCGCTCCCATAGCCATTGCCATCGGGGGGTTGGCGGTGGTTCTCTTCGCCCTGGGTCCAGCCACACTGAATCCCAAAGTCCGGGACCTTAGTAGTAACCTGACCCCACTGAGCGACGAGGCTGCCCAGGCCGAGGCGCCTAGGACCAAAGCCGGCAGGGACGATTAGAACGCCCGGAAATTCATCTACCAACAAGTTGGGTCCCACCTTTCCAGGCCCGTTGACAGGCGAGAGTGGGCCTACTACACTCCCTTGTAGCCTGAATTATCAATTTGATCTTTAGAAGATTTCAGTAGATTTTTATAGATTTTCAAAGCAATTCGGACCGAAAATGCCAGCGCATTTTAGGTTTTCATCCCGGTCATATACGATTGATCTAATGACAACGAAATTCAGTGAAGGGTCCGCCCGGTGAGTGGTAATAGCCGACCGGCCGACCGGAATATTCACCAAGATGAAAGACAGATCCCCGGAGCTAACTTGGAATTCCTAGTCGTTGGACTGAACCACCGGACCGCGCCGGTTGAGGTCCGGGAACTCCTGTCGCTGAACAAAGAGCAACTCCCCCACGCACTCAGCGCCATGAACGGCCACGGCGTGGGCGGGGTTATCCTTTCAACCTGCAACCGTTCCGAGTTCTACACCCTTGATGTTCCCGAAGACGGAGCGAGTAGCGAAGCCGGCGCAGATCGGGTAAAACGGTTCCTGGTTGAGCGGTTCGGCATCTCGCTCTTGGACGTGGACCGGTATCTATACGTCTACCGGGGCTATGAGTGCATCCATCACCTGTTCCGGGTGTCCGCCAGCCTTGATTCCATGATCCTGGGAGAGGAGCAGATAATCGGCCAGGTGCGCGACGCCTACGAGGCCGCCACCACCGCCGGCACCGCCCAGGGACCCCTGGCCCAACTATTCCAGCAGGCGCTTCGGGTCGGCCGAAGGATCAGGCGCGAGACAGGCATCAGCAGAAACGCCCTCTCCGTGAGCCGGGCCTGCGTTGAGATGGCCAAGTCGGTGCTGGGCGATCTGACCAACCGGCGCGTGCTGGTGGTGGGCGCCGGGGAGGCCGGAGAGTTGGCCGCCGAGGTGTTAAGCCTATCGGGTGTCACTGACATCACCGTGACCAACCGGACTTTCCAACGGGCGAAAGAACTGGCCGACAGCCTTTCCGCTCAGGCCATACCCTTCGATGGGATGCCCAAGGCGCTGCGGGAATCGGACATCGTCATCGGCTGCACCGGGTCTCCAGGATACGTCCTGCCGGCCGACTTGATCGGCGACACCATGGCGGTGCGCCCAGACCGGCCGCTGCTGCTCATCGACATCGCTGTCCCCCGGGACATCGACCCCGAAGCGGCCCAGGTCAAAAACGTGTTCCTGAACGATGTCGACGACCTGGAGTCGGCAACGCAGGCCAGCCGCGAGAAGAAGGCCAAGGAAGCTGAATGGGCCGAGGAACTGGCCACCGACGAGGCCCAACAGTTCCGCCAGTGGTGCCTGGACCTGGAAGCCCTGCCCACAGTGCTTGAACTGCGGAACCGCGCCGACCACGTCCGTTCGTCAGAGTTGAATAAGACCGTACGGAAACTGAACGGCAAGCTGGACGAAGAAGCCCTTGAGTCATTAGACGCCATGACCAGGGCCATCGTGAACAAATTGCTTCACGACCCGACGATGTTCTTGAAAGAACGCAAAGGCCCCGAAGAACTAAAAGTCGCTCGGGAGATCTTCCGATTGAGCGAAGAAGGCCCACAGAGTCCCGACTAACTCCGGCCTCATCTCCGCCTCTACCCCTGCCCTCACACCGCGAAACCGGCTATAATGACTCACCGGTAATATCGGTATTATTATGTCATTAGTCGAGAAATACGCCCTACTCCCAGACGAGATTGACCGGCGCAGCATCGAGGTCGTTGAAGCCAGCCTGCCTCAGTTGGATGGACTTACGCCCGGAGAACGCTACGTGGTCTGCCGCATCGTGCGTGCCGAGGGTGACCCCGAGATTGCCAAAGCCGTGGGTTTCAGTCCCGGCGCGGTTGATCTTGGCATCGCCGCCATCAAAGCCAAGGCGGCCGTGGTCACCGACGTGCGCATGGTGGAAGTCGGCATATCCAAAGCCCTGCTCAGCAGATGCGGCATCACAACCCACTGCCAGATCGACACAACCAACACGGCCGAGCGTGCCAAGGCCGAAGGCACCACCCGTTCCGTTGCGGCGCTGCGGGAGCTGAAGCCCCATCTGAACGGCGCCATCGCCGTGGTGGGCAACGCGCCCACCGCCCTTCTGGCCCTGTTGGACATGATCACGGCAGGCGCGGTGTCGCCGGCGCTGGTCATCGGCATGCCGGTGGGCTTCATCGCCTGCGCCGAGTCCAAAGCCGAACTAGCCAAGGTAGACGTGCCCTACATCTCGGTCTGGGAGCGGCGTGGCGGCAGTTCGGCGGCGGCGGCGACGGTCAATGCACTGCTGGGTCTGGCCCTCCAAGAGGTTTCCCTTTGAACGAGCCGGTGAAGGACAAAAAAAACAGCCAGGACCGCTGGGGAGTGGTCCTCCTAGGCCACGGCAGCCAGCGGGGCACCAGCAAGGCCGAGTGTTCCTGCGCCTGGCTCCGATCAGAAACGGCTGAGACGCCAGGGTGGTGCCAAGACTGCCCCAGCACACCTGACGGACTGAAGCAGGCGGCCGATAGACTTCAGGGGATGCTGGAGCTGGACCAGTCGCAGATGGTGTTGTCCTGCCTCGAGTTCATCGAGCCATTCCCGCCGGAAGCGGTGAAGATGCTGGATGACCGGGGCATCCACAACGTGGTGTTGGCGCCCTTCCTATTGGGTAACGGCAAGCACGCTACCCTGGAGATGAACGAGATCATCGAAGAGGTCCGTGGTCAACTGCCGGGGATACAACTGCACCTGGCCGATGGCCTGGGCTTGGACTCAAACTTGGCCGACCTGGTGGTCCAAAGGATCCAAGAACTGGAAGAATCGAGCGAACACACCGCCGTGGACCGAGGCTCTGGCCCCAAAGGAATACTGCTGGTCAAGGCGGGGACCAAGACCGAATACGACGACTGCATCTGGCTTGAGGATTTGGGACAACTGGTTGAAGCTCGGTTGGGGCCGGAATACGCGGTGGCCGTGGCCCAGTCTCACTACGGCGACCCCACCATGGACGCGGCAGCCGCCAAACTGGCCGAGAGCCGGGGCGTCTCGTCCATCATGTGCGTCCCCTATATCTTCTTTCCAGGCATCATCTTGCAAAGGAACGTCATCGGCGGCCTGGAGCAGATCAAAGAGCGGTATCCGCAGATCGCAATATCGGTGACCCCTCCCCTGGGCGTGGACGACAAGATCGTAGCCATCACCGCCGACCGAGTGCGCCAAGCCTGGAGTCAGGCGGCTCCATGACCCCGGATAAAATGGACCCGGCTGAAAAGGACCCGGCCAGGCCGGGCGCCGTGACCCCGGAGAGCGACTACAGCCGGCCGACGGTCCGTGGCAAAGGCATGCGCACCGGGTACACCACAGGCGCCTGCGCCGCCGCCGCCGCCAAAGCAGCCGTCACCGCCCTCCTCACCGGAAAGCCGGTCGACAAAGTGACCATCCGCCTGCCCATCGGCCAGGACGCTGATTTCACGCTGCACCGCTGCGAATGGACCGACCGAACTCCAGGCAGCGAAAAGGTCCTGTGTTCGATCATCAAAGACGGCGGCGACGACCCTGACGCCACCCACGGCGCGGAGATCTGCACCACCATATCGCTCGGTCCCGCCACCGAAGAGGATGTCACCATCAAGGGTGGCGTTGGCGTCGGCACAGTGACCTTTCCCGGCACCGGGATCCCGGTCGGCGAACCGGCAGTGACCCGCGTGCCCCGGCGGATGATCATCGAGTCGGCCCTGGAAGCGGCCAGGACCCACGGATTGGAATCCGGCAAGGGCATCATCGTGGAAATCTCCGTGCCCACCGGCGAAGAGATCGCGCTGAAAACCACCAACGCCCGCCTGGGCGTGATCGGCGGCATCTCGATCCTCGGCAGCACCGGCGTGGTTCAGCCTTATTCCACCGCCGCCTGGCGGGCCAGCGTGAACCTAGCCATCGACGTCGCCGCCACCAACAACATAGAACACATGGTGCTCGCCACGGGACTGCAAAGCGAGGCATTCACCAGGAACCACCTGGACCTGCCCGACATGTCTTACGTCGGGGTTGGCATATTCAGCGGGGCGGCCCTGAAGCGGTGTGTCTCGCGAGGGATCAAGCGGGCAACACACGTCGGCATGATCGGCAAGTTCTCCAAGATGGCCGAGGGATATTTCGTCACCCACGTAGCCGGCAACAAAGTGGACACCAATTTCCTCGCCGGTCTGGCTGGACAGTGCGGCGCGTCAAAGAAGTTACAGAAAGAGATGGCGGCGACCACCTCCGGCCGCCACTTCGGAGAGATCGCATTGGCCAACAACCAAATATCGCTTTTCACGCTGATGAGTCAGATGGTCTGCGACGAGAGCCACAAATTGCTGGGCGACGACGCGGAAAAGCTGATCGTCGATGCCATGTGCTTCGATTTTGACGGGACCCTCCTGGGCTACGCTTCGACGTCGTCCGAAGGCATTCCATTGGTCGCTAGTTCGGGAGCGTCACCCCGTGGTTAAGGACCTGCCCCGCTCCTTGGGGCTGCCTGACGACGCCTTCGAGCAGCGGCGGCCCAACAAGGGCCAGATCACCAAGCGGGAAGTGCGCGCCGTGAGCCTATATTCCCTGGCCCTTCGCCAAGACAGCGTGGTCTGGGACGTGGGCGCGGGCACCGGATCCGTGTCCGTGGAAGCGGCGCTTATCGCCAATAAAGGCCAGGTCTACGCAGTGGAACGCGACACCGAATCAGTACCCTTGTTGGAAGCGAACGTGGCCCAATGGGGCTCGGAAAACATCCACATCGTCAACGGCGAAGCGCCGGACGCCTTGGAGGCGTTGCCCAGCCCCGACTCTGTTTTCGTCGGCGGCAGCGGCGGCAATCTCTCCGCGATATTGGAGTACTCCGTGTCCCGGCTCAATCTTGGCGGCGCAATCGTAGTCAACCTGGCGGTTTTGGAACGCACCCAAGAAGCCTACCGGCTCCTGAAGAGCTTGGGGCTGGCCACTGAATTGACCCAGGTCGCATCGGCCCGAGGCAAAGAGATGCCTGACGGCGCGGTGCGGCTGGAGTCCTTAAACCCGGTGTTCATCGTCTCCGGCCGGCGCGGAAACTAGGCGGCCGCCATGACCCAAGATTCCAACAAGATTGGCTGTCTCTATGGCGTCGGCGTCGGTCCCGGCGACCCGGAACTACTGACCCTAAAAGCCTTAAAGGCGATCCAAGCCGCCCCGGTCATCTGCGTTCCCCAAGCGGCCAACCGGCGGGAAAGCTACGCCCTGAGCATCGTCAAAGATTATGTAAAGCCCGAGCAGGAGATCCTGCGCGCGCCGTTTCCCACCGACGACGCGGAGGGCGCGGCCCAGGTCTGGCGGGAAGCCTCGGAGATGGTGACAGAGCGGCTGAGGAAGGGGCAAGACGTGGCCTTCCTCACTGAAGGCGACCCCATGCTATTCAGCACCTTCTCCTACGTGTTGGCCGGGGTCCAAGAGCTATGCCCGGAGGCCCCCATCCAGATCATCCCCGGTGTATCATCGGTGATGGCCGCGGCGGCCAGTTCCGGCATCTCCTTGGCGACTCACGGGCAACGGCTGGCCATCCTGCCGGCCGCCTACGGTCTGGACGACCTGTCCGAGGCCACATCGAAATTCGATACGGTAGTATTGATGAAGGTCAGCCCCGATATCGTAAAAACCTTGGCCGACCTGGAAGAATTGGGGCTAACCAGGCAGACCACCTATGTGCGCCGTGTCGGCACAGACCGCGAGAAAGTGATCAAAGACGTTACGTCGATAAAAGACGAGGACCTGGACTATTTCTCCCTCTTGATCGTGAAGGGAAATCCAACTGGAAACAAAGAATGATTGACACCAAAGGCAAGGTTTATATAGTCGGCGGCGGCCCGGGGGACCCGGAGCTGTTGACACTGAAGGCGAAGCGAATCATCGAGTCGGCCGACCTGGTGATCTTCGCCGACTCGCTTGTGCCCCCGGAGATCGTGGAGTACGCCAAAGAGGGGGCCAGGGTCGTCGGCAGCAAGGAACTGAACCTGGACGAGATCATGGAACTGGAACTGAGCGCCGTTCGCGAAGGCAAGACCGTCGCCCGAGTCCAGAGCGGCGACCCCTCGATCTATGGGGCAATCCTGGAGCAGATGCGCATACTTGACCGGGAAGGCGTCGAGTTCGAGATCATCCCCGGCGTCAGCGCCGCCTTCGCCGCCGCCGCGGTCCTTAAGTCGGAACTGACCGTCCCTGAGAAATCCCAGACCGTGATCCTGACCCGCATGGAAGGCCGCGTGGCCATGCCGGAGGGTGAACAGCTCAAGGACCTGGCGGCCCACGGTTGCACCATGGTCATCTTCCTGAGCATCACCCGTATGACCAAGGTCGTCCGTGAGCTCACGTCTTCGGGCTACACCGAAGACACCCCAGTGGCCGTGGTCTACCGCGTGGGCTGGCCCGACGAACTGGTGATTCGGGGCACGCTGAAAGACATCGCCAGCAAGGTCCGGGCGGCCAAAATTACCCTGCAGGCTTTGATCATCGTGGGCGATGCTGTTGACCCCGGATTGGACGCCGCGGGCGCGGTATCCCACCTGTATTCCGCCGATTACACCCACCGTTACCGCAGGGGCTCAGGGGCTCAGGCCAGTGGCAACGGAAAGGGATAACGTCCACCGCCAGGATGGCTTAGAAAAGACGGCCATCATTGCGCTCACCCGCAACGGGGCCGGGATGGCACGGACGCTCGCGGGGTCTCTTGACCGCGAATCCACGCTGTTCATCGACCGCCGGTTCCGTGAAGAGGGCGACCCCGGAGAAACCTTCGATCTTCCGCTGAGACCGGTGGTGGAACAGGCCTTCGCCGAGTTTTCCAGCCTGGTGCTTTTCCTCTCCGCTGGGGCATCCATCCGCCTATTGGCGCCGCTGCTCGAGGGCAAGCAGGTTGACCCCGCGGTGGTCTGCGTTGACGACGCGGGAAGCTTCTGCGTGAGCTTGATCTCAGGGCATGTGGGCGGGGCCGACCGGTTGGCTCAGGAAGTTGCAGGCCATCTAGGCGCCAGGGCGGTAATAACTTCTGCATCCCACGCCTCGGGTACTTTGGCCGTAGACCTGCTGGGCCGGGAGTTCGGCTGGCGGGTGATAGCCGATTCCACCACGATCACCCGCGCCAGCGCGGCCGTGATCAACGGCCAGCCCATCGGTATCTGGCAAGGGGCCGGAGAACCAGGCTGGTGGCCCAACGAGACGCCGTTGCCGGAAAACATCACGGTGTACCCGGCCCTTGAAGACCTGGCAGCTTCGGCCTGTACCGCCGCGTTGATCGTTACCGACAAGACTCAGTCTCTGGACACCTTGCTGGCGGACAAGGTAACCGTGGTCTACAGGCCCAGAAGCCTCGTTATTGGGATGGGTTGCCGCCGGGGCGTGCCGGTGGAGGAACTGGAATCACTGCTGGCCGAGGCCCTGCAAGAGAACGGCTTGGCCCCGGAATGCCTGGCCGCCATCGCCACCGCCGAGATAAAGCGCGGCGAACCCGGCTTGGAGCAGCTGGCCGAACGCCACGGAGTGCCTTTGTCGTTTTTGCAGGCCGACGAATTGAACGGCGTGTTTGAGACCAACCCCGGGGCCATCACATCCAAGTCGGAGCGCGCCCACGGGCTGGTCGGAGTCTGGGGGGTGGCCGAGCCAGCCGCCCTTTTGACCGCCGGCGCAGATAAATTATTGGTGACCAGGAAAAAGACCACGCGGGCAACCATCGCCATCGCCCGGATGAATCTCGACGGACCATAGATCCAGGGAGAACGCTACTTAATGACCACCGGAAAGGGAAAGATCAATCTGATTGGAATCGGGCCGGGAGACGCAAAATACCTGACTCCCGCCGCGTCCGACGCCCTGTCTGAGAGCGATGTGATAGTCGGATTTCGCGCCTACATCCAGCAGATCGAGGGTCTGATTGTTGGGAAAGACGTGGTCTCGATGGAGTTGGGCCAGGAGTTGGAGCGGGCCGCCGCGGCCGTG
>Ga0208058_1000132_pt1 | contig 19197 bp, 18 predicted proteins | sample DeeseametaMP1092_FD_184196 | JGI IMG/M metagenome (GOLD analysis project Ga0208058, IMG submission 184196) | Marine microbial communities from the Deep Atlantic Ocean - MP1092 (SPAdes) | ecosystem: Environmental > Aquatic > Marine > Oceanic | place: South Indian Ocean | collected 2011-03-02 | reverse complement strand
TATTCACCCACCGTCTTTGTACTTAGGCTTCATTGGTTTTAGCGTTCCTTTTGCCTTTGCAATGGGGGGACTGATCCGTGGAAAAATGGACAACGAATGGGTACTGACAACACGTCGCTGGACATTGATGGCCTGGTATTTTTTGTCGTCAGGACTAATTTTAGGCGGACAATGGGCATACGAAGAACTTGGCTGGGGAGGTTTTTGGGCCTGGGATCCAGTAGAAAATGCAGCGCTGATGCCCTGGCTGACCGGAACAGCCTTTTTGCATTCAGTCATGATTCAGGAAAAACGCAATATGCTTAAAATATGGAATGTTGTGCTCATAATTATGACTTATGGTTTGACCATTTTGGGTACGTTTCTTACTCGATCAGGTGTAATCAATTCAGTTCATTCATTTACACAATCTGAAGTAGGCCCTATATTCTTAATATATTTAGCTCTGATTATGATTATAGGTTTTGCTCTGTTATTCAAACGTATTCAAATGTTGGAATCTGAATACAAGATTGAATCGGTGCTTTGTAGAGAGAATGTTTTTTTGGCACAAAATGTTTTGCTGGTAGGAATAGCATTTACTGTTTTACTTGGTACAACATTTCCTTTACTTTCAGAAGCTGTACGTGGAGCAAAGCTTTCAATTCAAGCACCATTCTTTAATACAATTACGGCACCAATGGGTTATGCTTTATTATTGCTGATGGGAGTAGGCATGCTGATTTCCTGGCGAAAATCTAGTTGGGAAGGGTTGAAGGGGGACTTTCAAAATCCGGTAATTTTAGCTACGGCCGGCACAATATTTTTGTCGTGGCTGTTGTATGAAAAAAATTTACAGTGGGGGGTTTATATCACTTTTTGGGCTGCGATATTTGTAACTTCAATTTTTTTGTTTGAACTTGCCAAAACATCGTATATTAAAAGTCGACAAACTGGAACCAATTTCTTGATGGGTGTATTTTATGCCTTTTCCAGCAATCGGCGTCGTTACGGAGGATTCCTGATTCATTTTGGTGCAGTTCTTATGTTTTTGGGCTTTGCCGGAACCTTTTTTAGCCTGGAGCGTGATATCACACTTGAACCGGGAAGTTCCAGGCAAATAGGTGATTACCGTTTAGAGTTCCAGAATGTAAGTGAATTTCAGCTTGGCAACGCTAGACATCGTGCGGCTATTATCGAGGTATTTGACAATGAAGGAAATTTTCTGGAAGTAATGAAACCAGCAAAAAGTTTCTATCCAACTCAACCTCAACCACTTACTGAAGTTGCCATTTTACGCTCATTCATGGAAGACCTCTATCTCATTTTTTCGAGCGAAAACGGTGATGAAAAGGGATCTGTTACAATTCGTGTTTTCATCAATCCCTTGATAGGTTGGGCCTGGATGGCTTTACCTGTTTTCACATTAGGCGTGGGAATCAGCCTGACGTATAGACCAAAAAGCCTCTTGACGCGAGAGACCATTTTGAAGGATCGTTATATTGCTGCACAGGAAGTTGGATGAGTAATAAATTGACAGACTATGTAACAGGTAATTATTAATAACTGGAATCATTGATACTCTCTTTAGAAAGTATTAATTTCCTTTTAGAAACAAAAAAACTTTCATTTGTACCAGCAAACAATATATAAGTTAAGATTCACCCATCTAGTGGTAAGACTAAAATGAAATTTTAGTTGATCAATTACATTTTCCATAAAATTAAGAAGACTGGTTTGTATTTTTTCAAGATAAGTTCAGCAAATCTTATTTTTTGGTAGTCAAAACAAGTTTTTTTGTTAATGTTAAGTAACTAATATCATTAATATAATAAATTATTTTATTTTATTTTTTAAATAATAAAAAAAACACTTGACAAAAAATAAGAAATTGCGTAACAATCACCGTAAGATATTTATTATATTTTTCTTTGGTGTTTTGTATCTTAAAAAATAGCAAAATTTAGTGCTATTTACTCTTTATTTCTGAAAGGTTATTATATGAACAAATTGGCACAACCAGTCAGTTTGTTATTGTTCTTCTGTCTGGCCGGATGGGTACTGCCTGTCCATGCCTATAAAGAAGTAAATGTTTCCAACGGTGGAACAATTGAAGGCAAAGTTACCTTCACTGGACGTGTCAAAAAACGAACAATAATTCCTACCAAAGATAAATCAGTTTGTGGTGGTATGCGCAAAGTGCCTTTAATTATCGTAGGACCGGACAAAGGTGTTAAGGATAGTATTGTTTATTTAAGGAAAGTCAAAAAGGGTAAGGCCTGGCCAAAACAAGAGACTATACCGGTACTTAATCAGAAGGGATGCCGCTTCGTACCTAATGTTCAGGTCATTCGTAAAGGTAAGTTTGCAATTGTAAATTCTGATCCTGTTCTTCACAACACACATGGTTACTTGTGTAAAAAACTTGGCAAATCATGCAAGCGAACTGCCTTTAACATTGCGTTGCCTAAGCAGAATCAACGGGTAGAGAAAAATATGAAGCGTGCGGGCACGGTTAAAGTTGACTGTGATGCGCACGGTTGGATGCTTGGATGGATGCAGGTGGTTGATAATCCGTACTATGCCATAACCGGCACAGATGGGACGTTTACCATGACTGATGTCCCTCCCGGTAAGTATACCCTGGTGGCCTTCCAGGGTTACACAGGAGGGCTTGAGATACCCCTCACAGTTAAGGCTAATGAGCTGGTTAAAGTTAATGCTCAATTAAAAAAGTAACTTTCTCTTGAAAAGAGGAAATTCATTTCTCTTATGGATAGGGAATTCATTCGCAGAAGGAGAGTTTATGAAAAAAGTTCATCCTGATCAATTAGAGATGCACAAAACCTTCGGAAACGGAAAACTGAAACCGGACAAAAATATTAGTATTTCCCGGCGTACGTTTTTGCATAAGTCTATCGTTTCAGGAGGTGTAGTAGGTGCGGCCACATATGGTTGGTGGCCATTAATTAATACTATTGATATTGCCCACGCAGCAGGCAATGTAAACTTTGCTTGGGTATCGGACACTCATCTTTACCCAAAATCCCTGAATACGCGTTTTGTAGATAAAGCGGAGCGTGCCTTTAAAGAAATTGAAGCAATGAAACCGGACTTCATGATGTTTGGAGGAGACCTAGCTCAGAAAGGGGATCCGGTTGAGTTGAGACTTGGTGCACAATTACTGAAAGCAGTGACAGTGCCTAAATACTTTATACCAGGTGAACATGACTGGTATCTGGACATGGGGAAACTTTGGAATAGTGAATTTGGAGAATCTCCTTGGAGTAAAAACATTAATGGTATTCATTTTGTTGGCTTGAATACGGTTGGCCAGGCACCAGATTACTGGAGCGCAAAAAAAATGAGCCCAAAAGAGCGAATGGGACATATGGAAGCCCTTGATGGCTCTGTGGCCGGTCCATGGGCTGGACTGGGACTGAAGCAGCTTAAATGGCTGGATTCAGATCTAGGTACTGTGAAAAAGAACACACCGATCGTGCTCTTTACACATAATCCGTTGTATGAATACTATCCGCCCTGGAACTTCTGGGTTCGTGACTGGCGTGAGGTCCATGAGATTGTCAGGCCATACTCGAATGTGACCAATATTCATGGTCATTCCCACCAGGTGCTGTACAACGAAATAGGAAGTATGCGTTCCATAGGCATGTTGGCTACATCATGGCCATGGCCTTATCCACCTGAAGGTGTTCCGAAACTGACAAAACCTCATGTCCGTGTTGATCCTGGCGATCCGTTCGATGGTGTTGGATGGACCAAACATCGCTGGACGCAACAAAATCGCATGGAATACGATTATATGATGTGGGACAGGGATGTGTATGCTGATGCCACCTGGGACTCCGGTACAGGCGACAATCCTGGATTGTCACTTAGAGGCAGAGTAGTCGATAAGATGTGGCAGTATGCTAAGTAGTTGATAAGATTTGGCAGTATGAATAAACTCTAATCAACTCAGAATTTTATCGGCGGCATGGCTTGAAATTTCTTCCAGCCGTGACGTGAGTTCGTTAACCATAAAATAGGAGAAGGAGCATGTTAAATATAAAATCCAATAAAGTATGGACCATTGGTGTTGTTGCGCTGTTTGCTGGAGTGATTCTGTTTCTTGTAACAGGCACTGGATCAGCACACAAAAAGCGGCACTCTGCAGCGGACATGCAGGCTTTTGATGATGCCTACATGGAAGTGGTAAAAATGGGTGATGCTTTATTTCATGGTGGTGGACCCCAAAAAGACTTGGGGATTACTCTGTCCAAGACAGGAATGGCCTGTGCAATGTGCCATCCATTTGCTTCGGATGTCCATCCCCAGCAGTTTCCTAAATTCCAGGAACAAATGAGTGAGGTTGCTGGTCTGCGGGAAATGATAAATTGGTGCATTGAGAAACCCAATGAAGGAGTTAAAATAGGGATTGACAGTGAAGCAATGATTGCCTTGGAGGCCTACATAAATTGGTCTCACAAGGGTACTATATTTGATCCCGGAACACATTAATTTAACTTTTTTAATTCAATGATTCACTGCGGTTCAATCCAACCATATGGTTGGATAAACCGCAGTGAATTTCTGAGTGGCATCAAAGCTCAATGCTTGCATATAATTTGCTCTTACATTTTTAAAAGGCCTGTTCTGGCTGTACATGGCTGGATGTGCCGCAGTGTTTAGACAAAAGTTGTCTTGAGACGCATGTCCGGTATAAAAATACCAAATCCAAAAGACATAAAGTAAAAAATGGCAGAAAACCTGCAGGAACGTCTTGATGCATTGGTCAATCGGCCTCTGGTTCGGTTATGGCTTTTGTGGGGACTATTCTGGCTGATGTTCGCTCCGACAATTGGAGTGACGATCTCTACCTTCTTCAACTATCCCGATTACTTGGGAACCAGTTTGGAACTGCAGTTCGGGCGGCTGCGTCCGATGCATGTCAACGGTGTTATCTTTGGGGCTTTTTCGACTCTGTTTATGGGACTCTGCTATTACATCGTACCCCGGCTGACCGGAGTACGGATTTGGCAGGAGAAACTGGGGTTTTGGCTGGCTTGGATCTGGAACATTGGACTCGCACTGGGCATGCTCTCCATGGCTCTCGGCTACAACCAGGGACTGGAGGCAGGTGAATTGCCGCTGTTTGCAGACACCATTTTCTTTGTCGCTATTACATTCGCTACTGTACAGTTTATTGTCACGATCGCCAAACGCACTGAGCCTCAGCTATATGTCAGTCTCTGGTATCTCGTGGCTGCGTTTGTCTGGACAGTACTTAACCTGATTCTTGGCAGTTTCATTCTGCCCTACAGCATTTGGGGCATAAACAGTGCTGCTTTTCACGGACTCTTCATCCACTACATCGTGGGTTTGTGGATCACTCCGGCAGGTTATGTCCTCATCTATTATTTTCTCCCGGCCAGCGTGAAAAACCCTATTTACAGTCATAAACTTTCTCTAGTTGGGTTCTGGTCACTGGCACTCTTCTATCCCTTTGTGGGTATCCATCATTATCTTTACAGTCCCATTGCCGATTGGGCGGAAACACTAGCAATAATTACTTCGATGCTGCTAATCATCCCTGTTTGGACGGTGTTGCAGAACTTCTTCGGTACAATGATCGGACGTTGGGATACATTTGGGAGAAATATACCAGCTAAGTTCCTGATCATGGGATCCCTGATGTACTTGGTGGGCTGTTTCCAGGGATCACTTGAGGCTTTACGCACTATTCAAGAGCCTACACACTTTACGGACTTTGTTATCTCACACTCTCACCTGACGGTTTTCGGAACATTTGTAGTTTGGGCAATTGGTGGTACTGTGTACGTCTGGCCCAGAATTCATGGCCAGGAGCTATGGTCCTTCAAGTTAGCCAACTGGTCCTTCTGGCTCATCACTTTTGGTATCTCACTGATGGGACTTGTCCTGACCATGGCTGGTTTGATCCAGGGAACGATGTGGATGAGGGGCACTGAATGGCTTGATTCTTTAGTGGTGATGCGTCCCTATTGGATGATCCGGACGATATCCGGGATGAGCATGGATCTGGGAATAACCCTGCTAGTATACAACTTGATGAGAACCGCGTTGGCTGGTTACAAAAACCGTCAAACCAATGTTGTGTTGGCTGAGTTAAAGGTGGCCTCATGAACCTGAAAACTGTTTCACTGCTGGCAGGTATTTTCTTTGCGGGTCTTGCTCTATTCACCCAGGGCTTACTGCCCTTGCTCGAGCCGCAGTCACGCCAGATAAAGATCACCAAAGTGGTGCGTACGGATATTGGAGAACTAAAATGGATGGAGGGTGATGCCACTGATTATACTGAAACAGAACTGGTAGGCCGTCAGGTCTATATCCGAGAAGGATGTTGGTATTGCCATTCACAATATGTGCGCCCGGTGACAGGGGAAACACGTCGCTGGGGTCCGGTGACACAGGCCGGTGAGTACGCTTTTGACCTGCCTCACCTGTTTTCCACACGTCGCATAGGACCTGATCTCTCACGGGTGGGACTGAAATACAGTGACGAGTGGCACTTGGCCCATTTCTGGGATCCACGAATGTTGGTGCCGGATTCAATCATGCCTCGCTACGCCGAATTGTTTGAGGGGCCTTACCAGGTAAAGCTGATTGAAGACGACGAGGGCAATCGTACTCTGGATAAGACTGTCGATTCTGGCAAACTTTTCGATTTTTCCAGCGGTGAAAAAATCCTGCTTACTCCAAATAAGGAAGGGTTGGTATATGTTGCAGAAAAAGGCAAGTATCCGGTTATACATACACCTAATGAAGAGTTCAAAGGTGATACTGTAAACGTGATTGCACAGAGTGATGAGCTAAAGAGCCTTGTTGCCTATGTACAAAAGCTCGGTCTTAACCGGGGCAAGTGGCGGGATCTCTTTGTACCGCAACGAATAGAAGCCTCGATGGTCAGCGTTCCACGTTCTGAAGAATGGATTGAATTCGGCAAAGAAATCTATGCCCGAAGATGCGAAGGCTGCCATGGAGTTGAAGGGGATGGAAACGGGCCGGCGGCAACTTTTATGACCAAGTCCCGACCTCGAAACTTCAATGTGGGGGTTTTCAAGTTCAGGCTGACACCGTCGGGTTCCCTACCACAGGATGGCGATCTCTGGCGGACAGTCACCAGGGGAATACGCGGTACGTCAATGCCCTCGTGGCACATGCTGCCGGACAAGGTACGAATTGCTGTGATCCAGTATATCAAGTACGAACTGGCGGTGGACCTGAGTGATCCGGATGAACCATACCGGTACTTTGTTGAGGAACCTGCTGAGGCACCCATTTACATTGGACAACCCCCTGAGGCATCTGAGGAGTTTGTAGCACATGGAAAAGAGGTTTGGCAGCAGGCTAAATGCTGGGAATGTCATGGTGATTCCGGTAAAGGGGATGGTGAAAAGGCTGCAGGACTGGAAAACGACCTTGGCTTCCCGATCCGTCCGGCAGATTTGACTTCAGGTCAGTTTAAGTCCGGACCGTCGGTCAAGGACATCTTCCGTACAGTAACAACCGGATTGAGTGGAACGCCGATGCCCTCCTTTGGAGATTCCTTTTCGGAGGAAGAGCGCTGGGCTTTATCTTATTTTGTCTTGTCACTTTCGGCCTTCACAGATCCACTGACAGGCGAGCCGTTGGTGATTTCCCCAGAGGACAGGGCTGCACTCAACGACCCCAACCTTAAGGCTCCTTCGTCAAGGCTGGCTTACAAACTCCAATCTTCCAGTTTGGTTGGTCAGTATGCGGGAGAAGCTTGGGCTGGTCGAAAAGGAATTGAAATGTTAGAACCGGCAAAATATTAAGGATTGCTAGAATACTTTTTTAACAGGAAAGGAACATCTATGTTTGAAGTTACGATGATACAATTCATGGTCGCCTTGTTCATGAGTCTGGGCGCTTTGTGCATTTTTATCTGGGCCGTGTTATCAGGACTCTTCACCGATATGGAAGATATTAAGCACCGAGCATACCGGGCGGAGGTGAACGATGAGTGAAGAAACAAACACTGCGGAAAAAACGAAAGCGGAAGAACAATCACCAAGTAAAGAAAGTATTCCCTATCACGAGCAGGTGGAAGAGTATGGAGGAGGACACATACAGGTTCGACATGGCCGGATCAACAACTGGTTGCTGGTGGTTTACTGTGTCCTGTTCGTCTGGGCACTGTATTATGGATATACGTATTGGGGTGGTCTGGGTCCAGGTTTGGACTACTGAACCAGCATACATAATCTGACAAATTTATGGAATAAAAACAGTTCCACAGAGAAAGGAAAACATGGCCGGAGAAAAACTGATGCTGGGTGTGGCAATTTTGAATCTCATTTTTTTATTTTCAGAACTTACATTTAACATAATAGGGGTACCCCTGCTTTAAAAGAGGAGAGTACATGACATCTTCAGAAGAATTGGCTTTTGCTATTTTCTTGATCATGACTGTTGCCTTCTTTGTCTGGGTGGCCTATCTGGTCGCGAAGAAATAGGGGGGCAGAGGGCCTGGAAACACTGAGCCCTAGGCAGACTCCATGGAGGAATTGACCTGCAGAAAGGTCAGCTCTATGATGACAAACTATTTGTTGATTTTTATTGCCGGAATCGCCGGCAGTTTCCACTGCATCGGAATGTGCGGGGGATTTGCTTGTGCCTTAGGCCCTGATCCAAAAGGAGGCATGAGGACACTCTACCGGCACCTGTTGTACAACACCGGTAGGGTGGCAACCTATGCGTTCATGGGGGGACTCGCAGGTGTGGCAGGGCAGGCTCTTTTAAGTTCAGGAGTGGCTGGAACAGATCCCGTGGGAGCAGGGTACGACCACATGGCCTTAGCGCAGTTTGGGCCTCTGCTACCTGAGTCGCTAAGCACAGGACAGCGCATCCTAGCGGTGTTCGCCGGCCTGCTGATGGTGGTCATGGCGCTGCAGTTGTTTGGATATTTCCAACGTCTGCACAGCTTCACTGTGGGCTTGGTCGGCACTACTTTTGTGGCCTCTCTACGCGGCCTTCTCAATTCATCCAGCCGCTCTGCTCCCTTGGCCTTTGGGGTCTTCAATGGTTTTCTTCCCTGTCCCCTGGTTTATGCCTTTGCCGCTCATGCCGCAGCCAGCGCCAGCAGTCTCTCAGGGATGATGACGATGGTGGCCTTTGGTCTGGGCACCTTTCCCGCCATGTTCATAATGGGAGGAGTGGGTCAATGGCTCCGTCCGCGCTGGCGACAACGCGGGGTTCAGATAGCCGGCATGTTCATTCTGCTACTGGGACTGATCACAATTGCCCGAGGAATATATCCTTTTACTGGACACGGAGGGATAACAGGATGATCAATAAAGAAGAAAAGTTTTGTAGTCACTGCCTGTTACCACTAGGTTCGCAACCTACTCTCCGCACAGTCAATGGTGAAGAACATGCATTTTGCTGCTATGGCTGCTGCCTTGCCTTTCAGGTGCGTCACGACAGTAATGAGGAGCCGGAAGCTGCATGGTTGCTGGTTCGTCTTGGGGTAGGATGTTTTCTCGCCATGAACATTATGCTGTTCAGCCTCCTGCTATATTCGGACACTTTTGAGTTTGCAGATGCTGAACTTCTTCCAAAGATTCATTGGCTGCTGGGAATTTTAGCGACTCCGGTCCTTCTGATTTTGGGGGGACCTTTTTTCCATGAGAGTTGGAAAGGACTTCTTCAAGGCCGTTTGACTTCTGCAGCACTGATTTCCCTTGGTGCCGGAACAGCCTATTGTTACTCCGTGCTGATGCTCTTTACTGGAGGTAATCATATCTATTTTGATACAGCAACCATGGTGTTGGTCATATTTACGTTTGGACGTTATCTGGAAGCGGCTGGCCGTGCCAAGGCTGTACGTAACCTCGCTCCGCTCTTGGAGGCAGAAGGGCAATGGGCAACTGTGATTTTAGAAGGGCAGGAGAGACATCGTTCCGTTCGCGAAGTTGAAGTCGGCATGACGGTGCGGGTACGTCCTGGGGAGCGGATTCCTGTGGACGGTATACTGCTGGAAGGCAGTTCCTCTGTCGATGAGAGCCTCCTCACAGGAGAAAGCCGTCCAGTGATAAAGACTGAGGGATCAGACATTTTGGCGGGAAGCATCAATTACGAAGGATCACTGTTAATCAGATGCAGTGCAGCAGGCTCTGCAACCCTGTGGGGGCGCCTCTGCCAGTCGGTCCGTGATACCCTGTCACAGCCAGGTTCCACACAGAGAATGTCAGATCAGGTAGCCACCGGTTTCGTACCGGTAGTGCTGGGTATCGCAATTATGACCGTTATTTATTGGCGGGGACAGGTTCCATTTGATCAGGCCCTGCTGAATGGTATGGCAGTTTTGGTGGTAGCCTGTCCATGTGCCCTGGGGTTGGCTGCGCCTCTGGCTACTGCATTAGGTTTTGATCAATTCATGAGGCGAGGTTGCCTTGTTCGAGGTGGGGAAGTTCAGGAAAATCTGGCCCGGATTAAGGGGATTGCCTTTGACAAAACAGGAACACTTACAGAGGGAGCCACACGCCTCGTACGCATTGAATTTGGAGATTCTTCGCATGATGAGGTGTTGCAGCGTGCTGCCGGACTAGAACAGCACTCGGAACATGCTTTGGCACATGGGATCATCTCGGCAGCCAGGGAACGCAATCTGCGGTTGACTAACCCAAAACGTGTTCAGGCTTTTCCAGGTAGTGGTATTTTGGGCTATGTTGAAGGAGATTTGGTAGCTGTTGGCCGAGGGGAATGGATACGTGAACAGGGTCTAAATTTACCTTCAACCTTGTCAGAACGTCTTCTTAATTATGAAAATTCAGGACAGACTGCGGTCTGTGTCGGATGGTCCGGAAAAGTTAATGGCCTATTGCTGCTCGATGATCTGCTGCTTCCAGAGGCTAGAGCGACAGTGCAGGCGTTGCGTTCTTTGAAATTGCAAACACTACTGCTAACCGGAGATCTTCCTGCAGTGGCACAACGAATTGCCGAGTCTGCAGGAATAGAAGAATGGCAAGCCGGCTTTTCCCCAGAGGAAAAAAGTAATTTCCTTGCCCAATGGAGTAAGCGTAATGGTTGTGTAGCCATGGTAGGTGACGGTCTTAACGATGGCCCGGTGTTGGCCAGTGCTGAGGTTGGGATCGCAGTTGGTACCGCAACTGATTTGGCCCGGGAAACCGCTGATCTGGTCTTGCCCAAAGGAGGGCTGAACCTATTGCCTTGGGTGATTACACTGGCTCGCGCCGTTCGCAGAACGATCCTGACGAATTTACTATGGGCCTTCGGCTACAATGTGGTTGCCATCACGCTGGCTGTCTTTGGCCTGCTCCAGCCCATCTTGGCCGCAGGATTGATGGCTGGTTCGAGCCTGCTGGTGGTCTTCAACTCGTTGAGGTTGGAACAGTTTACCGACCAAGCGGTTGACTTCACACCTGTCAAGGTTGCCAGTCCGAGTCGGCAGAGTACTGGTTTACAGAATTCACCTCAATTTGGAGATTAAAAATGTTTTGGAATAAACGTAGTTTTCGGACAATGGGTTTCACATGGTTGGCCTTACTGCTTTTCACCGCCACAGCCTTGGCAGGTCAAAAAGATCTCGGAGAAAGCGGAGGAAGTGCTGCTTGTGAAAGGATGATTCATCTCAGTGAAGAGGCTGAAAAACAACTAGGAGGTACTCTATACAGCGGGCCTCTACCAGAGCAAGGCGAGGAGGCTGCTGCCATGTCCGGCATGGAGATGAAGATGCCCAAGGAGAAGGAAGGAATGCAGATGTCCGGAAAGATGCCGGGTAAGGAAATGAAGATGCCCAAGGAGAAGGAAGGCATGCAGATGTCCGGGAAGATGCCGGGCAAGGAAATGAAGTTGTCCGAGGAGAAGGGAGGGATGCAAATGGCCGGAGCGATGCCGGGCATGGAAGGGGCGCACATGGAGCATGAAGCCAAGGTAGGCGGAACGTTCTTTATGGCCCCTAACAAAATGCACCATCTGGAAGCAACCTATTCCAAGGAATGTGGCTTTCAGCTCTATCTCTACAACGCCTTTACCCGGCCTATCAATGTCAATCGTTTCCGGGCCTTCATCAAAGTTGTCGGTGAAGTGGACGAAGAAGAAGACGAGTTCATTCGCTTTCTCGAACCTAATAAGCCTCATACAACCATGCAAAATTTGCTCGACGTGAACTTGACGGCTTCGTTTGAAATCGAATTGCACCTGAAATTTCCCGAAAGCGAGGAGGTGGAATTGTTCAATTTCTCCGTGGATGAACAGGGAAAAATCATGTAAGGAGGGCAAAATGAATGAGAAACAGGCAAGCTCCAGTCTGACACGCCGCAGTGCGCTGAAGGCTGCCGGAGCATTGGTTCTGTCCGGAACCGGTCTCTTCTTCTCCCAGGCCTGGGCATCCCCGGAAGTGGAGAAGGCACTAGAGGGCTTGATTGGCAGCAAAAGACCGGAAGTTTCGCCACGTCTCAAGCTTCACCTGCCTGAGTATGCCTACGATGGCAGCCGTGTCCCCTTTTCCGTAGAGGTAGAATCTCCGATGACAGAATCTGACTATGTCAGGCAGGTACATGTTCTGTCAGAACGGAATCCTTTCCCTCGGATTGCAACCTTCCATTTCACCCCGCGCAGTGGTAGGGCCTTTGCCAGAACACGCATCCGATTGGCCATGAGTCAGAATGTGATTGTCGTGTCAGAATTGAGTGATGGAAGTGTGTTGACCACCAGCAAATGGATAGAAGTAACTCTCAACGGCTGTAAAGAAGATTAAACAGAAAGCGGGAATACGACAATGGTGACACCGACAATACGAGTAAAATCTCCCACTGAAGCAAAACGGGGTTCAGTAGTCGAGATAATGACACTTATTTCACACCCCATGGACACCGGGCTCCGGAAGGATAAGGAGGGCAAGGTAATTCCACGCAATATAATTAATAAATTCCTTTGTGTATACAATGATGAGATGGTATTCAAGGCGGAACTGCATGAGGCCATTTCGGCTAACCCCCTAATTCAGTTTAATTTTGTCGCGGAACAAAGCGGTACATTGGAATTAATCTGGCACGAAGATGGAGGTCAAGTTTATACCACAACACGTGAACTCAGAGTTCTTTGAAAGAACAATTTGAAATGAAAAAAATAACGCGCCGGAACTTCAACAAATTGGTGGGTGCTTTTGGTACGGTTTCCGCCTTGGAGACGCTTGGCAGAGGCCCCACACTGCTATTGGCAGCAGAGAGACATGTCGTCGTCGTAGGTGGTGGTTTTGGCGGTGCCACGGCAGCAAAGTATTTGCGCCTGATGGACCCCAATCTCAAAGTGACACTGGTTGAGCCCAAACGCAGCTACTTTACTTGTCCTTTCAGCAATCAGGTGCTGGGTGGAATGAAGACGATGGAAGAATTGACATATAGCTATAAAAAACTCCAACGCAAGTATGGAATCAATGTGGTTCATGTTGCTGCCGCTAGAATAAATGCAGTGTCTAAAACAGTTCTTCTGCAAGATGGAAAAAACTTAACTTTCGACCGGATCATTGTGGCACCTGGAATAGATATGCGTTTTGATCAGATTGAGAACTACAAACCTGAAGACACAGATTTCATACCGCATGCCTGGAAGGGTCGTTCCGCCACTCTCCGTCTGCTCCAACAACTTGAATCCATGCCAAATGGTGGAATGGTGTTAATCTGTCCCCCTGCCCTTCCCTACCGCTGTCCTCCGGCACCTTATGAACGTGCCAGTTTAGTTGCCCATTACTTGAGTCAGCATAAACCACGTTCTAAAATCCTAATTCTTGATGCCAAAGAACAGTTCCCCAAACAGGCACTTTTTTCTGCAGGATGGAAGAGTCTGTATGGGCGGATGATAGAGTGGTTCAACGGCTCTGCCGGTGGGCTGATTTTGCGGGCTGACGCAAAAAATATGACCGTTGAGACAGAGTTCGGTATAGAAAAAGGTGATGTGATTAATTTAATTCCTGCACAGTGGGCAGGTCGTATTGCTCGAGCTTCCGGATTATCTGACGAGTCGGGATGGTGTCCGGTGGATCTACTCACTTTTGAATCAACTCTGCTCCCGGGGATTCATGTAATAGGGGATGCCGCCATCGCTGGAGTTATGCCCAAATCCGGATTTTCGGCCAACAACCAGGCAAAAGTAACAGCAGCAGCAGTCATTGCACTGCTTAAGGAAAAAGAACCTACATCTTACCCTATTTCCAATACCTGCTACAGTTTTCTAGCTCCAGACTATGCAATTTATGTAACAGCTGAATATCAACTGTCCGGAAGAGAGTTAGTCAAAATTAATGGTTCCGGGGGTGTCAGTCCACTGAATGTCGACCTGTCAGTGCGTCACTCCGAAGCTGTTTCTGCCCAGAGATGGTACGACAGTATAACACAGGATATGTTTGGATAATCAGTTCTGACGACCTCATATCCTTAACTAAACTGATAATCAAACAGTGAGCAATTACTAATTCCTTTTAACAGCGCAATTCATCCCTTCAGTAAATAGGGCGCATTTACAAAAAATAGGGCAAAATGCAATATTTTATTGATCGCTTAAGTTATCAAAATAAATATAATTTACTGTTGTTTATAAAATCAGTTGTTCAACTTGACACATCCAATCTGAAGTTTAAATTACACACAATATCTGCAGTTAAATTTAGCATGTTAATCAAAAGGATTTTTTGTTTCTGCATTTTATTTTTATGTTTTATGGACGCATCAGGAAATTCTTTGGAATTAACACTTGCAGAATATGCAAAAAAACCATTTGGTAACGTAATATTTCTTCGCCATGCTTTTGCTCCGGGATTTGATGCTAATGGGGAACCTGATAAATTTGAAATTGATGATTGCTCAACTCAACGTAACCTGAGTGCAATCGGGAGGAAACAAGCAGCAAACATAGGTGAAAAAATTTTTGAAAAAGGAATTAGAATCAAAACAATTTATTCAAGCCAATGGTGCCGTTGTCTGGAAACAGCAAAACTTCTCAAACTTGGTGAGGTTATCCCAGAACCATCATTAAATTCAGGTTTCAAAGGAATATTTAATAAAGAAATCTCACTTTTAAAACTAAAAGAAATTTTAAAAACATTGGAAAATGAGAAAGAGATTTTTTTGATGGTTACTCATTATGGTATAATTACAGCCATGACCGGAATTTTTGTAGATAGTGGTGGTGCTGTTGCTTACAATTCAAAAACTAATGAATATAAGAAAATTTTATTTGAATAATATGATCAATTATTTCATTTAATTTTTTTTTATTATTCTATTAACAGGGTTTAATATCCTTTCAATATAGTAGAGACTGACGAAACTTGTTACTAGTCAACTTTTTTGTAACTATTTTTTAAAAACATTTATAAATTTTTCAATAAATAATCTTAAAGACAAACTGTAAATAATTGTTTCTAAAAGAGAATATTCCTTTTAATCTCAAGCACACCATTCAAAATACTTTAAATTGAGAGCAGCAAAGTTTTTTGCCGTTCAAAAATAATCAGGCACACCTCAACAAAGAAAGCGGAGAACTTCTCAGAGTACGCTGAGTAGCCAGCCAAGCTACTCCAACACTTAAAGATGTAACTCCGATAACGCTGGCCAAACTAATCTGCCAGGTCCATTTCCAGAGGTTTTCAAAAAACCACCAGGCAAGCCCATATGAAATTGCCAAACTGACTGCAACTCCGAAAAATCCTGCAAAGAATCCCATTATTGCAAATTCAATCTGAATCATCTTTTGGATGTCTTGAAATCGTGCACCAAGTACCTTAAGCAGGTTCAATTCCCAAAGCCGGCCTTCCACTTCGTGACGGGCAATCGAAAAAACCACCACCAGGCCAGCCAAAATGGACAGATAGGCCATTAACCTGAGAGCTAAAACCATTTGATCTGAAATTTTCAGTACACGTTTAACCATTCTGGTTACATCAATCACAGAAACATTGGGAAATTCTTTTACAATCTGGTTTTGGAGTTGCAGCCTGCGAGTTTTATCCAAGCCACCCAGCGAAGCTAAAAACGTAGCTGGCGCATCTTCCAGTACACCAGTTTGAAAAAGGATGACGAAATTTGGCTGAAAGCTGTTCCATTTCACCCTTCTCAGGTTTACGACTTTTGCTTCAACTTCAATTTCCTGAACGTTAAATGTCAACAGATCTCCCAACTTTAATCTCATCCTTTCAGCAAACTTTTGTTCAAGGGAAACTTCCGCCGGCACAGTAGATTCCCAATCATAATTTATCGCCAATGCTTTTCCTGACACAATATATTCTGCATTTGACAGCTCTGTACGATATGACAAATTAAAAATATGCCTCCTAATGTGCTGCTCACGTTCCTGTTCACGAGTAACGGGTGCCTCATCATTGTTTGACTCAAATGCCTCACCATTTACTTTTTCCAGACTTGCTCTGACCATCGGTGAGAGGTAGTTCAACTGCGCATTTTCCCGGACTAAAACACTTTGCAGGTCATCAATTTGATCCGGCTGAATATCAAACAGAAACAAACTTGGTATACGATAGTCTTCAGGACGTGAAACTTCTTCCTGCAAACCCTGATAAATTTGTGGAATCAAATTTATCAGCAATGTTCCTAAAGCAAGTGCCAGAAAACATGAAATAGCACCTGTACGGTTACGTTCAAGATTCCGGAAAGCAAGACGTTTCATAGTTCTTCCTGCAGTAGTCCTTCCGCCGGAAACCTGACTAAGTTTCCCTGCAAGTATCAATATCCACCAGGCTATGCTACCCAGCAGTAAAATCGCAAACAGCAACATTCCCACAAAAGTACTGCCCACCACCCATGAGTGTGACTGCCAGACAGACAAGCCCCAGGACAATACCAACAGCGGCAGGTAGCTCAGACCTTGACGCCAGATCTTATCCTTAACCTCATGACTGCCTATATTGCCATGAAAAAGCTGAAGCGGCTGTACCAGGCGAATTCTGGACAAAACTGGTAAACAGAAGACCAGGCTTCCAACTCCACCCAGAACTAACGCAAATAACATACTGCTCAAATTTACGTGTGTTTCGAAACCGCTTGGCAGAAATTGTTTCAGCAGTACTGGTAATAAAGGTAAGATTCCTAATGAAAATATTATCGCAAGCAGCGCAGCACCTGTTCCCAACAATCCCAGTTGCCATAATACCATGCGGTAAGTTTGCTGACGGGTTGCACCCAGGCTCATCATTATTGACATTTCCCGAAATCGGTTGACGAGATAATTACGAAAAAGATATGCTGCACCAATTCCTGCCAGAAAAACTGCAATCATGGCCACCAAACCCATATAATCGTTTAAGTAGCCCATCAGGCGTCCCAGATTGTCACCGGCTCTTTTATGTGTCAGTATTCTTATTTTTGAATCTGAACCGTCAAGTTTGTTTATTTGTTTTTGCAGTTTATCCACTAAACCAGACAAGTCAGTACCTTCCGGAACTCGATACAAACGCTGATGGCTTACTCTGCTTTTTTTTGTCAAAAGAGCAGTTTCCTCCATGTGGGAGTAACCGAGATAAATACGGGGAGCAAGTCCGAATGATGAAAATGAACTGCTTGGGTCAACTATAACTGAGTCTGCAATGCGGAAACTTTGCTCTCCAATTTTGATATACTCGCCTGCATTAAGTTCCAACATGTACAGCAGTTCCGGATAAACCCAGGCTTCTCCAGACAAATCCAAGCTTTGCTTCAGTTTCGCAGGATCCACTGAACCGACATTTTTCAAAATCATTTTTCCATAAAACGGATAGTCCTGTTCTATACCTGTGACCTGAACCAGACGTGACTGATCCTTAGTTGCCACCATGGTGAACAAACTTATTTTTCGTGTGGATAATGTATTATCAGGTAACTGAGATTCCAGGATATTCAAAGTTTTTTCTTCAAACGGAACATAGCTGGTCAAGGCAATATCAGCTCCGAGAATGGCTTGTGAGTTCCGACCCAAATGAGTATCCAGAGATTCTTTGAAGGATTCTAAAGCAATAAATCCGGCCAGACCGAGGGCCAGATTAAAAAGGAAAAAGAGACTGAAGCGCCGATTATTCAATAACTCCCGCAATGCCAGTTTTGGCCAGAAAAAGAACGACGGATTTTTCATTTAAAGGTTCCGAAATGAAGCGTCAACTGCCTTGAACATCGCTGTGCCAATACTGTGTTATGTGTTACAAGCAGCAGGGTCGTCCCCGTATTTTTCACCAGATCGAAAAGCAAATTTGCTACCTGTTCTCCTGTTGCATTGTCCAAATTTCCTGTAGGTTCGTCTGCAAGCAGAATTGAAGGACGGATAACAACTGCTCTGGCAATGGCCACCCTTTGTGATTCTCCACCACTGAGTTGATGTGGAAAATGTTTTTCCCGCTCCGCAAGTCCCACTTGCAGCAGAGCCTCTTGTGCGCGTTCTATACTATCTTCTTGTCCAAACATTTCCAAAGGCAGGCTGACATTTTCCAATGCAGTCAGGTGCGGCATTAAATAAAACTGCTGAAAAATTATCCCGATGTTTTCAGCACGAAATTGAGTCAGTTTCACCTCACTCATTTCAGAAATTTCCATACCACGTATACGCAGTGATCCGGAAGTTTGACGGTCAAGTCCAGCCAGCAGAGACAATAACGTGGATTTTCCGCATCCGGATTCTCCAACAACCGCTAGCGTCTCTCCTTCATGAACTTCAAGATTTAAGTTTTTCAGAACTTCGATTTGGCCATGACCGGCCTGTGGAAAAGACTTATCAAGCCCCTTAATTTCAAGAATCATAAATTTGTTGTGTAAAAATATGCTGTTTTTTGATGATAAAATACTGTTTCAGTATACAAAATACTTTGACTGAAATCAAATTAAGTCCTGCTGTATTTAGTATCATTTTGTATCGTTAGAGCTACAACTGTTAAAATTAAACAACTTGAAAATTTACTTTTGCATTTAATTGTTTTATCTTGAATTTATTGTAGTTGTTGTTATTTTTATATATGAGTTTTTAAACACGTTTATTTTGAAATTTTATGGAAACCTTTAACATTTTTTTGATTGGTGCAGGAACAGGTACAGTCTTTTCAGTAATCAGTATGCTGCTGATCAATGCAAATAATGCTGAGCAATACCCTGTAGGCGGATTCCTGCCGGCATTGTGGATGGTAGCCGAGTTGGGAGTGGACTCCAAAATTGTTGTGGC
>Ga0208058_1000123_pt1 | contig 20352 bp, 19 predicted proteins | sample DeeseametaMP1092_FD_184196 | JGI IMG/M metagenome (GOLD analysis project Ga0208058, IMG submission 184196) | Marine microbial communities from the Deep Atlantic Ocean - MP1092 (SPAdes) | ecosystem: Environmental > Aquatic > Marine > Oceanic | place: South Indian Ocean | collected 2011-03-02 | reverse complement strand
CCTCGAGATTGGCCCGCCAAGTGCATTATCAGTGTCAGCATGACCGGCATTGAAACGGACACCAACACCGATGCTACGAAGGCCATCGCGACGACTATCCAGGCGGACGCTCCCAAAGCAAAGAGGAGTCCGGCCACCACCCCACCGGCCAGGCTGATGGCGGCCAACCAGTCCAACCGGCGAGCCCGGCCAGCGATCAACCCTCCGGCGAAGCTGCCAATCACCGCTCCCACGCCCAACAGGGCAAGTCCTAGAGCCGTGCTTGCCTCGTCCCAACCATAGCTTTCCATCATGTGGGCAGCAAAGTATGTCATTAGTCCGAACAGCGCCATCTGCTGAGTGAAATTAGCGATGAGCACGTACCACGGCGCCGACTGACGGCCTATGACCTTGAAACGGTTGAAGATATCTATCCTCTGACTCGGACGCCGTTGGCCCGAAGGTAGCCAAAGCCACAGGGGCACCCAAACGGCCAGCGACAGACCACCGATGATGTAAAAGGGCAATCTCCATCCGCCGATATAGCCAAGCAAGGCAATCGCCGGCACTCCCACCGCGACCCCAACCCAACTCGAGGAGGTTATGAAGCCGATGGCTTTCCCTACCTTCTCAGGCGGCAAGTTGTCGGCCAGCGCCGCCATGATGGTCGGGAGAACCATTGCGGATCCTATGCCAGTGATGAGCCGTAGGGCCAGTAGGGAACTGTAGCTCCACGCCGCTCCTGACCCCAGAACTCCCAGGGCCATCAGCAAAAGCCCAATCAGGAGCACCGGTCGTCTGCCGTACGTATCTGAAATAGGTCCAACCAACGGCGCGGTTATTCCCCAGGTCATGAAGGTGGCCCCGGCGAGCTGTCCCGCCACAGCTATAGAAGTGCCGAAATCGTCTGCCAACGCCACCAGGAGGGGCCCAAGCATCAGGCTTACCGCCCTGACCAAAAACATGGTGGCCGCAAACAAGAGAAGCGTCGACGACGAGACTCCATGTTGTTGGACTGCGGTCAAAGCTACTCCGCGACGAACCCGAAGGTCCAGGCTTCCCTCTCCACTCGTGGCCGCATTCACTGGAACGCCATTCAGGGGCCTTGGCCTTCCTGCCGTAACCTCTGGCTCCACATTCAGGGCCACGCATCGGCTACCTCAATCGTCGAACCCAGATATCCCTGCTATTGTAGTCCAGAGTTCCATGCTCAGTGATAAACATCAACTAACCGCCTTTCACAGTAGTGTGCCTGATGTACTCGCCGGCCACCGAGGTGGGTTTTGAGCAGGTAACGGCGCATTTCCTATGCTTAATATTGTACGGGGCTAGGATCTTTCTCGGTATCTTGGTCTCCCGGAGCTCGCAAAGTGGGGCCGACTAGCCTGGCCATCCGCTGGTTGGCAACCCGTGCTGACTAGCCAATGTCTCGTCTGGCACATTGGAATTAGCCTTGATTAATGGGGTTTTCTACCCATCGAGGCGCAACATCTAAGCCACTGTTTTCCACCAGGTAATCGAACCGATTTGAATCCACCGGGATTCCTGGAAAGTTAGTTGCTGGAGGGCTGGACCCTACTCCGACTCCTGATACCCAACTTTTATTACCTTCAGGCATCGATGTTCGCGGAATCGAGTCTTGGATACGTAAATTGGCCTAGACCCAGGGCTCATAATGCCCCGAATCTAAATCGACGCCCGCCCACAGGGCGGGCTTAAGATGTGGGCTTCCAATCGGTTCGGCTGAGGTCAGCCAAAATGGGAAATATAGACAAATATCTACTACAATATGCGAACAAACGTTACCAGGAGGGTCGGGGACTCATGAAAAGCGACAAAGTCAAGCAGTTGGTCAGCGAACGGTACGGCCGCTTTGCTGTGGCAGTGCTGGCACATGGGGCGACACCTTGATGCCTTCAGGCACAGCCCGGTTCGGGCTACGCTCCTGATCAGGGGCTTTACTCCGAGGAGGAGTTGGCCTCTATCCCGCCCCTTGCCCTTGCCCTCTCCAGGGGCTGCGGGAACCCGACCTCTTTTGCAAGGCTCCAGGACAGGGAAACGGTTGTCGACCTGGGCTGCGGAGGTGGAATAGACCTCATCCTCGCTGGCCGGCGGGTCGGTCCGGGTGGCAGGGTGCTGGGCGTGGACTTCGCGCCGGAGATGCTTGAGCGCGCCAGGCTGTGTGTTGAAGAGTGCGGCCTGGAGAACGTGGAGCTTGCCCCGGGGAACGTCGAGTCACTGCCTTTACCCAACGGTGGCGCGGACGCCGTCATCTCCAACTGCGTCATCAACCTGGTTCCCGACAAGGAAGCCGTCTACCGCGAGGCGTTCCGGGTTCTCAGGCCGGGTGGGCGCATCGCCATCTCCGACATAGTTACCTCATGCCAGTTGGAGCCAGACCTTAGAACGAGGTTCCAGGACACCTGGGCTGGTTGCCTGGGCGGAGCGATGGAGGAAGGGGCGTATCTAGGTCTAATACAGGCAACTGGGTTCGGCAATATGGAGATCATCGCACGCCACGTCCTCAGCCCTGAGGAACTCCAAGGGATGGTGCAGTGCCCGGGAAGCGACTTTACGCCCTCCCCGTTGCCGGAAGATTTGGCCGCCGTGGTCGGCAAAGTCCTGAGCATCAAGTTCAGGGCCACCAGGCGATAGGCTAGGGTTTCAGTTTGCCGAGGTGCAGTTGACGAGGAAAATGCTGACCAGAATACTAGAACGGATCAGCCAGCTTCGGTTGGCACCTGGCTAGCCCACCTGGGCCGTGCGGGTCTTACCCCCCAAGACAACTCTATCGCCATCCCTAATGACGTGTTCTTCATGTGGTGAAAGCTTATTGTTGTTCAGGTACGTGCCGTTAGTGCTGCCAAGGTCGGATATATAGAAAACGTCTGACTCGAAACGAACTTGGAAATGGCGCCTGGAGACGAACCGGTTTTCCAGTTTGATGTCCACGGAGTCGGAGTTGCCGGCAGTTACCGATGGCCCTTCTATAGCAATAATAGAGATACAGTCGAGGCCCTGGGTCACGTCGAATGATGCAGGAATAGGAGGGATCATCAGATTACTCCAAACGCATGGAGAATTATTATGGGGAGATTATAACGGAGCAGGATCAGAAGATTCTCAAATGGTACTCGCGGGATGGATTGCGCCGGCTGATGAAGTTGTCTAACGGGGGAGCTAGACTTATCGTTGGTTGGCCAGGTATTGCTAGTCGATGATTATTCTTCTTAGCACATTATTCTTGTTACGGTCCACTCGTAACCACCGCGGCCACGGCTATTGATTTAGTGCCTGCCAAACATTCTTCTGGCAAGGAGAATGGTAGTTATTCTTTCCAGTCTCGGTTGCCCCATCAATCGTCGAACTCCAAGACCCCCGCAATCACGTTCTAGAGTTCCAGACCGCCTAGCAAAAATGTTTCGTGCACGTTGTTTACCACTGGTCAGCAAGACGAAGGCCTCCAGATTTCTCGTCTGGGGGCCTTTTGTCCGCCTAAAATAATTGGTTCCGAAGGTCAGAGTAGAACTGACACGGGGTCACCCCACCGGTTTTTGAGTCTGGTGCGAGTCGTTCTACTCCATCACACGACATCCCAAGTAATATCCTTTCGAAGCCCCAATAGCGGCAATTCCAATTGTAATTTCCCTACCCAGGTTCTCTTTGCATTTTCTCTTTTACCCGGTGGCACGACATATTCGTTGCCAGTTTACAGTTTTGACATTGAATCCGGAGCTACAACGGAGCATGATGGGATAGCAAAGTCAACCTCCTCTTGAATATGGCGAAAGTTGGCCAGGCATCCGGTCGAGGCGCGATTTCAAATAAGATGACCCAACCCGACACTAAGCCCAGTGCTGCGACCCGAGTGCTAGGGCTGTTTTATGGCTGGAAATTAGTCGGTCTTACGGTATTGGTGACTGCGATGGCCGGCGGGCCCGTGTGGAACGGAGTGGGTGTGTGGGTTAAGGCCTTGGAAATGCACTTTGGTTGGAGCCGTACCCAACTAACGGGCGCCTTTTCCATGGCTCAGCTTGAAGGCAGCTTGATCGGTCCTCTCATGGGCTACTTGATCGACAAGCTAGGCCCCCGACGGATGGTATTCATCGGGTTTTCGATTACCGGTTTGGGGTTCATCCTATTCAGCCAAACGACCCATATAGTTACCTTCTACGTCTCATACTCGTTCATCATGCTCGGGACGGCGGCGGGCACCTGGCTGCCCATGATGGCTGTAATAAACCGTTGGTTTAACCGCAAGAAGGGCCAAGCCATGGCGGTGGCAGGCGAAGGCTCATTTCTGGGCGGACTGCTGTTGGTTCCCGCGTTAGCTTGGGCGGTGAACCCTGCTCAGCACGGGTGGAGCGCCACGGCGATGTGGATTGGAATCGTGTTTCTCGCCGCGGGATGGCCTCTATCTCGGTTAATACGCGAGCGCCCAGAAAACTACGGTGAACGGCCAGATGGGGCTCTTCCATCGAAAGCCCCGGAACTCCTTGAGGAAGGAGCCTCAATTGATTCGGACAGTTTGGACGACGGGCCAGAGTTCACCGCACGGCAGGCTATACGCACCAGCGCTTTCTGGTTCATAACCTTCGGCCACGCCCTGTCGTCGATGCTCATCGCCACCTTGACGGTCCACATGGTGCCCATGCTGACCGACCAAGGGCTGTCCCTACAAACTGCAGCCTACGTCTGGTCTGTGCTGATGGCGGTGGGCGCGGTTTTCCAGCTAATTGGAGGTTACGTTGGTGACCGGGTGCCCAAGAACCTGGCCATCTTCGGTTTCACGACCTTGCAGGCGGTTGGGTTCCTTATGGCGGCCTTTGTTGACAACCTGACCACGGCCGTGCTGTTCGCAGTCGTCTACGGCGCGGGCTTTGGCGGGCGGGTCCCGTTAACCACAGCCATAAGGGGAGACTATTTTGGTAAGGGTGCCTACGCCACCATCACGGGGATTTCCATGGCGCCGCTTTACATGTTCATGCTGATAGCACCGCTTTTCGCCGCCGCCATGTTCGACGCCCGTGGAAACTATACGCTGGCATTCCTCATTCTCGGGGGAATCGGGTCTTTAAGCGGGGTACTTTTCTTGTTCGCCAAAAAGCCGCAGTTCTCACCGTCCTACCGACAGGCGCCCCCGGAATCCCGCCAAGATTAGCAGGGACTCCGACACCGTCACCAATACCCGCCCTCGGGCCTTCCCGATGTGGGGTGTCGCTGAAACTAGAAAAGCCCTCTCGTTTGAGGTGGCTTCTGTGTTATCAAAAGGTGGTGCCGAAGGTCAGAGTCGAACTGACACGGGGTCACCCCCACCGGTTTTCGAGTCTGATGCAATCGGTCTTATCTAATGCAATCAGGAACGATTACGCCCGTTTATTGCAATTTTATCGACTCCAAATTTATACCTGGATGTTGCCTACTACCGTTTGATGTTCATAAGTTTGTTATCAAGAATTTGCATTCAGCGCCCCGTGGATCAAAGCCCCTTGCCCAGTATGTTGCCCTATAGCACCAGATACGTTTTTAGAACTTGTCGTCCGGCCAATTTCTGGCTGTTTATGCCTGTAGTACTAACGGGCGTTGCCACGCGGTAAGAAGTTTGGCAATAAGATCTTGGGCCATTCTAATAACTGCCAGGGAGGGCTAGTTCTTCAGGTCCTGGGATTTGGTCCAGTCCATAATACTGATGTTCGATCCTGTTCTGAGAAATCTTGATTATCCTAAATCCTGACGGGTCGTCGCCCAATGGATACCCTACCGGCCCCGTGGTAACCATCTGGATGTCTTTATGATTTAGGTAGTGGCACTTGTGCCAATGACCGGAAAACACTGCTGAGACTCGGTGGGTCTCAAATAAATCAAGCAATACCGAGCGTTTGTTCAGGGGAATGACCGCCCAACTGTCTTCTTCACCAGGGTCATAACTGTACAGTGGGTGGTGGAGAAATATGACGATGTGGGCGCTATCGTTATCGTGGGCCTGAACCAGAGATGCACGGAGAAAGTCGATCTGTCGGTCCCACTCGCAGGGAGCCCGGGAGTCGTCGTAGCCCACGCAACTGTTGAGGACGATGAAGCTGGACCCGCCATACTGGAAGGAGTAATAATCGGCGCCGAAATTGTCCCGGTATTGTTCCAGAGTATGGGGGGTGGGGGTAATGCCTACATCCCAATTTCCAGGCACCCAGTGGGCCGGGATATGTGGGTGTAGCTTGGCGGTTATGCGGCGTAACTCGGCCAATTGATTCGGGTCGTTCTGGTCCTCCACCATGTCTCCGGATATGACAACAAATGCCGGGTTGAGACGGTTGGCTGCCTCGATGGCCTTTTCGTAAAGTGCCGTCTCTTGTGCGAATCCCACAGTTTTGGCAGTGGGAATAATGTTCCACCCGCGACTCCGGTGAAGCTCCGCGATACGATCGTCATCCAAGCTGCTGAGGCGAGCGAACATGCCGAACTGGGGATCCGACATTTGGATGAAGAAAAAATCCATTGCTGTTACCTCGGCGAGTCTGCCGTTGGCCGTCATTCGCCTTAGGCGGGCCAAGCCGTTAATTGGGCCGGTTTCGGCGATCAAAGTGTAGTGTGATATTTAATTAGCGTCAATGCTCGACTTGCGTGGCCCTCGAACACTGTCTTATTAAGATCATCTGCTGGGGGACACTCGCAGGTTATGGAACGCACTTTAATCCCGGAATTTCGCCGTGAAGACGCATAATTCGATATTGATTCCCAGGCTGAGATGAGGCTGGCACGCTTGCAAACCCGTTTTCCGGCCGACCGTGCCTGCATAGGCCAATTACCTGCTCATTTTAGTTGCTTAAGAGTAGCTTCGGATGTAGTATCCCCGAAATATCTGCCAACAGTTGGGTTGAAATGTGGCGGTAAGGAGCGAACGCGATGCGTCTACAAAATAAGGTGGCACTGATTAGCGGTGGTGCCAAAGGCATGGGCGCGGTCGAAGCCAAGCTCTTCGCCAAAGAGGGCGCCAAGATCGTCATCGGCGATGTACTGGAAACCGAGGGCAAGCAGATTGAAGGCGAGATTAATAAAACAGGAGGCGAATGCCTGTTTGTACCGCTAGATGTAACCGACGAAAACCAGTGGAACGAGGCGGTAGCCGCAACCGTAAGACGCTTCGGCAAGCTGGATATTCTTATCAATAACGCAGGTATATTCCGCACCAGTCGGGTGGAGGAAACCAGTTCCACCGAATGGGATCAGGTGATGGACATCAACGCTAAGGGGGTTTTTCTGGGTGCCAAAGCCGCAATACCAGCCATGCGCGAAGCGGGTGGCGGTTCCATCATCAATCTCTCATCTGTCGCAGGACTAGTCGGAGCAGCCTACTCATCCGCCTATAGTGCATCCAAGGGAGCGGTGCGGCTTTTCACCAAATCCACCGCAATCCAATACGCCACCGATGGCGTCAGGTGTAACTCGATTCATCCTGGAGTCATCCAGACTGATATGACGAAGGAAGCCATCGCCGACTCTCAGTTCAAGGCTCAGCGATTGGACCCGACGCCGCTTGCCAGGTTGGGGCAGCCTGAGGATGTTGCTTACGGCGCGCTTTATCTGGCCTCTGATGAATCTTCTTTCGTTACCGGCGCGGAGCTGGTCATCGACGGCGGGTGGACCGCCCAATAGCTGCGCAACTAGCGGCACTGTGGTGAACACCTCAATGGGGAGTATAGATTGTTTGGGATTGCAGGAGACCACCGTAATCCTCCTCGTTTTTTTGCCCAATAGGAGATCTGGATACAATATCCTCAAACATTCGACCACCGGTGATTATTCCGGCTGTCCTAATAAACCCGGCACCGGACGTTAGTTCCTAAGAAAATGCGTAGTAGCATTCCCAGCAGCATCAACACAGCGAGGTAATCGGATGGTGAACCGAGAAGATCTGATTCGCCGGGCCGCTGACTTGGTCCCCGTACTGCGCGAACGTGCGGAGTTGACCGAGGAACTGCGCCAAATTCCACAAGCGACATTAGATGACTTTCACTCTTCAGGAATCTTGCGCGCCGCTCAGCCTACTCGTTTCGGTGGATATGACATCGATTACCCGGTGGTACTGGACATTGCTGCCGAACTGGGGCGGGGCTGTGGCTCTACAGCTTGGTGCTACGGGATCTGGGCTGCCCACAACTGGGCTGTGGGTATGTTCCCAGAAAAAGCTCAGGAGGAGTATTGGTCTGACTCAGTGGATGTGTTGTCGTCCACTTCCTTGGACCCATCCCGCGCCGAGGTGACTTCAATCAAGGGCGGCTATCAGCTCAGCGGACGCTGGAGCTTTTCCAGTGGATGTGACGCCTCAGCCTGGGCGATATTGGCAGGGATGGGACCGGGCGGGTTGATCTGGCTCCTGGTACACCAATCTGATTACACGATCGAAGACAACTGGTTCGTCTCGGGACTGAAGGGTACAGGTAGTAAAGATGTCTTGGTTCACGAGGTCTTCGTCCCTGAATACCGTGTCGTCTCCGTAGCTGACCTCCGGAGAGGGCAATCCCCAGGCCGCACCATTCACAAAACGCTCAATTTCCGGATTCCTCTACAAACCATGTTTGCTTACTCTTTGGCAGCTCCTATCGTGGGCATGGCACAAGGAGCCTTGGAAGCCTTTGAAGAACTTATGGGAAGCCGGGTAGCCTATACCACCGGCGAGAAGATGATTGAAAACCCTCTTGTTCACATCAGGCTTTCTGAAGCGGAAGCGGAGGTCAATTCCGCTCGATTGATTATGGCAGACGATGGCAGGGAAGTTGTCGCCAAGGCCAAAATCAAAGAGACTCTGTCGCTAATGGAGCGGGCTCGCGTCCGTCGCAATCAGGCTTACGTGGCCAAACTATCTGTCCGGGCAGTGGACCGGCTTTTTGAGGCCAGTGGTGGGCACGCCCTCTTTGACTCCAGTCCGATGCAACGGTTCCATCGTGATGCTCACGCCGCCTCTCACCACTTCGGCCTCGCCTGGGAAGGGGCGGCTGAGGAATATGGCCGGATTAGACTTGGCTTGGAGCCCAAGAATCCCGCCCGGTTGTAATAATATAAAGTGGTCCTTATTACTTAATCTTGTTTGTGCTGTGGCCATAGATGTCCAGGGGTGTTCTCAGGCGTAATTCCAATAATGCCTCCCCTGGGTTGAATCATGGCCAGACATCCCGGGCCGCCGATGCGGTGCTGCCCCACGTCACCCGGTTTTTGAAGGAAGTATCCCAGAAGGTTGGCGCGGGCCGCTAACATCCCAGCTGATATCCTCAAAGATCCAAGTGAGGAGAACGCAATATGTCCACGGTCTACACGGTTTTAGGTCTAGTGGAAGCATCGGACCTTGGTTTTACGCTAAGCCACTAGCACGTTCTGCTCAGCGCCGCCTGGATCGACAAAACTTATCCCGGCTTCATCGACCACCATGCTGTGACAGCGGAAGGAATCGTCGATCTCAAGGCGGCTTACAACGAGGGCGTGCGCACGATCGTGGATGTCACGACCTTCGACCTGGGCCGGGATATCGGCCTATTGGAAGAGGTTCCCCGCGGGAGTGGTGATCATATCATCGCCTGCACCGGCAACCACCTGGCAGTCCCTAGAGACTTTGCCGCATCCACGCCCCCAGCCATCGCCCTTCATTTCATCCGGGAGATTCAGGAGGGCATCGAGGGCAGTGGGATCAAGGCGGGCATTATCAAGGTTGCCAGCGACCGGGGAGGGATCACCCCAGCCCAAGAGTGTAGGCGATAGAGGATTCTTGGCCGCATTCGCCAGCCGGTTCATCCCCAGGGCAAACGGCTAGACATCACCCATTTATTGGGTGCTGGCAATGGTCCAGCCGGGGGGAACAACTTTTTTCCCGTCGCTGCATCTTCTACCGTAGTGGCACTAACCGGACAGTTTTCCGCCGCCTCCAGAATCTCACCCGCCCTGGACCGCACTATTCGGGCATAGTGTGCACCGCTGTTGATCAGATCAATGAGAATGGCTGATCGGGCGCTTGAGTCCGTATTGCTGTCTCAATGCGCGCTCCGTTAGCACAATGATTTCCCTGGCATAAAAACCAACTCGAAAAAACCCCGCTGGCACTAGAATTGAGACTATTTTAACCAGCGGTGGCCGTCATGCCGCTCTGAACCAACTCTCCCTTACCGAGGCCAAAATCCCCGGTCCGGCTAGTTCAATGAGGTGGACCCACCCGCGGCGGCCTGGCTTGGCGTAACCCTTACCGGGGCGGGAATCGGGACAGGTTGTTCTCTTCTTTGGTCATGAACTCGATCAATGCCGGCTGTCCGGTATCCATCGCTTTCTTGGCGCGCCCTATGGCCGGGATTATTTCCCCCGGATCAACGACCCTTTCCCCGTGGGCGCCCAGCGACTGGGCCAGGCTGGCGTAGTCCCCATACAGGTTGGTGAAAGCGAAGCTGTCGGTGGCTACCGGGTAGTTTCTGGAGTAGCCGCTTAGCACGTGATTGTTCAGGACTATCGTCAAAATGGGTATCTGGTGCCGCACCCCGGTTTCAATGTCCATACCGGACATCCCAATGGCGGCGTCGCCCATAATGTTGACGACCATCTTTTCCGGAGCGCCTAACTTTGCTCCCAAGGCTAGGCCCAGGCCATAACCTAATTGGGAAGAGTTCCCCCAGCCGAGGTATCCCCGGGGGACGATAGACTCGTAAAAGGGGATAGTCTGGTCGCGGGGATGGCCAGAGTCGTGCGTCACGACTGTCTGGGTACGGTCAACGGTGTGCATCAAGTCCCAGATGATCCGGTAAGGATTGATGGGCACCTCGTCGGAGGTAAGCAGGGGCATCCACTCGCCCAGCCACTCGTCCTTAACCCGCTTTACCTCCGCTTCCACCGAGCCGTTGCCCCTGCGGCCCGCCGCGCCTACTTGCATCCGCACTTCTTCGGTCAACTGCTGTAGCACCAACCGGGCATCGCCGATGATGGCGTGGTGGAGCTGCTCCTCTTTGTTCAGATCCTTCTCATCCACGGTGCACTGGACCAACACTTTCCCCTTGGGTATCCCCACGGAAGCTAGATTGGTGGTGAAGCTGCACCCGATGCCAAATACCAGGTCCGCATTGTCCAAGAATTGACGGGCCATCTTGGTCATCGTCCCGGCCCCGGTGCCCAGGGATAAGGCGTGGTTCTCCGGGAAGGCGCTCTTCCCGGTGTTGGTGGTCATCACCGGCACGTTCACCAACTCGGCAAACTCCCGCAGCTCTTCCGACGCCTCAGCCCACAGTATTCCCTGTCCCGCATAAATAATCGGGCTTTTGGCGGCCAAAAGGGCCTTGACAGCGTCGGCTACGTCGCTGGGGTCACCGGAGCTTCTGTAGCCCTTGACCGGGCGGTAATCAAAGGCGGCCTCGTCAATTTCCGCCGTGGCGACGTCGCCGGGTACTTGGACCATGACCGGGCAGCCCCGGCCCGACCGCAGGAAGGTGTAGGCTCGACGCATCATTTCCGGGATACGTTCGGCCTGATTTATCTGCGCCACCCACTTGGTTACGCCCCGGTAGGCCGACATGGCATCGAAATCGGGCGGTTGCCCCAATCTCCCGCTGGCGGTGCCGCCTGGTATGGCCAGGATGGGCGTGGACTCGGCATAGGCATGGGCAATGCCGGCGAAGGCATTTTCGATACCGGGGCCCGACTGAGTGACAAGAACTCCGGTACGGTGTCCGTTGGTCATGCGGGTATAGCCGTCTGCCATATTCACCGTGGTACGCTCGGTACGCGACATGATGGGTTTGATGCCGGCGACGGCGGCGGCCTCGATCAATGTATTGGCCGGAAAGCAGAAAAGGTACTCCGTACCTTCCATTTTCAGTATGTTCGCTATGGCTGTGTTGCCGTCCATTTTGCCTTTCCTCCTTCGTGCGTCCTCAGCGGACTATTTATCCGGCCTGGTCCAGGTTCCCACCGTACTCTACGGGCTGGCCTAGATGGAACCCCTTTACCGGGAAGAACTTCCCAGCCCTTAGGGCCTCAAGGAGACCATCTTGGGTGCGTACATCTCCCGGAAACACCGTGACTCCTTTGCCTAGGGCGTTGACCGAATGAGCGTCGCTTCCTCCGGTCCCAGCTCGGCCCCAGAGCCCGGCAACTTCTTGAGCTAAACGGTGTTCCTTCTCCAGATTGCTCCCGTTCATCACCTCTATCGCGTCCACAAGTTCGAAGATTGGGGGCTGTATCGCCTCTTCCGCCGTCTGGGCCACTGTCCCTCAGTCTTCGAACAGGATGTTCTGGGTGTAGTTGCCCCGGTTCTCAAAGAGGTGCCGGAACGGGTGGGCCAGAATCATAAATCCGCCGATCCGGTCGACTTCCTTGCGGAGGGTCTCGATCGTGTCCAGTCCGCCGGAATAGCCGGTTACGTAGTGGTCAAGTCCCAGGGTGATGATGTGGCCCAAGGGCGTGTACGCCTCAAGGGCGAGTATCAGGGGAGGGTCTGCTGGCTGGCGAAGGCGTTGAATTCCGGACGGGGCCAGCCCATATGCTCGGTCACCAAAACTCCGTTTAGACCTAATCGCGAACAATTGCAACGACATGGTGGTTATCATGCAGGATGGAGGTGGCCTGATCGAACCCAGTTTCGAGGTGCCAGTCAGGCTTGAGCCTCTGCCCTCCATGGTGACCCTACCTACGAACATTGGCTATCAAACACGCCCCCCGGTTTTGAAGGAGAGGACAGCCCTAAGCCTCCGTTCGTGAATGGCGAGCCTCAATATCAGCCCCCGAATGATGCATAGGTGGAGGACTGTAATTTAGCCGGAAGGCTTGCCTACGTCACCTCTGATGGTGTGTTTCGGGGGCGTCGTTGCCCATGATCTTGAGGTCAGTGGTGAGGAGTTGGTGTCATCTTCCCAGCCTCCAATCGTAATCCCACAAGCTGAACCCGCTAGCTAGTCAACACAGCCCGGGCGGGAGTTGTCAGTTATGAGCTTGCAGCAGCCGGTGGCCTCTGGTCTGCCCTGCTTCTGGGGTCCATTCACGCTGAGTGACATCAAAACAGGGCTATGTGTTTAGTTCATTTCGTCTCTGAGGCTATACGGTGGGCCTGGGCGGCCGCCTCCAGGCAACCCGAGTGGCAGATGGACATTTAGAAGGAAGGGACGCTTCTCATTTTCCACCGTTTTTAGACCGTGTTCAATGGCGTCGGCGATACTTGATTCGTCGGTGACGTGCATGCCCTCGACGCCGAAGCCTTCCCCGAGCTTGACCGGATCTATGTTGTCGAGGACGACGCCCCGGTAATCGCCGGTTTGTTTCATGTTGGCCTCTGCGCGGCCAAAGGCCCCTGCGACGACGCCATAGGCCCCGTTATTGGAAATAACGTAGAGCACCGGAATGTTGTGGCTTGCCGCGGTCCAGAGGGCGGAGTCCGAGTAGTAGAGGGAACCATCGCCGACGAGACCGACGACCGGTTTGTCGGGAGCACCGAGTTTCGCGCCGATCGCGGCACCCACACCGAAGCCTTCCGAGCCTCCAGCGGCTCTGATATATTCGTTGTTACCGGAATCGCCGGTGTTTTCAAGAATGTCTTGGGCAACGGCGTATTGCTCGATGGTTACCAGGCCGCCGCCGAACCGTTCGAGGGCCCTGTCAAGGGTGTCGGCCAGGACGTACGGACGCACTTTGTCTGGCTGTTGGACGACCGACCGGGCGGCGTCCCGCTGCCGGGCGCGCAGGGAGGCAGCTTCTTCTCTGGCCCAGGCGCGACGGTCGTCGAGTTCGTTCGAAGACGATTCGGTTAGATCGAGTAAGCGCTGTGCTGCGCGCTTTTCGTCGGCAAGAACCCCGAGATCCAGGCCGGGGATATTTTCGAGATTCTCCACGTCTGAGCCAACGGCAATTATTCGCTCGGCGTTGAAGAATGCGGAATAGTCGTCGGCGGTGCCGCTGCCGTCGTGCCGCACACCGAAACAGAGGATGAGGTCGGGGTCAATTTCACCGGCCTGCTCAAGGCGGCGCCCACCGCAGTGGAGCGGGTGCTTGATGGAGACGCCGCGCAACTCCCCCACAACTGGGATGCCGAAGCGTTCGGCGAGAGCCGTGACTTCGGCGTTAGCCCCGCTCTTCCAGATGCCGTCGCCGATGTAGAGAAGGGGACGTTTGGCGTCGCGCAGCGCTCGGGCGATTTCTTCCACGTCGCCGTCGGACGGATACCCGACGCGTAATTCCGGCAAGCCACCTTCGATAATGTTTGCGGTGGCCTGATTCGGGCCCAGCAACCTATCGTAGACCGCCAGGTGGACTGGGCCAACGGGCGGGGTCATGGCGACTCGTAGGGCACGTTCGACGGCAGCAGGCAATCCTTCTGGTTCGATGACTGTCCAGCTGGCCTTGGTCATGGGGGCACTGATGGCGGTTGGGCCAGCGCTATGGTGGAGGTCGAGGTTTATTCGATCCGCGAAACTGCCGGTGTCGCCGGCGAAGGTTATCACCACCACGGGCAAGCTGCCCGTCCAAACGTTTATCAACTGTCCCATGCATTGGGCGAGTCCCGCTCCAAGGTGAACGACCATTACACCGGGTACCAAGTTGGCCTGGGTATATCCCCCGGCCATCGCGGTAACCGCGCCTTCGTGGAGTCCCAGGATGCCATGTATATCAGGACGCGAGTGTAGTTCGTTGAAGAACAAGGCTTCGCGAGAACCTGAGTTGTTGAAAACGTATTTGACCCCTGAAGCAACGAGTTGCTCGACTATGAGATGCGATGGGTTGGCTGTCATTTCCCTGGTTTGCAATTTTGACCCTCCTTACAAAACTATCTATCTTTAAGGGAACCGCACCGAAGGCGAGACATGCTGCTGGACTTCCACAGGCTGGCCGTCAGGCCCCTCCCTTCACTTATGGTGCCATGCGAGAACCGGAACCCCAGTCGGATGGTATGCCGATGAGGTTCGGATCCAAGTTTTCTACTGAAGCTTGGCCGCAGTAGGCCATCGCACGGTCTACTTCCTCCCGCATCAGTTCCAGTACTCCGTGCACTCCGTTGGCACCGTCCACGGCCAAACCCCAGAAAAGAGGCCGCCCGATGGCTACTGCCCGGGCGCCAAGGGCTAACGCCTTGATAACATCACTACCTCGGCGTACACCCGAATCGAGGTAGATTTCGGCCTGGCCCTTCACTGCATCTGCGATCTCCGGTAGCATCTCGATCGCTCCCATGGTCATGTCCAATTGCCGGCCGCCGTGGGTAGAGACCTGGATGCCGTTGACACCAGATTCAACCGCCACATGGGCGTCCTCGGCGGTCCGGATCCCCTTCAGAACCAAGGGCAGTCGGGTCAGACCCCTCAGCCAGTCCAGCTCCGCCCAGGTGAGAGGCTCAGTGCGGGAAACGTCCCAGCCTGGGGTCTCATCGGTGCCGCTGATTTCGTTCCGGGGCCGGTCCATCCCCCGGAAATTCCCCAGCTCGTGCGTCCGGGTAGTGTTGTTGCGCAGATCCCTTTCTTTGGGGCTAGGTACCGGCGTATCTACGGTCAAAACGATCGCCTTGAATCCGGCTTCCTCGGCCCGGTGCACCAGCATCTCCGTCAGCTCATAGCCTCGATGGTATAGCTGGAACCACAAAGGGCCGGTTGCCGCCTGGGAAACCTCTTCCATGCTGCAGTTAGACGAGGTGCTTAACATCATCAAGGTGTCGGACATCCCTGCCCCCCGAGCGGTGGCCACCTCACCATCGGGGTGGGCTCGCATGTGGCTGCCTGCTGGTGCCAGCACAACCGGCATGCTTATCTTTTCGCCCAGGACCGTGGTCGAAAGATTCCTTTCCTCGACGCTTCGCAAAAATCGGGGGCGCAGGGTCAAGGCTTCAAAGGCCGTCCGATTGCGCCGGGTAGTGAACATGTCCATGGCCCCGGCGTCGATGGTATCCCAATCGTTATGGGGTAGGGTAAGCTTGGCTCTCTCCTCATAGTCGTAGAGGTTGACTGGGTCGTTGCTCATGGCTGATTCCTTCGCAAAACGGCTTGGTTTCTTATGTCAGCCCAGAATGGGAAACTTGTCATAGTTACCGCGACCAGTCACGCTGGTCTCTCACAAACCGGTCAATTGGTGTAGGTGTCTGACTGGATTACCTCGTATCCGCTCTTCAATACGTCGTCCTCGGAGCGTAGAGTGTTGGCCAATTGATCACGGGGTACACGAAATGGTACCGCCAGATGGGACTATCGCCTGACCATTGCGGAATGTTAACGGAGTATCGATGCATTGTCGATTCGAGTTAGCCAGAGCTGACCGATATATCGAATCGAACGAGGGTTATTAAGAATGCCGTTTTTGACGTTGAACGGGTCCCGATTCCACTACCATTGGGACGACTATACCGAACCCTGGCGATCCAAAAGCGTGGTGCTGCTCCACCACGCTGCGGGAGGCAATCTTCATCGTTGGCGGGCCTGGGTGCCGACGCTGGCACGGCACCATAAAGTTCTCAGGTTCGACATGAGGGGACATGCGGGCACAGATGGTCCTTCGGATGGGAACTTCACACTGCCGGGGTTGGCCGCTGATATCACGGCGGTCTTGGACAGCTTGGAGATTGATAAAGTACACGTGGTGGGAGCTTCAGCGGGCGGTATCGTAAGTCTGCAATTTGCCCATGACTTCCCAGATCGTACTCACAGCCTGAGTCTGGTGGCATCAACGCCCAAGCTCGCCCAGATGGGAGCGACAATCGACCCCAGCGTTTGGAGGCGGACTTTGGAAGAACAGGGAACCAAGGCTTGGCTCGCGTCTAACTCCAAAGAGCGGTTTGGCCCAAACTTTGAGCCTGAACTCGTTGAATGGTACGCGTCCTCCGGCGAGAAAACTGCGGCGGAGATGGTCTTGGGCTTGCAGGGATGTCTACTGGCTCAGGACCTCACCTCTCTGCTGCCCCAAATTTATGCGCCGACTCTAATCATGGCGTCCAATCAAGACGAAATCACGCCCTTGGACGCCCAACACCTGATGGCGGAGAATATTCCTAACGCTTGTTTGAAGACCTTCGATGGTGTGGGTCACAACATGAAGGTAGAAATCCCCGACATTCTGGCTCGTACCGTCATGGATTTCATCAGGAAGGTCGAAACTGACTAAACTATGAACATTTCTGGAATTGGATGGTCCAGCGCAACGATATGTTGGATGTGCCTGATCTTCTACCTTTCGTCTTTATCAGGCCACGAAGTTTCTCAGCCATTTCCTCTAAAACCAATACCATTAATCGGGCACATAGTCCTTTTCTCCGGACTCGCGGTTTTTCTCCTATTGGCTATTCGAGCTTGGAATTCTGAGATCAACCTGCGCTGGGTAATTACGGTGGCCATGTTTTCTAGTTTGTTTGGGATTTCCGATGAATATCACCAATCATTTGTTCCCGGGCGCCATGCTAGCATCGCAGATGCCTTAATCGATTCGATTAGCTCTACTGTCACCGCCACTTCATTGTGGATTGTTGGTCGTTTTACTTCGTTTCGCCAATAGAAAAGGGCCACCGCCATCGTGTAACGGTGACCCCTGGTGAGGGATAAAAACACGGGACAACAGGATACGGACGTGCACTTTTCTATGCACTTATTTCCCCAGCCAATCCCGCATATCGGCCCAACCTTTGTCTCTGTATATCCTTGCGGGATCGGTAGGTATATTAACTGGCCGTTCGCCAGATTTGCAGTATTCTCTCCACACAACGATGAGGTTAATCCCACGCCTTGAGCATCCCGGTCGGTAATGAGATTCTCTCCACCCAACGGTGAGGTTCAATGAGCGGACGAAAGCACGGGCCTCTTTGAACGGAGCCCATTCTCTGTTTTGGTGGGCGATGATCCCGGTCCCTAACCAATCCCCAACACCAGCCCAGCCCTTGTCTTTGTATACCATGTGGGGACTAATTGGGATGTATGCTGGCCGCTTAGCTGACTTAGCGTACCGCAGCCACTCCCTCGTCGTTTTAATCCCTAAAGTCCAAACAAAGTCCTTGGCATCTTCATAAGACCAAAAATTCTGCTTGCTGACCGAAACGTAGCCAGTCCCCAACCAGTCACCCCAATCAGCCCATCCCCGGTGCCTGTATACACCACGAGGGGTGGCTGGTATGTCCGACGGACGCCCACCAGATTTGCAATACTTCGACCACTCTGCTTGGCTCTTGATTCCTAATGTCCAAACGTAGGAACGCGCATCTTCGAATGTTCTGAACCGATACCGGGGAGGTGCGCCAAGCCAATCCTTGATACCGGCCCAGCCCTGGTCTCTATATAGGCTGTCTGGGCTACCGGGTATATCTCGGGGTCTAGCACCCGACCGACAGTATGCTTCCCATTCTTTCCCGCTGGTCAGACCCAAAGACCGCGCAAAGGTTCTCGCATCTTCGAACGATAGAAACCCAGAATCTTTCACAAGCCGATGGCGGAGAGGTGTCCCAAGCCAATCCCGCATACCGGCCCAGCCCTGATCTCTATACTGGGGCTTCCACGGTTGTTCTCCTTGGGTTTTGGGCGCCTCGGCAATGACAGGGCTGCCCAAATTACATAACGTTTGTCGGCCTAGAACTGCCAGTTTTACGGGGAGTTCATCAGGGCCTTTATCTTGGCTGAGTTCATGAACATGGCCCGCATCTCGTCAGAGCCGGTGGCGTCGGCCATCACGGTCACCATCTCCTGAGCCCGAAGGAGTAGCTCCTTGGCTTTATCCGGGTCGCCGCGCCGTTCGGACAGGTCCGCCAGAGCCGGAAGTATGTGGCACAGGGCGCGCCGCGAGTTTTGGGATTCAGCTATTGCCAGCGCTTGGCCCAAAGCAGACTGTGCTTCATCCAGACGGTCCAGCCCGGCCAGCGCCACCCCTTTACAGCGGAGCATATCTGGCCATGTTACCAATTGCCCCATCTCTTCCATGACGCCGATGGTCCGTTCGGCAAGGTGCAAGGCATCTTCCCAGCACTCATTTGCCTGGGCTACGTCACCTTCGATCACTTGAAAGATCGAGTATGCGGCTTTGGGGTCTGATTCACCGCCCTCAAATTCATTGCACGCCTCAGCCATAAACTCTTAGGCTTTGACATTGTCCCCGGCGCTCAGATGGGCCTGTGCCATGGCGGCGAAAGCGAACGGGCGGTTGGCCCCACTTTCCAGAGCTTTGGAAGCCATATCTAAAGCTCCTTTCAGATCACCGGCCATCCCGCAAAAGAGCGCCAGCCTCAACCTTGGCGTCAACGGCAGATGCCACCCCATCTTTTCAAGCATGGGGATGCCTTCTTCCAAAGCGGCCATGGCTTTCCCGATCTCGCCCAATTCCATGTGAATGGCGCCAAGCACGTACTGACTTATCGCTTTAACGCGGGTGTTGCCGATGGCTTCACTAACCTCGGTGCATTCCTCAGCAGAGGCCAAAGCGTCCTGGAACCTGGCCAGGAAAAAATAGCCTCCCGCAGAGGTGATCAGGCTGTCATCGAGCATCGGCAGGTTGCCCATCGCTCTGAGCAGGTCTTGGGATTCACTGATTGCCGCCCAGGCCTCGTCTCCCCTATCAACGGTGAAATAGGCCTTGGCCAGATCATTGAGGGTGAAGGCCAGTTGCTCTTCGAGTCCGTGTTCTTGGGCGATAGCCATCGATTGCTCACCGTAATTTACGGCCGCTTCGCGGTTCTCGCCTTCGTAGAACTCCACCAACATCAGATTCCAGAGCACCTTCGATTCAGCGCGGTGGTCCTGCAACTCACGGGCAAGCGCTAGACCGCTGTTGGAGATTTCCCGGCATTGGTCGGGGTCTGAGGTCAGCATCGGCATCGCCAGCACGGTGGACTGTGCCACCACCGCCGCCAATTCCACCGTCCGGTCCCCTTTAGACACCTCTGGGCCGCCTAGTTTCTGGTAAATAGCCAACGCATCTTCGTAATCGCCGCTCAGCTTCAATGAACGGCCACAGGCTATATAGGCTTGTATGCGCTGTTGGCTGTCTGACTCTACCCGGTCCAATATCTCTATCGCCCGGTCGTAATGGACGTTGGCTTCATGGTGGGCGTAGAGCCGCGCGGCCGATTCTCCCGCGATCAACGAATACTCAAGGGCCCGCTCATCGGCCCCGGCCTCGTAAAAATGATGGGCCAAGCGATGGGCCTGTTCCTCCAGTTTGTCGCCGAACAGTTCCTCTACGGTCTCGCCGACGCGCCGGTGAAACTCCTTCCGGGCTCGGAGCAGGATGGAGCTGTAAGCCGCATCACGGGTCAGGTCGTGCCGGAAGCTGTATTCCAATTCCGGCAGGCGGCTGGCCTCCTGAATAAGTTCAGAACGTTGTAGGGTGCTGATCTCACGGTCGACGGTGGTTGTGGGTTCTGATATTCGCTCCAGGACCCGGTGGTGGAATGAACGGCCGATC
>Ga0208058_1000120_pt1 | contig 20669 bp, 19 predicted proteins | sample DeeseametaMP1092_FD_184196 | JGI IMG/M metagenome (GOLD analysis project Ga0208058, IMG submission 184196) | Marine microbial communities from the Deep Atlantic Ocean - MP1092 (SPAdes) | ecosystem: Environmental > Aquatic > Marine > Oceanic | place: South Indian Ocean | collected 2011-03-02 | reverse complement strand
TGGCCAGCGAAGGTAACAACCAGGTGATTTTCTGTTTGAGGGGCATGAAAACTTCATTCAATGCTCCGCATCGCAACATGGTTGATTTCGCACATTTACCTATCATAAAGCGTCTGACCAGAATGTCGGTCTGTATTGACCCGTCGCATTCAGTGGGTACAAGAGAGGCTTCTCCGGATGGAGTGCTTGACATCTTACATTCCACTTCTCAGGGCATAATTGCGGGAGCCAACATGGTGTTGGTTGATTTTCATCCTTCTCCCACAGATGCCCTGGTCGATGGACCGCAAGCGCTCACTCTGGATGAGTTGCCGAAATTTATTGAAGACACCAGAATTTCCCGGGAGGCTTACAAACAGCGAGTTGAACTTTGGGCAGAAAAGTAAATCATACTGTTGTGTTATTTAATCAGCGTGAATCAATTCTTAAATAAATATTCTGCTTCAGCACGTCCTTTTTCGTCGTCAACATAAAACAGCAGCACGGCACCAATCACAAATAAAATCACAATTGAGGCAATACTCCAGCGCGATGCTTCCTGGCCGACTGCTTTAATTTGTTCTGCCGAAGGTGAGTCCGGCATCAGCATGTTTCTCATCGTCAGCCCTACTACGCCCATTAATGCCGGGCCGATAATTGCGGCAAATTTCCCAAGCATATTAAAAAATCCATAATATTCAGCTGCCTGATTTTTTGGGATCAAACGGGAGTAGTAAGAGCGACTTAGAGCCTGAATTCCTCCCTGGACCAAGCCTATCGCCACTGCCAAAACATAAAACTCATATTTTTCACGCATCATGGTGGCCCAGATAGTCACGACAATGTAAACTCCGATAGCCAAAAATATTGATGACCGGACACCCCAGCGTTCTCCTAAACTTCCAAAAATCAGTGCTGCTGGGAAACCCACAAATTGTACTATCAACAGAGCAATGATCAGGTCATTGGATTCAAAGCCGATTGACATACCATAATCCACTGCCATCTTGATGATAGTATCTACACCGTCAATATAAAACCAGTAGGCCAGCAAAAACAACATCACAGTTTTTAGATGGCGAATTTCCTGAAAGGTGCCAAAAAGTTGCTGAAATCCTCCAAGCACAGGATTTCCCTGATCCTTCTCTCCTAGCATTTCAGGTTCTGGAACCCAGAATATTGTAATCAGCGTAAAAACTCCCCACCACAGGGCAACGCTGACAAATGACCAGCGAACAGCTTCTCCTGCATCAGTAAGTCCGAAGATGGCCGGCTGCAAAGTCATGACAACATTAACCAGAAATAGCAGACCACCACCAAGATATCCCATGGCAAAACCTAAACTGGAAACAGAATCAATTTTTGATTCGTCTGCAACACTTGGCAGCAGAGAGTCGTAAAAAATATTTGCTCCGGAAAAACCGATTACTCCCATTACATAGACGAAAACTGCCATCATCCAATCTCCTTTTTCTACCATGTACAATCCTGCTGTCATCAGCACTCCCAGATAAGCAAAGAAAATCAGGAATTTTTTCTTCAAAGAACCACGATCCGCAATTGCTCCGAGAACTGGTGCCATAAGGGCCACAAGCAAACTGGCAATAGAGTTCCCGAAGCCCAACATAGCAGTACTTTGATTTACATCTGTGCCGATGGTCCAATACTGCTTGAAGAAGATAGGGAAAAAACCGGCCATAACTGTGGTGGCAAAAGCTGAATTTGCCCAGTCGTACATGGCCCAGCCCCATACTGATTTGCGTTCCTTGTTCATATATTTCTCAAGAAAGCTTATATTAATTGATTTCAGAAGGCTCAGGAGATTCCAGGTTTTCTTTAACTCTTTGTTTAATGAGTTTTGAAATCTCAAGAGCTTCATCGTTGGTCATTTCAATTGCAGTAACATGGTGCACTCTGCCCTCCACGGACTTAAGAGCCAGCAAAACTCCGGTGGGGCATGTACCAACTTCCAACTCTATTTTGGCCACGATCTAACTCCAGAATTATTTTATAAAGAAATGCAATCGTAAAGAGTTCAAAATTGGATAAAACTCATCACGATTTACTCAGAAAAATAGCAACAAATCAGCTTTCTATTTCCTGAAAGATTGATTCAAAATATCTGTATTTACGACTTTTTTCAAAACCATCTTAAAAAAGAATAAATGCTCAGAGGATTCTGACCAGATTATTGTTTATTTACAAGCTGAAATGAAAGTATATTTCAATTCTTTGAGAAATTTATCTGATTCTGATAAAGTTGTATTTATGATTAATCTTAGCTCTACAGCAGGAAAAAAGCCAATTCATGGATAACGTCTTTTATCTGGTATCTGCCCACACGTCATGTATTGAAGGCATCCGTCTGTCAATAAAAAATAAGTATGTCTACATTACTCAGGACATCGTAGGTTTTTCTGCGGATGAAGAAGAAGATTCTGCAGGAAAAAATGGATCTGATTCTGAACAATGGGCAGCAAAGATTGGAAAATTTCTGGATGGGCAGCAATGGAGCGATCATGCAATTGCTTTTTTACTACCTGCAGAAGATGTGACATTTCGAAAACTGTCTTTTCCCTTTCAGGAACGAAAAAAAGTAGAACAGGCTTTGCCCTTTGAGCTTGAGGAAGAATTAATGGGAGACCTGGCGGAAACTGCATACAGCGTCCAGATTCAGTCAACAACTGAGCAACATTCAGAGGCACTGGTATTGCTGATTGGGCGTAAGCGTTTGCAGCAACTGCAGCAGCTTTGTCTGGAGCGCGACTTGATAATCAGGAATGTTGATTGTGCTGCACACGCCCTTTACCGCTCAAAAATCTTTGACAATTCTACAACTATCGAAACTCAGGATTTGTTTCAGATTTACATTGGCAGTGATGAATCTTTTGTGAATACAATCCACGAAAAACGCCTGGATGAGATCAAGATATTTCCAAATCAAATACCAGTCATTCTTCAGAAACACTTTTCCACAGAAAATTTACTTGCAGCATTTTTACAAAGTTTTGCAAAACATCCGGATGGTGTTGATAATGCTGACGGAGATTCTGCGCAAAATGAGGCTTTTATACAACTTAAAGAAGAGTTGCGCTGGTTATGCGCACAACTTACCTTGTATTTGCGAATAAAAAATTTCAGCTCAGAGAGTCAAATTGAAGTTTACGGTATTTTTGGTCCAATGATCAAATGGGATGGTCTAAAATTCAGTATACGTTCCTTCCCCTTACCCGAAGCAGAGGCATTTGCTGAAAGATCAGTTGAAGATCCGGATTTTATCGGGACCTCAGAAGAATCAGTTAAAGATGGAATCCTAACTATTTCTCAGACTGACGTCAAGGCTCCGGATACACTTGAAGAGTTGCTGGTTGAAGCAAAGCAGAGGGAACGATCAGATGAAAAAACACAAACTTCTGATGATCAAATTACAACTACTCCTTCTGAGGAAAAGAAGAAGAATCGACCATCATCAGGAGTCCTGGAGTCTATTAATCCGCAGACATCATTACTTTCCCTGATTGAGCGCAAACATTGGGGGGTACTGGGAGAATTACGAAAAAATACTGAAATTATTCTCGAATCACATCGGTTGAGTCTCTATTACGAAAACACTCCGTGGAGACGGATTTTGCATAGAAACCGAGTAGCCTTTGCAGTTGCCGCAAGCTTAATAATTATTATTTCAGCAGGTTTTGTCTGGAACACTATAACGCAGCTGGACCTTCTTCATCAGGAAATTGTACGCGGTGAACGTTTGGTTCAAACAGAACTTAGACAAGTATTGCCCAATACTTCAGCATCAGGAGTCAATGCTATGCTGATGGAACTGGAAGAAAAAATTGAACTCCGCAAAGCCTATATTAAAAACAGTAAAAGTTTTGAAAAACGTGACTATCATAATTTGAGTTTTCTCAAAAACATTTCTGCATTACTAAGCGAAGATGCGCCTTTTCAAGTTGATAGTTTGGAATATGCACCAGAACGTTTTTCAATCAGTGGTACTATTGACAGCTATGATAGTCTTCAAATTTTAAAAAATAATTTGCAGAAAATTAAAGAGTTTAAGGGGCGGCGTATCGTTGAAAGTAACCGTAAAAGCCCGGATGGAATTGTTTTCCGGATTTCAGTTGATTTTAAATAAGCATTAATAATCTCGCAATAAGTCTTAAATCCATACAATCATTTCTAACTATGAAGAAATCTTAATGATATTAGTGCAGTAGCTTATAAAGGATTTCTGCCATCACTCGTAATGACAAGGTTTTATGACTTGTTACGACGGCATCAACATTAACATTTTACATATTTATCCCATACGTGAAATCAAAGACAAAATTCTCCAAAAAACTACTTCCCACCCTAAACGGTACCGGACAGGGCTATTTTACCCAGCCGACAATTTCAAACAAACAGATTATCTTTGTCTGTGAAAACGATTTATGGCAAGTACCTCTGGAAGGCGGGCGAGCCCAAAGATTGACCAGTTCCCGCAGTGAAACACATTCACCAGTCTATTCTCCAAACGGTCAGTGTATAGCCTGCTGCACAATGGAAGAAGGAGAGCATGACGTTTATTTGATGGAGTCCAGTGGAGGACCGCTTCAGCGTTTAACCTGGTTAAACAGTGTGACGCATATCGTGAGCTGGTCTCATGACGGACAATATATCTGGTTTCGCAGCACTCACCAGGCTGTACATAGTCGAGGCAGTGACGCATGGATTTTCCGGGTTTCAATCAATGGTGGTCCGGTTGAGCGTCTGCCGTATGGTCCGGCAATGACTGTGGATTTACAGGTGAACGGTAAAAAGGGAGTTGTCCTGGGTCGCAACACGTTGAGTAATTCCCGCTGGAAACGGTATCGCGGTGGAATGGCTGGAGAAATCTGGGTTGATAAAAATAATTCAGGAAATTTTAAACGCCTTTTCCGTGATCTTCAGGGAAATCCAGTGAGTCCGTTTTGGTTAAGAGAACGACTGTGGTTCGTCTCAGATCACGAGGGTGTCGGTAATCTTTTTTCCTGCACTCCTGAGGGAGGGAGACTTCGTCAGGAAACTTTTCAAAAAGAGTACTATGTACGATTCCCTGCAACAGATGGTAAGGCACTAATTTATCATGTTGGCGGAGAATTATGGACACTTGATCCGGAAGAAAATTCCGGACCTGAAAGAGAGATTCAAATTCCGATTGGCTGGCATTCGACAAAAACCCGTTTGCAGCGACGATTTTTTTATGGTGATGAATACTGGGAAGAAACCATGATTCATCCGCAAGGTCACGAAGTAGCACTGACTGCTCGTGGGAAATTGTTTTCAATGCCGTTTTGGGAACAGGCTGTGCGTCAGCACGGGATTCGTGACGGAGTTCGGTACAGGATGCCTTGCTGGCTGCCGAACGGTAAACTGGCAGCAATTTCAGATGCTCCGTTGAAAAAAAATAAAACAAAAAAACTTTCTGCAATGGAGGAGCAACTCGATGTATTTGGCTCAACTCCGACTGAGTTTCCTGACTGCTCACACCGTCTGCCTCCCGGACGCATGCAGGAAATTGCTGTCTCTCCGAGATTTCAGCATCTGGCGCTGACAACCAGCCGGATGGAACTGTTTTTAATCAACGCGGAAACAGGACGAATCAGCAAACTTGATGACTCGAAAATCCGGGAAATTAGTGATCCGGTTTTTTCACCGGATGGAAGATGGCTGGCATACACCAAACATTTGAGTTTGGAGTTAACGGCTATTTTTTTGCTGGATCTTAAACCGTCGGCAAACGGTAAACGTATCAAAGCTAAAGATCCAGTCCAAATTACCCAACCTGTACGTTACGATTTCAGCCCGGCTTTTGATCCTGAAGGACGCTGGCTCTATTTTCTTTCTTCCAGAATATACAATCCAATTTGGGACACAGTGCAAACAGGCACCTCATTTTCACGTTCAATGAAACCGTATCTGTTGACACTGAAAAAAGATTCTCCAAACCCTTTTGAAGCATTACCTCATGCGCCTGGAGGGCGGGAAACAGGTGGAACCCCTGCTGGTGATTCCAGTCACGAAACTCAGGATTCAAATAATTCAACAACTAAACAATCCAAAGATTCAAAAAAAGTTGCTCTTGAAATTGATTTAGACGGTATCGCGGAAAGAATAGTCGAATTTCCAGTTTCTGAAGGTGTTTACAAACAGATTATTGGTCTTCCGAACAAAGTTATTTTTACGGAGTTTCCACTTTCGGGTGCGCTCCGCGATTTGGAAGCAGAAGATAATCAGGATAAGGATGAGGGTATCTTGTGGGTCTATGATTTTGAAAAACAGGAAGCAGAGACTATAGCAGAAAATGTCGGAATAGTTCAAACTTCTGTTCCGGATGAATCCGAAAATTCTTCCCGTACCATGCTTTACAGTTCCGGAGATCTGTTACGAGCTTTAGAGGCAGGTGTTTCTGTTCCGGAAGATACTAAAACGGAAAAACAGCACTCGCGAAAAAGTGGCTGGCTCGATTTGAGACGCATCAGAATTTCAGTGCAGTATCAGGAGGAGTGGGCACAAATGTTTCAGGAAACATGGCGTTTGCAAAAAGAATTTTTTTGGACGGAAGACCTTTCCGGAGTTGACTGGAAACGGGTTTATCAGCGCTATGCCCGTTTGTTGCCCAGAATCGGTTCACGTTCAGAACTTTCTGATTTAATCTGGGAAATGCAGGGAGAGTTGGGGACATCTCACGCATATGAATATGGCGGTGATTATCCTTATTCACCACGTTATCCTGTCGGGTGTTTGGGTGCAGACCTTGTCTTTGATTCAAAGCAAAAGTCATGGATTTTTCAAAAGATTTACTCCGGTGATATTTGGAAGCCCAACGAGCATTCTCCATTGGCAGAACCGGGTGTTTCCGTTGAAGAAGGTGAACGACTGCTTGCTGTTGGCGGAGTTCCGGTTGATGAACACAAAACTCCCGGAGAATTACTCGTTCACCAGGCAGGCCAGATTGTCCCATTGAGCGTAGGACAAGGCACAAGTAAAAAAAAGCAGGTTAAGGGACCCAAAGGACAAGTTTCAAGTGTCAAAAATTTTGAGGACGATGCTCGTCAGGTCCTGGTAAAAACTCTTTCCGGCGAACAGGAAGTACGTTATCGGGAGTGGGTCAGGGAAAATATAAAAACAGTTGATTCTCTGACCGGAGGGCGCGTCGGTTATCTGCATATTCCAGACATGAGTACGCATGGAATTGCTGAATTTCATCGGGGATATTTGGCTCAAGTTGATCGCGAAGGTTTGATCGTCGATGTCCGCTACAATGCAGGAGGAATGGTTTCTCCACTCATTCTGGAAAAATTAGCGCATCGGCATTTGGGTTTTGATGTACCACGCTGGGGAACTCCGGAGTCATATCCGTATCACACTCTGCGCGGACACTTGATTGTAATAGCCAACCAGTTTACCGGCTCTGATGGTGATATGTTTACTACAAGTTTTAGACAGCTGCAGCTTGGACAGTTAGTGGGAAAACGAACCTGGGGCGGTGTCATCGGAATTGATGGGCGTTATCAACTGGTGGACGGCACTACAACCACACAGCCTCAGTATTCCATCTGGTTTCATCATGCGGGCTGGTCGGTTGAAAATCATGGTGTTGATCCGGATATTGAGGTGGAAGACACTCCACAATCTTATATCAATAATGAAGATCCACAGCTGGAACGTACAGTTAAGGAAATGTTGCGCCTGCTGAAGGAAAAGCCTGTTCTATCCGTGAATTATTCTCCGTCACCAAGACGCCTGCTTCCGGAGTAATCAAGCTTTTATGATGAATCTGTAAAAAGTTGTCATTCCCGCGAAAGCGGGAATCCAGAAACTTGTAAGTATCTGAAATGCTTGTCCTCGACCTGATTGTGGAATGGATTCCCGCTTTCGCGGGAATGACAAACAAATGTGTCATTTTTACTTTTTGCGAGTTCATCAATTATGTCTTAAAAAAATTTTATTTTTTCCTTGACACTAATTCCGGACTATGTGATTGTAAAGACAAATTTGTGTCTTTCAGCTTGATATATTTTTTATTCATTTTTTGAGGGCCCTCATCATGCACGCAACGCAACGCAACTTACGCGCCTGAGTTTTCCACCCCCTTTTCAAGTCGCAAGTTTTTCTTCCGTTTTCCCGGTTTTTCTCCATTTACATCAAAATCTTTTCCTGTTTTATTTTGTTTTTTCATTGGTATTCCTCCCTGAAGTGAGGCCACCTTAGAAAATAATTGTTAAAAGCCTTTCCTAAAATCCATTGTAACAAGGGGACGAATTTGTCAACTCTTGTGGTGACTCATTAACAATGGAATGTCGTCACTAGGATTTATCTATAATGTCAAAAATATGTGACTTTTAAGACTTATTATTAATTCTTTAGGAGAACAAGATGAAAAATATGCTATATGTTTTGCTGCTTACAGGATTTAGTCTCATGATCATCTCATGTGATAAAAAGGATAGTACATAAAATACTACCAGTACTGAAACAACTACCAGTGTATCATATGTTTCGGTGGGCACTAATGGAACCATCCTCACCTCATCTGACAATGGAACCACGTGGACTTCAAGGACTTCTGGGAAATCAAACGGTCTTCAAAGAGTTATCTACGCAAACAGTACCTTCGTGACAGTGGGTGATTCCGGAACCATCCTCACCTACCACAAACCGTTCAGAATTATTCTCCCCTATTTTGTTTCCCCGCCACGTAAGATGGGTCTACCGTTCAATGGACAAAAAAATAAAAAGATAAGGGGACATGAAACTTAGTGCGGCCGGTTAACAACGACTGGAAATTACCGCAAGTTTCATACACAAAACTTGAGTTAACAAAACAAAAACATTTTTTTCTTGACTTTTTTAAATCTTTTTGATAGATTACGCTTTTATTTGCCATGGGGGTAAATAAAATGTTGCTTCCAGTCAAGTCCGGAAGTAATATCAATCTGGCATTTCCATTTCGGGACTGCTTTAATTCTAATTAATGGAGAAAGAATGAGAATCTTCAAACTAAGCATTGCACTGTTGTCAGGACTGTTTCTGACCTTCAGTCCAATCGCCTTCGCTAAAGTGACTGGAAACACCATCACTTTAGGCTCTGCGATTTCGTTTACGGGGAAATATTCCTCGAACGGTATCCACGCTTCAAATGGATACAATCTGGGAGTCATACGTGTAAACGAAATGGGTGGCGTCAAGGTGGGCGGTAAGACCTACAAGCTTGAGATCAAGTATTATGATGACGAATCGACCCCGGCACGTGGTGCTCAGCTGGCCGAACGTCTTATCAAGCAGGACGAAATCAAATACTTCCTTGGGCCATACAGCTCAGGTTTGACAAAGGCGATTGCTCCGGTGACGGAGAAATATAAAATTCCGATGGTTGAATCTGAAGGTGCATCGAGGTCTCTTTTCACCCAGGGATACAGGTATCTATTTGCAGTACTTTCCACTTCGGAACAGTATCTTGCAAGTGCAATCGGGCTTGCAGCTGTAATCAACAAGAAGAATGGGAAATCCCCGGGAGACGTCAAAGTTGCCATGGCATTCGAAAATGATCCATTCTCACAAGATGTGCGTGCCGGTGTGATGGATGACATCAAGAAACATGGATTGAAGATTGTAATCGATGACAAACTGCCCAGGGACTTAAGTGACATGACACCGACACTTCGCAAGGCTAAGGCTTTGAAAGCAGACCTTCTAGTTGTTTCAGGCCATTCCAAGGGCGCGGCGACACTAGGCCGCCAAGTTGTTGAACTGAAGGTCAAGGTGCCAATGATTGCAGTCACACACTGTGAATCCGCAAAGTTGATTAAGAAATTTGGCGCGGGAGTTGATGGCTTCCTCTGTCCAACCCAATGGGCGGAAACCCTTACATACAGCGGCAAACATTTCGGTTCCGCAGCAGAGTATGATAAGCTCTTCAAAGCAACATTTGATGGTTACAAAAACGTTCCTTATCAGGCAGCACAGGCATCAGCAGCTGTCCTTGTTTGGGCTGAAGCGTTTGAGCGTGCGAATTCCTTTGATACTGAAGCACTGAGGGATGCACTGGCTGCCACGGATATGAAAACTTTCTATGGAGATATCCGTTTTTCAGTAGCGGGTAACAACATTGCCAAGCCGATGGTGCTGAGGCAGATTCAGAATGGGAAACTGAACGTAGTTGCTCCACCCGAGTGGGCGTCTCACGCTGTTGATTGGCCCCGTTGATTTTCATTTCCTAGTAGTATTTTCAAGCGTTCCCGTTTAAACACGGGAGCGCTTTGCTTTTCCTACCACGAATCTACAATTTCATGTTTGACAACTTAAGCCTGTTGGGTTTGGTGCCACTGCTGAATCTGCAGCTACTTATCGATGGTATTTTGATCGGTTCTATTTTCGCTCTTGCCGCCTATGGTCTGGCTTTGGTCTGGGGAGTGATGAATATCAAGAATCTTGCCCAGGGAGATTTTGTCATCATGGGAGGCTACATTGCTTTCACTCTCTCACAATCTCCTTTTAATTTGCATCCCATCCTGACTATTCCTTTTGTTTTCGTGTTGATGTTCGTTTTCGGCTGGGTGTTGTACATTACCATCATCCGCCGTGTGATAGAGCGGGATCTTTTCACCTCACTTCTGGCTACTTTCGGCCTGGCCATTGTGATTCAGCAATTGATCAATCTTGCCTATGGACCTGATGTGCAGACGGTTGAATCAGGCATGGCAATCCGGGAATTCTTTGATGGAGAAATTACGATTGCCGATACCAAATTAGTGTCCTTCCTGTTGGCAATGTCAATGGCACTCCTGATTACAGTTTTCATGAAAAAAAGTCGGATGGGTCGTGCTATAAGAGCTACCTCACAGAATGCGCGTGCCGCACGAATCATGGGCATTGACACCGACCGGGTTTATGCTTTCACTTTCTCACTCAATGCGGGGATTTGCGGAGTTGCGGGAGTTTTAATTTCCATAATCTGGGTCATTCAGCCATTTTTTGGCATGACTCATTCAATCAGATCCTTTGTAATCGTCACATCAGCAGGATTTGGCAATCTCATTGGGGTGATTCTTTCTGCTTTGGGTCTGGGAGCAGTGGAACAATTCAGTGGATTTATTTTAGGTGCAGAATTTCAACAGGCTACAGTGGTTGGACTTTTGGTGGGAGTTCTCATTATCCGTCAAATCATTCAAGGCCGTCAGCGTCAGGTAGTTAAGTGAATCTCAAACTAAAGAAAATCCTTTTTTACGGAGGAATACTACTGGTCGGAATCTTTGCTCCAGTTGTTTTCCCTGCTTATACCTTTCAACTGGCAATACTTTGGTTGATGATTCTGTTTGCGTTGACCTGGGACATCCTTGGTGGTCAGATGGGGTACAATTCATTGGGTAACATCCTGTTCTTTGGTGCAGGCATGTACGTCTGCGTCGTTGTCCAGATAGGGATGTATTATGATGTCGCAGAGTATACCGCGCATTTTGGCGCAGTAAAAATTGATTATACACCATACCAGTACTTCAGCGGCTTGGCTCTTGGATTGGTACTGGCGGCATTATTTTCTTTGGTTTTGGCGGTGATTTTTGGATGGATTGTCTTTGGCCTTCGTGGACCGTATTTCGCGATCGGTACGCTTGGTGTTGCTATTGCTGCCGGTGAGCTGGTTGGTACATGGGACTACGTAGGGGGAGGTGGAGGTATCACCGTACCAATGTATCCGGGGGATCCGGACGACCGCGCAGTGTTTTTTTATTCTCTCTCTTTTGTTTCTGCAGTCAGCACTTTCATCTTTCTCAAATGGCTTTATTCAACCAGGTTCCAACTGGCAATCAACGCCATCCGTGATGATGAAGAAAAGGCCGAAGCAATGGGAATCCATACCAACCGCTACAAGACTATCGCCTGGTCATTTGCAGCATTTTTCCTGGGTATTTCTGGAGGAATATTTGGCAACATGACTGGATTCATTGAACCTCTTGAAGTGGCATTCCCTACTGTCACTTTTGGCATCTTCATGGTTCTTATGGTATTGCTGGGAGGCAAGGGCACTCTTTGGGGACCTGTCATTGGTGCGGTTCTTTTTCACTTGATTAAAGAAATTACCTGGACCTATCTGCTTGGCTGGCAATGGGTTGCACTGGGGAGCCTGATTATCATTAATGTGGTTTTTTTCCAGCAGGGAATAATGGGTTGGGTGATGGAAAAGTGGCCGGATTTATTTGGTATAAAAGTTGATGAAGATGTGGTTTCAGCTAAAGGAACAAACTCTGTTAATAATAAAGTGGTCTCATGAGTAATATTATTGAGGTCAGGGGAGTGAACAAATCTTTTGGGGGAGTAGTTGCTAACCACGACATTTCTCTTGATGTGCAGACTGGAAAAATTACCGGTTTGATTGGTCCGAATGGATCCGGAAAAACTACCCTTTTCAATTCTATCGTTGGATATCATCCCATTGATTCCGGAACCATCCAGTTCGCGGATCGAGAAATTTCAAAGATGCGGGTGCAAAAGATTGCAAGATTGGGGATTCTCCGGACATTTCAGCAAACAAGAATCTACTCAGAAATGGATTGTGTTAAGAACATGCTGATATCTGCCGCGCACCACCATACAGGTTGGTTTGATATGTTTCGAAAGTATCCTCAGGAATTGACTGAACGGGCTGAACACTTGCTGGAATTCGTTGGTCTTTTTGCCAAACGCCATCTAATTTCAGGCGACCTTTCATTTGGTCAGCAAAAGCTTCTGGAGTTTGCCATGGCTTTGATGAATGAACCCAAGGTGTTGCTTCTTGATGAGCCGACTGCTGGCATCAATCCTACTTTGATCAATGGGCTGATTAATCGTTTGAAACGGGCCAACCATGAATTCGGTATCACTCTCTTTGTTATTGAACACAATATGAGAGTGGTGATGAATCTGGCAGACAGTATATACTGTCTGGCTCACGGGGAAATGCTGGCACATGGGACTCCGGATGAAATTAAAAATAATCAGAATGTCATCAACGCCTACCTTGGAGCTCATTGATGCCAGAGGATATCTCTCCTAAAAATACTAAATCTGAATCTTCATTTGGCTATCATGATGGGGAAGTTGAAAACATCATTTCCGTTGAGGACGTCAATCGACAGGCTCAGGAAATTGCAGAAACAGTTGGCAAAGAAAAAATAGCCGGACTTGTCGAGGGTGATCCTTTTTTGAAAATTGAAGGTCTTCACGCGGGTTACGGGAAGATGGAAATCCTTCATGACTTTAACCTGCAGGTTGGTAAAGGGCAGTCGCTCTGTATGATTGGTCCTAACGGAGCAGGTAAATCTACGGTATTGCATTCTATCTTTGGTTTTACAAATATCTATTCCGGAAATATTCTGACTCGGATTGGTGATACTGAAACGACAATCACTCAAATGAGTTCCAGCCAGAAACTAAAAGAGGCCGGAATCTCCTATATCCTTCAGGATAATTCGGTTTTTCCGGACATGACAGTGGAAGAAAATCTGATGATGGGAGGTTATCTAAAGGAAAACACGGATGCCGCAAAGCAATCAACAGAGCGCATATTTGAGAAATATGATCGACTAAAAGCAAGGCGAAACAAACCTGCAAAGGTGCTCTCAGGAGGAGAAAGACGTCTGCTGGAAATTTCAAGAGCGTTGGTAATGGAACCCAACATTCTGCTTGTCGATGAACCGTCGATTGGCCTGGAGCCGCGTTTCATTGACATGGTATTTGAGATTCTCGATGACCTTCAACGAAATGAAGGCAAGACCATTATCATGGTGGAACAGAATGCCAAGAAAGGTCTCGAATTCTGTGATATCGGTTATGTGCTTGTTTCCGGAAATCTAGCCATGGCCGGCAGCGGAGATGAATTATTGGAAAATCCGGATGTAGGACGTTTGTTTTTGGGAGGATAACAAAAGTTGCGACCTTTCAGTGTTCCTTTGCAGAACTAAATTCTGTCAGCAACTTTAAAGATATATTCCGGACGAAGATGCTTCCTCTTCCGGAAGCGGAGTCCCGTAAGGTTGTTGCTGCTGTCCAAGCTGCAAATCATGTGTTCCCACATAAACCAGTCCCAATAAAAGTACGGCGATAAAGATCAGAATCACCTTCTTTTCCTGCGGATCAAAGTTATCAAGCATAATCAGAACTGCCGCAAGAATCTCAGGTCGTTGCTGTAAAAGCGGCGTATATCGTTAATGTTATGTTTGAGCATTGCAGGCCGTTCTACGCCCATGCCAAACGCAAATCCACTCCATTCTTCAGGATCGTAACCACCGTTTCGCAAAACAACCGGATGTACCATTCCCGCACCTGCAACTTCCAGCCAGCCTGTATATTTGCAGAGTCGGCAGCCCTTCTTTTCACAACTGCAGCTCATGTCGATTTCAATACTGGGTTCTGTGAAAGGGAAATAACTCCCCCGAATACGAACTTTTCGTTCTGCACCGTACATTTTATGCGCGAATTCACTCATCACGCCGATCAGGTCTGTGAGACGGATATTTTTTCCGATGGTTAAACCTTCAACCTGATAAAACTGGTGTTCAGAACGTGGAGTGATTTGTTCAAAACGGTAGCATTTCCCCGGCAGAATCACTCGAATCGGTTCCGGATAATATTCACGCATTGCCCAAATTTGACCCGGTGAAGTGTGGGTACGCAAAACGACTTCATCGTTGACCCAGAAAGTATCCCACATATCACGCGCAGGATGATATTCCGGTATGTTCAGTAACTGGAAATTATACTCGTCACTTTCCACTTCCGGTGCTTCGTAAACCTGAAAACCCATTTCCTGGAAAATATTGTAAATAATACGTAAAGTTTGAGTGGTCAGGTGGAGGTGACCAGTGGTACAAGGTCTTCCGGGAAGGCTAACATCCAGGTCATCAATTTCCAGTTCCTGATGAAGTTTTGTTTCCTTCAAAGTTTTCTGGCGCAGTTCAAAAGATTCCTGTAACTGCTGCTTGACTTCGTTGATGACTTTTCCCATGACAGGCCTCTCTTCTGAAGAAAGAGTCCCAAGCTGTTTGAGCAGGGAAGTGAGGTCACCTTTGCGTCCCAGATACTGATGGTACCACTCAGGAAGTTGATCTGTACTGGTTATAGCATTAAGCTCGTTTTGCCCCTTTTCGCGGAGCATATTTATTTGTTCAAGCATTTTATAATTACAGATTATTTATTAGGAGTTTGAATCCGCATCCGAACTTTCCCTGTTGCTTTCTGTTTCAGCTAAATTTATGTCAATTCCTGAGCTGCGCAGTCGTGAAAAAGACTCCATGACACTTTCCAGTTGTTTAACTTCTTTTGCATTTTTCAGAATGCGGTACCTGAATTGCTGAAAGGAAATTTGATGACTGCTTGCAACTCTGAGAGTTTCTTTGACGAACTCCTGCAGATCTAGGTGCACCTCGTCAAATTGATCGCACCAGCGATTATAACTTAGATATGCGTCTTTAAGTTTCACAATCTCAGGTTCAGGTATATCCGTTTCAGATTTGGTGCCTGCCGAACCTTTCGCATTTGGTATTTTACTGTGCATCTGCAACTCCCTCTCCAGTGTTCGCGCGAGATCGGGACGACCCAGAGGATCAGATAAACCTGAAACAGATAAAGCTGCCGGCACTTCAGGTGTCGCTGGAATCAACTTAGACGCAGTTTGTGCTGCAGGGCTTTCTGACCTTTGCGCGGAACCTGTTTCCAAGTTGGCTATACGCTGCTGAACCGTATGTATCTGATCAATCATCCTGGTCAGTTCTGTCTGCAGACCACTAATCTCAGTAATTCCGGGAGTTTTATTTTCTCCACCTTTAAGCACTTTGGGGATTACTGTTATTTGTTGTCTTTTTAGCCAGACAGGTGTGGTCAGTCGCGCTTGCCAGTCTGGATGCTGATTCAGCTGTTGATCGCAAGCATTCAGCCATGTTTGAAAACTGAATGGCCGGTTAGGAATCTGCAGCGGTTTCTCAAATTCAAGCGGACAATCAAGGTCAGCTAACCACTGGAGCCAATCTTCCCACGTCTTTTTTGTTTCCTGCTCCAGCAGGAACTGCAAAAGTCGCTCTTCAAGCGCATCAATGATGCTTGACATTCGAACCCTCTATTAAAAACTAAAATCAGTGCTTACCGCTTCCTTCAGCAGAATAAATGAAGTCCAGAAACGCCCGAACTGCGGCACTTTCTCCAAATGTTTCCTCTATTACCCGCAGAGCCTCATCATTTTTTAGATCGGGACGATAATAAATCCTATGGGCTTCAAGTATTTCTCCAATTGATTCACGGCTAAAATTCTGACGTTTCAAGCCGACTATATTAACACCCTTTACTTCAAAACGGTTCCCATAACCTGTGGCATAAGGTGGAATGTTTCGATCAATTAAAGAAGCAGCTCCCGTATAAACATAAGATCCAACTCTTAAAAATTGAGCTACTCCGTTCTGTCCGCCCAGAGTGACATAGTTATCAAGAGTAACATGACCGCTCAAACCAGTGTAATTTGCAAGAATATTATGGTTGCCGATGCTGCAGTCATGTGCGACGTGTACGTAACCCATCAGCAAATTATCATCTCCTATGATTGTTTTTCCGCCACCGCCGACAGTTCCGCGATGTACAGAAACACCTTCACGAAAAATGTTTTTGCTTCCGATAATTACCAGTGATTTTTCCTGATTATATTTTAAATCCTGAGGTTCACCGCCTACATAAGAAAAAGGGTGAAAAATGTTTTCAGTTCCAATCGTTGTCTGACCGTCCAGGACAACATGGGATTTTAAACTGCAGCCATTTCCAATTTTGACACCGGAACCAACCATGCAGTAGGGTCCGATTTCCACATTAGTGCCAAGCTCTGCACCATCTTCTATGATGGCGGTTGGATGAATTTTATTCATAAAAAATTATTAGTCATGTGCGTTGTGAAGGCTCTTTTGCTCCTGCAAAGTGATAAATGAATACATCCATTGTGTGCTAAGTTAAAACCTAAAGTCAAGAAAACACTGTGGAGAAAGAAACCCACTCTTTTCTGAAACATTTTCTGTAGATGTTCACTGAAGCAAGGTTCACGAATTGCATTCATCCTGCGTAATGAAGACATTATTGAAAACGACAAACGAATGAAAACTGTGATAAAATATTTATTTATATTGTTGAGTACACTGCTCTTTGCCTTTACTGCAAGTGCAGAAACTTTGCGGCTAAACAGCGGAGAGTCTCTGGAAGGAAAAATCCTGAAAATGGATGAAAATACTTTGTTTATTGAATCACATCTTACTGCCCAGGAATTAAAGATTGACCGGGCGGACCTGAGTCTTATCGAATTTGACTCATCCGCCCGCAGTCTTGCCCGGCGGCTTGGAATAGGCCTTCATTACAGACCAAATGGAAATGAGGAGAACCTTTCTATAAAAAACTGGATTAGTGCAGTTGATTCAGCAGAACTGATTGTTGGTTACAGTTCAGGCACGCAGGACACATTTGGATTCGAATTACGTTATTCCCGGGTATTCATGGTTGAAGGCGCCACCGATCTTTTTTATGGAGCCGGTGCAGGAATTCTTTCCATAGACAGCAAACGCGGCACCATTTTCAGATTTTATTCAGGTAGTGAGTTTTTCCCTCTGAGCAGCCCAAGTTTTGGTTTTTCACTGGAATTAGGTGTACAGCGTAAACAGGGTGTTGGAGACGTTACTCAAAGCTTTTACAATGCAATAGCTGCACGTTACTATTTCTGAAAGCGGCAAACATGGGCAAGAAAAGCTCGCTCCCGTCCCGTCTCACTTTCGAGGAATCTGAGCAGAATGATGCTCTAATGGAAAAGATTTTTGCCGGCCTCGATGATGTCCCGGATAAAGAGCCCGCACTGGAAATTCCACCCTCTGAATCTTCCCTTAAAAAACCCCGGACCTCTCCAGCAGACTCAGTATCCAGTCCGGATGCTGAGCTGGACTTGCACGGAAAAACACGCGAAGAATCAATTATGATGGTCCAGAATTTTGTAATGACCTGCCATGCAAATCAATTCCGTACAGCACTTATCATTACCGGAAAAGGTCACCATTCAGGGAACCAGGGTCCTGTTCTGAAGAGAGAAGTACAGCTTTGGCTGGAGCGTAATGGGAAACAGTATATCAGTGATTTTCATACAGCTCCTGCGCGTTTTGGAGGTTCCGGTGCAATTTGGCTGAATATAAAATAATTCATGTCAATTTATCATTCCTGGTACGGCTAGAGTGAAGCATGGAATTGCAATATCAAATTCGTCACCGTCTGTTGTTGTCATCCGATATGTCCCCTGCATCGTTCCAACAGGTGATTTAAGCTGGGATCCACTGGTATATTCATATTCCTCATCCGGAACCAAAACCGGTTGATCCCCCACCACACCATCGCCCCGTACCTCATTAATGTCTCCATTGCTGTCGGTGATGATCCAGTGTCGCCGTAGAAGCTGCACAGTTCTCTGGCTCAAGTTTTTCAAGCGGATACGGTAGGCAAAGACATAGAGATCTTCTTCAGGGATTGAATGAGAATCAAGGTAAAATGATTCAACCTGAACCTGAACTCCTTCGGTAACTGCTTCTTCCATTATTTTCAAATTTTCTGCAAAAAATATACTATTCAAAATTTAGTTCGTGTTATACAGTAATTCGAGAGAATGGCAAAGTGAAAAATATAGAAGTAATTGGAATTATAAGCATGACTTGCCCTTCAACCGTACTTTGAGTAAAATATTTTCCTGTGCAAGCTTCTAAATTCTATCTCAAAAAGCTCTCGCTTACACTCGTATATTTCATGAAATTTGTTGATTCAGTAAAAATCCATGTCCGTTCCGGAAATGGGGGAGCCGGCTGTACAGCCTTCCGCAGGGAAAAATATATTCCAAACGGAGGACCGGACGGTGGTGACGGCGGGAAAGGAGGTGACATTTTTATGTTTGGAGATTCAGGAAAAAATACTCTGCTTGATCTTTCTTTTCAGCAGCATCAACATGCAGAACATGGAATAAGCGGCGGCGGCAGCGACAAACACGGACGTAACGGGAAAGATCTTCACATTCGTGTTCCGCTTGGGACAGTGGTCATAGATATTGAAACTGGTGAGATATTTTTGGAGGTAGTTGAAGAAAAAGACTATCTGCTATTTGCTGGCGGACGCGGCGGACGCGGCAATGCACGCTTCAAAACTTCAACCAACCGCTCTCCGGAGTACCACCAGCCGGGAGAACCGGGGCATGAATGTTGGGTCCGGCTGGAACTGAAATTGATGGCAGATGTCGGTTTGGTTGGTTTCCCGAATGCAGGAAAATCAACTCTGATCAGTAGTGTGTCTCAGGCACACCCAAAAATCGCGGATTATCCTTTTACTACGCTGGTTCCGCAGCTTGGTGTTGTGAAAATAAATAATCTGGATCCATTTGTGATTGCCGATATTCCGGGCATAATTGCAGGCGCACACGACGGCAGAGGACTGGGTGATCAGTTTTTACGCCACATCGAGCGTACTGCGAGTTTATTGCTGCTTCTGGATGTTTCAGGATTTTCCGAAAATCCACCTCAGGAAGAATACCAGACTTTGATTGAAGAGCTGGAGCTGTTTTCACCAAAATTATTAGAAAAATCCCGTGCAGTTGCATTTACAAAACTGGACAGTGTCAGTGATTTTGAACCACTGGATGAGTTACAGCAGCATCTTGAAGCTTCCGGAGAAACTGTCTTTCGTGTCTCTTCAGTAAGCGGTGATGGAATTCAGGAGTTGCTGAGTTATCTTGGTTCAGTGGTACAAAAGGAGCGTCAGCGGGAGAATGAGAAACCACCAAATATTGTAGAAGAAGCACTTCTTGAAAACTCAATTTGGGATGATAAATAGTGTGGTTTAAAAACAGAAGTTCTGTTATTTTAGACATCCACCTTTATACTTTTGCAGCGGTAAAAAAAGAACGCACTTGTCCAGCACAATAACACTTAAACTCATTATTTTACTCAGGCTGCATTAGCAGTGATATGGTATATAAAAAGTTAAAATTGAAAGAGAATGGAAAAGAAAAGATCTAAAAAATATGAATTAAGATTTGAAGTGGCGAGTGAGAGGAATAAGATTCCCGGTTACACTTTAATCCCCAAGCATGACCGTTCTGCGGAAGCACAACATATGACAGAACATGAAGCACTGCAGGTAATTCAGCGTTATGCACTGAGAGGTGATATAGAAGCAGTCAAAAGACAGTTATTAGAATTTCCAGAATATAAAAGAGGGGACCTTAAGAAAATGTTAAAAGCAAGTGTTGCTGCACATGGAAGAGTTCTGGAACTGTAAAAACCCTTCTCATCCATAAACCGATCTCATAGATTCCTGCTTCTGAGGGAATGGCTGCGTTTTGTGTAAGTTGGACTAAATTGTTACCAACAATTTATTCTGTATGTATGATCAATAATCATCGGGTCGCTGGTTCGAGCCTGGCTTGGGGAGCCAGCTTTAATCAATAATCACGGGAAAGGCCTTTTACATTTTTACCTTCCATGTGCCACTCCTGTGCCAGTTGGAAATAAGTTTTTAAATATCCCCTAAGCCTTACGCAAGTATAAGCCTTATACATTTAAGGCCCTTACGCCATTAAGAAATTTCCACGCCAATTAATACTAAGATCTTACATGGATACTTTCGCCTATTTATAG
>Ga0208058_1000099_pt1 | contig 22453 bp, 19 predicted proteins | sample DeeseametaMP1092_FD_184196 | JGI IMG/M metagenome (GOLD analysis project Ga0208058, IMG submission 184196) | Marine microbial communities from the Deep Atlantic Ocean - MP1092 (SPAdes) | ecosystem: Environmental > Aquatic > Marine > Oceanic | place: South Indian Ocean | collected 2011-03-02 | reverse complement strand
CACCAAGTGCCGCAATGTGGCACCTGACGCGTGCGAGCCGTTGGTTGTTGTGTCCCAGTTACGCCTCCGACGCACGTAGCTGAGTGCACCTACGTCGGGTGGTATCCAGATATGGTTTAACTAAACGGTGGTTATCACCTGGGGTACAGCCGCGTTTTCGACGGCCCGAAAGGCCCCTAGTCTGAACGGCGTTTGGGATTAGTGCGACAATGGCTCGTACATAGAACGCGGGTGTCGCGTTTTCCTGGAGGCACCCCGGCATAGAACTTGTCGTGGAACTCGAATTTAGATGATTCGGCCCCAATCCTGTTCAACTGGATGGGGCCACCTTACAGCCAAGGAATCCAAGTACCGAGATTGCTAAAGCTTAACAGATTCGGAAAGCTGGCCAGGGGGACACGGCAAGTTCACTATGCCTGGGTTGTAGTGGCCATAGCCACAACAATATTGCTCGTCACATCCTCCATTCGATTTGCTACCGCTGCCCTGGTGCCGTATCTGAGCAGCTCAGCTTCGGGGTTCGGATGGAGCTACGCTGCCATCATGTTTGCCTTCAGCCTCCAATGGCTCGTCCTGGCAGTCATGAGCCCCTATGTCGGGTGGCTTGGGGACAGATATGGCGTACGGCGCCTCCTGTTGCTTGGAGCTTTGCTTTTCATCGCTGGCATGTTGCTGACCGGTATTATGACCAATCTGTGGCAATTCTACATCTACTTCGGCCTGTTGCTGGGCATAGCCTCCGCCATTTTCACCATACTGCTTGTATCAGGCGTCACACTATGGTTCAGGAAATATCTTGGGGTGGCAATGGGGATCGTGTGGTCTTTCCAGGGCATGGGTGTTGTTGCGTTCATCTTCTTGATAGGTGCGACCTTCGACCAGCTGGGCATGAAGTGGATTTTCTGGATTCCCGGCATAGTGGGTGGGGCGCTGATACTCTTGCTTATCAGATTCTTTTACAACGAGCCTGCTGAGATAGGCTTGCGGCCTCTGGGCGCTCCTGAAGACGAGCCCATCGAACGAACGCACAAGGATGAGACGGCCAAGATAAGGGCAAGTGTGTTCCTCCGGCAGGCACAACGCACTGGGACCTTCTGGAACCTCATCAGCATCCACTGCTGGGGATGCATGGGCCACCAGATAATAAATGTGCTTGTGGTGGCTATAGCTGTGGACCGCGGCCTGTCGATTGGAGTGGCTGCCGGAGTGCTCGCTGTCCAACAGGGCACGGGGGTATTCGTACGGGGAGCGGTGCCTGTGGTAGCGGAGCGCTTCGGTTGCAGAAGCGTCTGGATCGTGGGTATGTCCCTGCAGGCCTTCCCGCTGCTCATCATCCTCTTCGCCCATGATGCCTGGGCTTTCTACGTCTTCGCCATCCTCTTTGGAATAGGCCAAAGTTGCGAGGTGCCTACCTTTCAAATCGCCAATCGCCAGTATTATGGCAACGTTCCTCAGGGCAGCCTATATGGCTGGCAGAACATAGGCAGTGGCCTCGGCATGGGACTGGCGCCAGTGCTCGCCGGAATCCTGTGGGACATAACAGGCACCTATGCGGCTCCATTAATCGTGTCCCTTGGTTTTAGTCTGCTGGGCCTAGTATCTGCTGTACTGCTGCCCTCACCTCGGTCTCGCCTGATACCTGATTGGGAGGACCACTTACCGGCTAATATCCGTTCCCTGGTTTAGTGCGGGAAGGGATAACCACCCATCTTCACGGTTCCAACGAATTTGAGCTGGCTTCATCAAGGGTCTGTAGGCGTTCAGCGATAATGGGACACTTTTAGGGGGATAAAGTGCGGTTCGTTGGCGAGAAGGTTGCTGCCGTGGCGGCTATTGATCCAGATATCGCTGAAGAAGCGCTCATCTTGATAGATGTTGAGTACGAAGAATTGCCAGCTGTCTTCGACCCGATAGAGACTATGGAGCCCGGGGCGCCAGTGATCCATGAGGGGTCTCCATCCTATGATAGTCCAACAGGTCAGGTTACGCCGGACGGCAATGTCATTTATCACAATTCTTGGTCAGGCGGAGATATTGAACGAGGTTTCAAGGAATCGGACCTGGTCTTTGAACACACTTTCACTACTCCTTGGGTCCACCAAGGTTATATGGAGGCGTATAGCTGCATAGTTGATGTTGACGATTCTGGTCGGGTCCAGGTCTGGGCGAATAATAAACAACCATTCATGCTAAGGAGGCAACTGGCGAGTGGCCTGGGACTGCCCGAAGAGCAAGTCACGGTTAATCCTACGGGGATCGGTGGAGACTTCGGCGGTAAAGCAGGCGCGATGAATGTTCCTGTTGCTCATGCCCTCGCCCAAAGGTCCGGCAGACCAGTACAGATGGTTATGAGTTATATCGAAGAACTGATGGCTGGAAATCCTAGACATCCGTCCGTTATAACTATCAAGATCGGGATGAAGAATGACGGGAGGTTCTGGGCCCGGCAAGCTCAGGTGGTATACAACGGTGGGGCCTATGGTGGTTTCCGGGGCTCACTCAACCTTAATGGGAGCCGTCAGGCTGGCGGTGGCCCTTACCGCGTCCCGAGTTTTCAGATCGATAGCTATATGGTCTATACAAATAATGTGCCTTGTGGCTCTTACAGAGCACCTGGCGAGCCACAGGCCGTGTTTGCAGTAGAGTCACATACAGATATGATTGCGGCAGAAATGGGTATAGACCCCTACGAACTACGCCTTAGGAATGTGGTCCAGGAAGGAGATGTTTCAGGGACTAACCAAAGGTTCCGTAACTTGCATGGAGAGGAGACTCTCCATGCAGTCGCCGAATCAAGCGGATGGAACGATTCAAAACCCAAGCCAAATGTTGGTCGGGGTATCGCTTTTGGTCAACGGCCGCAGGGCCAAGCGGTTTTCAATGCCAAGGTGCATGTCGATGGAAATGTTCGAGCCACTATCTTTTCATCGGTCCCTGATACTGGAGTTGGGTTCCACACTGTAGCGTGCCAGGTGGTTGCAGAAGACCTAGGAATGCCGGTTGAAGATGTAGATCTTGTTCAACTCGATACCAGCAAGGTCGACTTCGACACCGGGGCGGGAGCAGGTACTAGCGTTGGGGCCGCACATGCTGCTCTAGGTGCGGTTCAAGAAGTGAGAGGGAAACTCACCAGACTTGCAGCCGAGTTTTATGGATGGGGCGAGGAGCGAATCGTGTTCAAGGAGGGTCGTGTTTTCGTAGATGGAGAACCAAACACCGGGGTCTCTATCCAAGAGTTGGCATCACGATCTGTAGCCGCATTGGGGACCGACGTCACAGGCGATGTGACCACCTCCGCGGAAGAACCAGACGTGACGTCATTCTGCGCTCAAATCGCTGAAGTGGAGGTAGATCCGGAGACTGGCGAGATTCAGGTGAACCGAATCGTCACCTCACACGATGTCGGCACAATCTTCAACCCGTTAGGACATCAAGGGCAGATTGATGGAGCCGTCATTCAGGGTTTGGGCTACGCCTTGATGGAGGAATTGCAGTCTGAGGAAGGGAGGATCTCCACATTGAGTTTAGTTGACGTTAAGATCCCGGCTATCGCGGACGTTCCTGAATTGATAACAGTTCTGGTAGAGGCTGCTGATGGTAATGGTCCTTACCAGGGTAAAGCGATTGGGGAGAATCCGATTTCACCCGTCGCGCCTGCCATCGCTAATGCTGTCTTCGATGCGGTAGGGGTACGGACAACCGATTTGCCGATTACGGCCGAAAAGGTGGTCGCCGCTCTAAAGCAAAAGAACGCTTGACATCGAATCGAAAAGGGTAGTCGTACGGTTCAGAAACACCGACGCCTGAAGGTAACAAAGTCCATTAGCAAGCATCAATGAACAAATAGGAGGACATTCGATGACTACTTATGTTTATGTCGCAGCGCAGGACGACAACAAGGTTTCTGTATTCACCATGGATGCTGGGACCGGCAAGCTAACGCCGAAGGCTGAAGTGCCCATTTCCGATGGGCCACACTTGCTGGCGATCGGCCCAGACCGGAAGGTTATTTACGTCGGACAACGCGGCCTTCCAGGAATATCCAGTTGGCGGATAGACCAAAACACGGGAGATATTACTCAGAATGGGTCAGTATCGACTGACGGCTGGTCTGCCTCTTTGTCCACTGACCGCAAAGGCAAGTATTTGCTATCCGCTCAATATCAAGCCGGGCATGTATCAATACACCCCCTCGGTGATGACGGATCGTTGGGAGCCCCTGCCACCGAACAACTGGCGACAGACATTGGCGCCCACGCTATCTATACCGACCCATCCAATAGATTTGCTTATGTGCCTCACATCGCCCGACTATTCGATAACGTACTAGAACCCGCTAAGGACGAATTAGGGCCAAATGTGATTTATCAGTTCCGGTTCGATGAAAACACCGGCCATCTGACTCCAAACTCTCCTCTCAAGGTTGAACAGGATGGGAACCTCGGTCCCCGTTACTACTGCTTTCATCCCACCCTGGACATAGTCTATTTTTCTGATGAGCAGGGCTGCAGTGTCACCGCGTATCATATGGACTCTTCTGCCGGAACCCTGTCTGCCTTTCAAACGATAACGACCCTTCCTGAGGGTGTCACCCAAAGGAACACCTGCTCTCAGATTCAAATCTCTCCTTCCGGCAAATTCCTTTATGTTCCCAACCGTGGTCACAACAGCATCGCGTGCTTCTCCGTAGACGCCTCCACCGGTCGCCTGTCGGAAATTGGACAGGTGCCGACCGAAGCTGTGCCCAGTGCGTTCAGCCTCGACCCTGAAGGAAAGTTCGTCTTCGCCGCTGGCTCGGCGTCCGGCCGCCTTGCTGCGTACCGTATAAACAGCGATATGGGTGGACTTACACCATTGGAGACCTATTCAGTGGGCGAGAGACCCATGGGGGTGCTGGTCACATCGCTGTAGGCTACGACCCTTCTAAATTCGATGCCATGTTTCATACGCAGATATCCAGGTCGGCATGTACAAATCGCTCGAGGGCTTAAAACGCATACTTATCGTGCCAGTGTCTGGATCTGAAGGGCATCCTTGGTTCCAACAAAGAATCGGTAGCCCAGACAATCGGATGTTTGTAACTGCTGGTTACGACAGCAGAGAGAAAGCTGGAGCAGCCCGAGAAAAGGTCAATGCCCTTTGGGCCGGCATGACTGAATTCTTGACTGATGAACCCAGGATATTGGAAGGAGATTCCATCTACGGTTTCACACGATAAACCTATCCACACCACGTACATAACTACAGAGCCCCCTCACTCGAGGGGGCTTCCCGTATCTCAGGGACACCCCACATCGGGAAGCCACCACGATTCCTGACTGAGGCTTTTCGGGCTTAATTGTGTGGTGCTGAAGGTCGAAGTCGAACTGACAAAGGGCAGCCTTGGGGCATGCTAATCATCTGTCGTATCAAGCTCATCTAAACCCTGAATTCCAGCTCGATCTTGTCCCTACTTACGTGGGCTGCTTTGAGTATGGTCTGCAGATGGGCCTTCTGCACCCTGGGTTCCATGATGTGGAAGTCTTCTAAGAATGTCTTGACCATCCCGGGCACGCGTTCTATCGTCTCTTCCCGCCCAGTCTGTTCCTCTATCCACCGGGCTAAAGTCTCTTTGCTCTCTTGAAAGGCCGACTGTTGGTCTCGGGCCATGTTATTGGCCTTAACGAATTCCTGTTCATTGAGCACACCCCGCCTGAGGAACCCCAGGTTCTGGGTGAACTGGGTCTCAAGGTTCTCCAGGCTTACTTCGATATCTTTAAGTTCTGATCTCTTCCTGGACAGTTCGTCCCTGTCGCCCGCTTCTATGTGCCCTCTCACCGTCCCTGGGTCGGAGAACTGGCCGAGGTATTCCAGGACCGCAGACTCAAGCTTGGTCGTTGAGTGGCCGTTGTAATGTCCACACAGGGCCCTGGACCTGGTCGCCCGGGAACACCAGTAGTTCCGGTACTGTTTGTCCTTGTAGGAAGCAGCTGCCTTGCCGGTCATCGGGCCGCCGCAGTAGCCACAGCGGGCGATACCACTCAACAGATATTCGCTGCTGTGGGCACGCCCCCTTGAAGATTCTCTCCGGATCCCTAGGCGTTCTTGGAGGGTCTGCCATTCTTCTTCGGTGAAGATGGCCGGGAAGAACCCTTTCACCCGCACCAGATCCTGTTGTGGGTTCCCTTTCTTTGGCTTCTTGCCGTAGGTAAGGTCTCCCATCATCGCCTCGTTGGAGAGGATGCGTTGGATGGTGAAAGATGAGAAAGGGCGGCCCGACCTGGCATGATGTCCGGCCGTGTTCAAAAGGTCTGCTATAGCTTTATAGCCACGGTTCTCCCCAACGGACAGGCGGTACATCTCCTTGACGACCGGCGCCTCGATCGGGTCTTTCTCCCAGTTGACTTCTTTCCCCTGGTATACCCGCCTAAGCCCGAACGGTGCCCGGGCCGCGTGTACCCCTTTCTCTACGGCTCTACCCATGTTCGCCCGTACCCTTTCCGAGGTCCGTCGGCTCTCGGCGCCGGCGATCTCGGCTTTGATAAGTAATAGCAGTTCTTCTTTTATATCTTCGTCTGTGGCGACGACCGAGACACCGGCGTCTTGAAGTTCCCAATAACGCTGCAGTATCTCCCTGGGGTTCCGGCCAAAGCGGTCAAGGAACTGCACGACTATGACATCGGCGTTCCCTGCGATAGCGTAGTCGACCATGCGTCGGTATTCTTTCCGGTCGTCACGGCGCCCCGACACCACATCCACGAAGTGGCAAACGGGCAAGAGGTCGTTACGTTGGCAGTATTCTTTGTACCTGCCTTCCTGGGTCTCGAGCGAGTTGTGCTCGTTCCCGGCCTGGCCGGGTGTGGAGACCCTCAGGTACCCGACCGCCCTCCTGGTTGTGAGTGTGGTATTCAAGTGTCGATACTGCTGTTACTATAGTTGGGATCAGGCGCATCGCCTTTAGTACTATAATATCACTATCGGCACAACGAGGCCGGAGGTTCAAATCTTCTCACCCCGACCATTTTTCCTCAGAACAGCCACACTGGAGCGCACTTCCATCCCCGGAAGGACTCCCGAAAATCCCGCGACCAAAAGACATCACCAGGAGTCAACGATGGCCCGCGAACAAACGATGCACGAACTGGAACAAGGCGATTACACCTTGCCCAACACCGGGCGCCCGGTTATCCGGTCGACCAAGGGCGTGATCTCCAGCGGCCACTATCTCACCTCCATGGCCGGTATGCGGATGCTTCTAAACGGCGGGAACGCCTTTGACGCCATCGCCGCCGCCGGATTCGCCGCAGCAGTCATTGAACCAATCGCATCTTATTCCCTGGCGGCGGAGGGCGTGTTCATGCTCTACGACGCGGCCAGCGACGAGACCCTGTCCCTCAGCGGACAGGGCACCGCTCCTGGAAAGGCCACGGCAGAATTCTACAAGTCACAGGGGTTCAACCGTATCCCCACCGGGCCTGGCAAAGACGCCCATCTTTCTTTCACCGTACCCGGCATCGTTGCTGCCTACATCTCCCTTCTGGAGCGCTACGGTAGCATGACCATCTACGAGGTCCTGGCTCCGGCCATCGATTACGCCGAGAACGGCATCCCCAACTACGAATATATGCTCAACCGTTTGGAAAACGCCAACACGGCCACCCAGTTCGACAACTATCCGCCCGGCGGCTGGGACGTTTTCTATGACAACAGAGAGGTCCCTGAGCCCGGCTCGACGTTGGTCCAGCCCGGACTAGCCAACACGCTGAAGGCTATGTCTTCCGCGGCAGTTGCCGGAGACCGCCTGGCCGGCTTGAAGGCGGCCCGGGACGTTTTCTATAAGGGTTCGGTCGCCAAAACCATCGTCGACTCCTCGGAGAGTGTCGGCGGCATCCTGTCCATGGACGACTTGGCAAGCTATGAAGCGCTGTTCGGACAGCCCGTTTCCAGCACGTTTGAAGGTCATGAGATCCTCGGCCATGACACCTGGACGCAGGCCCCCATGGTGCAACAGACCCTGAATCTGCTTGAGCACTTCGATCTCAAAGCGATGGGCCACAACAGCCCCGAATACATCCACACCATCACCGAAGCATTGAAGCTGGTCTTCGGAGACCGCGAGGCCTATTACGCCGACCCGGAGTACGCCGAGATTCCCCTCGACGGCCTGATATCCAAGGAATATGCGGCCGAGCGGGTGGGTCTGATCGACCCGGAGCGCGCGCTACCCGAGCAGGCGGCCCCCGGCGACCCCTGGAAGTACTCCAAGGGCAAGGGCCAGGTCCCGGCGGCGGCGGGCATCGCCGCTTCCAGCAACGGCTCGTCCGAAGACTCGAACCACGAGGGCACGACCCACGTCTCGGTGATCGACAACGATGGGAATATGGTGTGCGGCACCATCAGCGGCGGAGCGTTCGTAAAGTCGGTGTTCTTCCCCGATCTTGGGTGCGCCCTCAGCACGCGCATCGAGATGTTCAACTGCGAAGAGGGGCACCCCAACGTCGTTGAACCGGGAAAGCGCCCTCGCACTACCCTGATCAACTACATGGCCCGCAAGGACGGAGAGACGGTGATGACCATCGGCTGTCCCGGCGGCGACAACCAGGCCCAGGCCAACGTTCAGATCATCCTGAACACTCTGATATTCGGCATGGACCCCCAACTGGCGGTGGAAGCTCCTCGGTTCGCCACCCAAAGCGTCGAGAATTCCTTCTTCCCCCATAACTATCTTCCCGGACGGTTGGACCTTGAAGACGGCATCGCCCAAAGCACCGCCGACGCTCTGAGTGCGCGGGGACATGATATCGGCCGGGCCGCCAACTGCGGCCTCGGCGCCACCGTGTCGGTCCGCGACCCCAAGACCGGCAACCTAAGCACCGGCGCCGACCCCCGCCGCGCCTGCTACGCCATGGGTGTCTAGGTCAAACGACAACGGTCCAAGCACCCAGCCTTCCCAGTGGTTTCCTCTCCCACGCATGGGAGAGGGTTAGGGTGAGGGCCGTCTTTTGTGCAAGTTACCGGCGAATCGCCAGGTTTGGATCGCCTGGATGTCGGCTTCCGCCGGAATGACGGACACGTCACCGCAACTCACTCCTCACCAACTCCACCCCCCGCACCATCGCCTGCAGCTTGCCGAACGCCACATCCCGAGGCAGGTATTTCATGCCGCAGTCGGGGGCCAGCATCAGTTGTTCCGGCGGCCTGTATTTGAGCGCCTCTCTTACCTTGGCCGCAACGGCCTCGGGCGGCTCGACTGCTGCATCTTCCAAGTCTATGACACCCACGACCATAGTCTTGCTGGGAAGTTTGGCCAGCACCGACATATCCAAGTCCGGCTGGGCGGCTTCGATGGAAACCAGGTCAACCGCCGATTCATCCAGCTCGGCCAAGAACGCGTACTCAGACGCCTTGTTCTTGACCACCGCCGCGTAGCCGAAGCACAAATGCAGGCCGGTGGTCCCGATCACGCCTTCCAGCGCCTTGTTGATCGCCGGAACGCCGAACTCTCTGGCGTCATCGGCATGGGCCTGGAGCCACGGCTCGTCCAGTTGGACGACATCGGCGCCCGCCTCGAACAGGGCTTTCACCTCTTGGTTCACGGCCACCGCGTAGTCCATGGCCAGCGACGCCCGGTCCGGGTAGTGGTCGTTCTGGACCTGCTGTGACATGGTGAACGGGCCCGGAACAGTTACTTTGATTCGGCGGGTGGTGTTGGCCCGCAGGAACTCCACGTCCCGCACCTGAACGGGCCGGTTTCGCTTGATTGGTCCCACTACCCTGGGGACGATCGTCGGCTGACCGCTCCTTCCCAGCACTTCGCCGGGGTTCTCGATATCGACCCCGTCCAGAGCGGTGGCAAACCGGTTGGAGTAGCTCTCGCGTCTGATCTCGCCGTCGGTGATCAATTCCACGCCGGCCCGTTCCATCTCGCCGATGGCCAGCAAAGTGGCGTCGTCCTGGGCCGCCTCCAGGTGCTCATCAGAGACCCGCCACAGGCCTGTTTGACGCACCCTGGGAACGATATGGGACAGGGTCTCCCGGTCGATCAACCAATCGGGTTGGGGATAGCTGCCGACCACCGTGGTGCCAAGAAAATTGCCGTCCATCGCTGCTCCTTCGCTCGTTTATCACCCAAACCTGGTGTTGGCGAATAAAAAGCCCCCATTCCGACTCGTCGGGACGGGGGCTAGCTTCTGACGCGCTCCAGAAAGTCTTAGTCGCTGGTGAGAGCTGGTTCCTGGACCCTTGAACTGATCCGGCCGTTGATGTAGTTGTCGCCGAGCCATCGCTCGATGGAGACCTCAGCCCGTTCCTGCATGGTGACGTCGTCTTCGTTGCCGACATCACGCGTGAGGCAGCAGAACTCCAGGGAGATGCCGTTGGGGTCCTTCAGGTAGATGGACTTGGCCCACTCGTGGTCAACGATGTCGGTGACGGTCTGGCCTTTGTCGATCAGCTCGATCCGCTTGGCCTCGAGAGCGGCTTCTGAGCCGGCCTCGAATGCGAAGTGGTAGAAGGGTCCTGGGACGCCCAGCCCGTCATTGATGCCGGCGTCGTAGTCGTTCGGGATGGCGTCCACGTTATTGGGCTCCATGAACGCCAATAACTGGTCGCGTCCGACTTCAACAAACATATGGCGGATGTAGCCGCCCTCTTTGATCTTGATGATGTCGCAGCGCACCACTTTGAAGCCCAGAACGCCCTCGTAGAAATCTCTGGTCTTGTCCAGGTCCAGCGTGGAGAGTCCGATGTGCGAGAAACCTTTGTTTGACATATTCGTCCTCCTGATGCGGCTGCTTTAGTATGAAAGTTTAGTGGTTGAGTAATAACGCGTCAATCAACGGTGGTTAGCTGATGTTTTGACTTTGGGAGTATTCAAAGGGTCGTATCGTCATTCCAGCCCTTCCCCGGAAAGGAAATCCAGGATGCTTTCAGAGATGTTGCTTGGCAATCCACAACTGATCTGGATCCTTGCCTCCGCAGGAATGACGTGGGGGCGCAGGTAATCTTGTGAGCAGATCTGGGTCGGCCACCATGGGCACGGGGCCGTCGGAAATTGTTCGAATGTGCAAATCATCTAAGCAAGGGCAGCACCTCATGGTGCAGCCGCTCGAGATGTTCGACATCGGCCGGCACCAGACATAGCATCACCGTCGTGATTCCGGCGTCCAAGAAGCCCTGAATGAAGGCGGCGCACTCGGCCGGTTTGCCAAAAGCGCACCAATTGTCGACGTCGTAGCCGCCATAGAACGACTGCAAAAGCGGTGCGATACGCTCACGGGCCCGGGCCTTAGCACGGAACCGACTGTTGTCGATGGAAAGATAGATGATCTTGCCCAGCTCCAAGGAGTCCGGGTCCCGCCCGGCTCTGGCGGCGCATTGCCTGACGTAATCGCAACCTCGCGCGGCGCCGTAGGGAATACCCCCGGAAGGGTGGACCCAGCCATCGGCCAAGGTGGCGGCCAGGTTAACCGCCGCGCTGGTAACCCCGGCGACAAAGAGCGGGATACCCCCTTCTTGGACCGGCCTGACATCGATGGAGGCCTTTTCCAGATGGTGATGACTGCCCTTGAAGGAGACCTCGTCCTCGCTCCACAACCGCTTAAGGAGCGTGATAGTCTCGTTAAAACGGACACCGATCCTTGGCCGGCGGCCTTCCGATATGCCTTCTTCGGGCCAGCGATGCTGGGACAATCCCACGCTCAACCGCCCGTGGGAAACTATGTCTAGGTTCGCTGTCTCCTCGGCAAATGACAATATCGAATCCGAATTCCCGAACATCGCCGTCCTCGGGGCCGAGAAAGGTCCATCCCGGGCTGGTCCGTCTCTGGATGGCCTGTGCCTGGCTGAACAGCGTCTCGGTGAACCATAGGGCGTGAAATCCCATCTGCTCGGCCGCTTGATAAAAGTCGGGAATCTCCTCAGATCGCGGCACGATGAGATCGATGTTGGGTCCGTCGTCCATGAACCGCTCCTCCCGAGGCGAAGCTAGACATGTCAGCCTGGCTAAACCCGCCGTATCTCCCTGGTCGCCGAGTGGGTACTGCCGCCGAATGTGGGCACCCAAGAAGAATGTTTGCCGGGGCCGCCCAGAACGATGATCATGAGAAGGTCCGGCTCCACCACCATGGGCACGGGGCCGTCGGGTATCTTCTGGAACCGTTCCATCATGGTCTCGTGGGTGTACCGCTCCAGGGGGATGCGGGCGTTCTGATGCAGCCACTCCCTGATCTCGCGCTTGCCGAAGCCGTCGCCGGCGATGGTCGCGGCATGCTCCGGGCCCAAGGCCAGCAGGGTCTCGCCGCCGGTGTAGGCGTTGTTGGCTCCGGTGATGGATATGGCCCCCGAGATGATGGTCAGGATGTCTTCGGCAGTGCTGCCCGAATGGTCGTTGATGTTGTGGGGCGGCTCACCGGCCAGCACAGTCACCGTGCTCTGGTCAGCCCGGAACCCTCGCTCGATATGCAGGGGCTCCCACGGGTTGGCCTCCTCATTCTCGGCCACGCAGTAGGTGTACTTGGAGGGCGCGCCCTGGGTGGACATGTCTCCCACGCCAGGATGTGCCCCACCGACGTTAAGCTGCACCAGCCGAACCGCCCGCCCGATGGTCGCGTTGGGCTGCCAACCGGGACCGAAAGCGCCGGAACCGCCGTGCAAACCCAGCTCTTCGCAGATGGGTCCGTTGACGATGATCAACGGGGCGCAGGGATGGGTGGTGGCCTGGATGGCGTAGAGGTTGAAAACTTCGTCGCACATGGCCTCGACGGCGGCGATGATCACCGGCAGGTACTCCGGCCGGCACCCAGCCATCATCGCGTTAACCGCCAGCTTCTCCACGGTCGCCGAGCCCCAATTGGGCGGTATCTCGCCGATGATGTCCTGGGGACTCAGGGGAGTCGATGCCAGCATGGCTTCCACGCGTTCCAGGGTGGGCGGCATAATCGGAAGGCCGTCGGTCCAACCACTCTCCAGATAAAGGGCCTGAACAGCCTCGAAATCGTCATCAACTTCTAAACGGCCGGAGATCAGATCAGCCAAATCGTTCCTCCCCAATGATAAGGGCGGCCCTTTTGCGGGCCGCCCTTGATTGTCATTCCAGTGGAGGCCTGCCTAGCGGCTTCCGGTCAAGCCCTCTACCACCTGTTCCAGCAGACCGTCAGCCTTGGCAAGAAGCGCCTCGGCCCGCAAACCGCCCAGGGGGTGTTCGGCTATGGCCATGGTGAGTTCCGCCATCCCAAGGGAACGCCGCTCAACTTCACCCAGGCGTTTGAATCGGTCCGTGCCCACCACCACCGTCCGAACGCCCCGCTTCTCCAGTTCCACTGCGTCGTGGATACTCCACGACGTACAGGACCCTCAATCCGCCAGGCCGACGATCACCGCTTGTACGGAACCGGCCAACTCGTCGAGCACTTCATCTGTGGCGGGCAGGGAAGCCGTGGGCTTGCGCTTGTAGACCACGTCCGCGATCTCGTATTTCTCCCGCAGCAGCTTTTCGAGGCGTTCGAAAAGCAGGTCGCCGTTGGGCTTGCTGTTCCAGAGGAAGCCAAGGGACTGCCCGCCGAGGCTGTCCAGCGCCGGGGCCATGGCTTGCACCATCTCTCTGGGCGCGGCCGTGGGGTCGAGGACGATCAGTTTGGCTTTTCCGGTTGTGGTCATGGGTTACCTTCGCCCGGCCAGTTTCGAACCTGATATTACTTGAAGGCTAGGGCCTGCCGATTTTCATGTCAAGCAGATCCGGCAGCTTCCTTATGGCGCCTTGAAGAACGGTGACGGCATGGGGCCCACCGGCACTTCGATCAGTACCGGGGCGTCCAGGGTCAACGCCTTTTTTAGAGTGGCCTCCAACTCGGCCGGTCCGTTGGCCAGGAATCCCCTGGCACCGTAGGCCTCGGCCAGCTTGACGAAGTCTGGGTTGTGCAGATCGGCTCCAATGGTCCGGCCGTTGAACTGGTTCATCTGGTCGCGCTTCACGTTCCCGTAGGCGTTGTCGTTGAAGACCACCACGACCACGTTGATATTGTGCGCCACGGCCGTGGACATCTCCTGGGAGTTGAACATGAAGCCGCCGTCGCCCGAAAGGCAGACCACGGCCTTGTCCGGCTGGGCGACCTTGGCGCCCAAAGCGGTGGGGTAGGCGTAGCCCAAGTTTCCAGAATATGAAGAGGTGATGAAGGTCCGGGGCTCGTAGACCGGGTAGTGGGCCCGGCTGTAGTAGCCCAATTGGGTCATACCAGAGATCAAGATGCTGTCCTCGGGTAGGGCGCGGCGGACCGCTTCCAGCAGCTCCCCTTGAGGCTCGACTTTGATGATGTCCTCTGACCGCTGGGCTTTCTGCGCCGCAACTTCGGCGGTTCGGTCGGCCTTGGCCTGGGTCTTGGATGAAAGGGCGGTGAGCAGGTCTTCCATCGTAAGGCGGGCGTCGCCCTCCACCCTGAGGGTGTTCTCGTAATGGCGGCCGATCTCTTCGGGGTCAACGTCGATCTGGATGACTTGCTGGCCGTCGATCCATTGGGACGTGACCAGCCTGGTGCCCACGGCCAGGATGACGTCGTGGCCGGACTGTTCTCTGGCGATGGTGTCGTTACGCAGCCAAAGCGCTCCCAGGGCCAGGGGATGGTGGTCGGAGATGGCGCCCTTGCCCTCAGCGGTGGTGACCACCGGGGCCTGGAGAAATTCAGCCAGCTTGGTCAATGCCTCCGTGCCCTGTGCGGAGATCACGCCGCCGCCGGCCCAGATCAGCGGGTTGGACGCGCCGGCCAGGGCTGCCGCCGCCGCTTCGATCTGTTCTTTGCTGGCCGCTTTTGGCTGCGGCGCTTCGGGCTCCAGGAGTTCCACATCGGCCACTTCCGCCAGCGTCTCCGGGGGAATCTCGATCTCAACCGGACGAGGCCGGCCGTTCTTGAGATGATGGAAGGCCTGGTGCACCGCCTCGGGGACTTCGGCCGGGTCCATGATGCGGTGGGCCCATTTGGTGACCGGGCGGATGGCGTCAAGTTGGTCGTTCACCTCGTGGAGCATGCCGCGGTCTCCGCCAATCTCGTCACGCTCGATCTGTCCGCAGACCACTAGCACCGGCGAGGACGCCGAGTAGGCGGTGGAGACACCTGCCGAAGCGTTCAGCAGGCCGGGTCCGGGCACCATCATCGCGGTGCCGATCTCGCCGCTGGCACGGGCGTAGCCATCGGCCATGTAGGCGGTGGCCTGCTCATGGCGGACCGTGATGAACCGGATGCCGGGCTCGTCATAAAGGCCGTCCATCATGTGGTAGAGCTGGACTCCGGGAAGCCCGAATATCACTCGGACGCCCTCGCGGTATAGGGACTTTGCCAACGCCTGGCCGCCGGTCATCTTAACCATTTTTTCTATTCCTTGTGTTTGATCTCATCGGTTGATTCTTGTCACTCTATCTTGACTATGGAGTGTTGAACTGCACCAGTATGCCATCCGGGTCGCGGACATAGATGCTCCGAATCTCGCCGTTGGCATCGGTGTAGGACTCCCTGGGCCCGGCCAGAGGGTACCCTTTGGCCACCAATTCGTCGGCCAAGCCAGCCACGTCGGTAACGCCAAAGGATATGTGGCTGATGCCCACTTGGTCAAGCATGATGGGCGTACCATCGGGCCTCTCGCCCGGATGGCTGGTTAGCGTCAGGGTGGGAGTGGCGCCATCGCCGTAGGCTAGGCTAACCCAGTGGCGGGTATTGCGTTCCAGGGCGTAGTTATCCAGCCGCGCCGTTTGGGCGCCGCCCTCGGTGATATCGGTGATCTTCTCGCCGATGACCTTCATTCCCAGGGCGTCCCGGTAAAACTTCAATGATTCTGCCATATCCCGGACACACACGCCGATGTGGGTCACGCAGGTTGCTTCCATGTTTCAGTCTCCTAGATTTAAGGGGCTGACCTAGGGCTCTACCCGAAGATAAAGTCCCCGATGGCGGTGAAGTACTCGTCCAGACCCTTGAAGAGCAGGTCGTTATGGCCCGCTCCGGGAATCACCAGCATCTTTTTCCCGGTGGACGCGAAATTTCGGAACATCTCCTCGGCGTCGTCCAGGGGCGCGAGGGCGTCCATCTCGCCGTGGATCACCAGCACTGGGATGGCGATCGACGCCGCCTTGGCCCGGTAGGCTTCTTCCAGATCATCGGCCTGTTGCGGGCCCAAGCCTCCAGTGAACTGTCCCAGGCTAGGCCGTCCGCTTTCGATGATCACGCCGTTGATCGCCGGGTCTTCTTTGGCGGCCAGTTCAAAGGCCGAATGCCGCCCCATGGAGCGGCCCATCACATAAACCGGCCCCTGATAACCGCTGGCCCCCAACACGATACGCATGGCCTCAAGCACGGTATTGGCGTCGGCGAGCATGTTGGTGAACGACGGTGTTCCACCGCTTTTCCCGTAACCACGGTAGTCGGCGACGAAGAAGTTGAGCCCGATCTGGTTGTAGAACGGAGCGATCGCGTCGTAGTCGATGGCCGTCTCGCCGTTGCCATAGAAGAACAAGATCGTGGGAGCGCTATTGCCGTAGGGGAAAAACCTGCAGGACAGACCGATGTCGTCGCCGACATTCACCGTGTAGTCCTGCACCCCCTCGGGAGTGGGTGTCCAGCCCTGCCGTGGGAAGAAGGAGTTTAGGGATATGTTGGGATCATCCAGGGCCGAGTAGTCCACTTGGGCCATTTTCAAACTCCTTCAGGGATATCCAGCGGCAGCCGACTTCCACCATGCCGCCTTTCCGTAGGGGCAGGTTTCTAACCTGCCCTGTTCTCCAGCCAATATCTTAATTTAAACGGTCAGCCCTACCGGCCTCCAGATACAACCATATTGAGAACCGCTTTATACGACAGCAGGGCGGGTTAGAAACCCGCCCCTACGCTGATTTCCTACATTTCGGCAAAGGATTGCCAATCACCCGAAAAACCCGTCCGCCACGTTACTGGCCAACAGGTCCGCGACCAGTTCCGGCCTTTGGAGCGGCACATCGTGGATGGAGTTCTCAAGCCATACGGTTTTGCTGTTGGGCAATTGTTGCTCCGCTTCGTCAACTGACATAAACCGGCTTTGGCCCCGGCCCTGCGTGGCCGCGTTGCTCTGCTGGCGGGCCGGCATGATCAATACGGGACATTGTACCTGCTGGTAAAGCTCCGCGGGATGGTGGTCCCACAGAGCCTCGATGATTCGCAGGTGGTTGGCCCGGGTGAGGCGGGCTTTGATGGTGCCGTCTTCCTGCACCTCGAAATTCGCCATGACCACATCGTGGGACCCTGGCGCCATTCCTGCGCCTTGGTGCCGGTTCTGCACCCGTTCCTTGAAATCCTCCAGCTTCACGCCGGTGAAGTCGGGGGGCGACATCTCCAACTTGGCGTCCTCGACGCTGGAGTACCGGGCCGAGGCGTTGATCATCCCGCCATCTACCCAGGCCATACCCTTCAACGAATCAGGGGCGCGAACCGCCAATTCCAGCGCGACGCTGCCGCCCCAAGAATGTCCGACCACCACCGGGGCCACTCCACCCAGGTCGTTGATGACCCCAATGACGTCTTGGGCCACAGTGGCGAAGTCGTAGCCATGGTTGGGCTTGGCGCTTTCGCCGTGGCCCCTTAAGTCCAGAGCGATAACCGCGTGGTCCTCGGCGAGGATGGGCGCAACCATGTCCCAGATGTGGCAGGTAGACGCCAGGCCGTGGAGCAGCAACAACGGCTGGCCGGACCCGCCCCAGTCCCGGTAATGGAAGCTCAAGCCGTCAACTGTGACCAATTCGTCGCGCGGGGCCTGTGGCATTTTAAATCCTCGGGAAAGCCTCATATTATTCCGGACTCAGACCGGCCCGCCTAGACTATGCATCCGGGCGGGCCGTTCTGTTAGCTTGAATCACGCCGGTCAGATCACTGCCAGATGGCGAATCCCCAACCACCGCCGGTGCCAGCTGGAGAGCGGTAGACCGGTACATACTCCACCACTTCCATGTCCAGGTGCTCGCAGGCTCCCGCAGCGGTGATCCAGTTGAGGATCTCCGAATTGCCGGAGTTCAGGCGGTACCGGGGTAAAGAAGCCAATAGTTCGACGTCTCTTTCCTTCATGCCTTTGATGGCCAGTTGGTCGATCTCTTCATCCACCAAGAAATGGCTCAGACCGCCGGAACCTACCACCGCCACCTTCTTGTCGCTGTCCCAGTTCTTGATCGCCTTGGCCACAGACTGGCCTAGGTTGTAACAACGCTTGGGGCTGGGCGTGTTGGGCGGATAGAAGGTGTTCTGGGTGATCGGCACGATGGGCCTGATCTTATTGTTCATGACCCGCTTGACCACGTAGGAATAGGCGTGGGGCATCGCCTGAGGCCGGCGTTCTGTGACGATGGGCTTTTTAAGGTAGCCGATCGGCCCGACCGTGCCGCCCGCTTCTTTATTCATATATCGAGACTGGGCGATGTCGAAGTCGTCCTCGATCAACTTCTCGATGAGATGCAGACCGAGCGCCGAGTCCACCGGGACATCCATCTCCTCCGTGCCGTAGCCCCACGAGGAGGCCTTGGTGGCCGGAGGTACATTGTCGCCTTGGCCTCTGGGCGTGAGGTGCATCGTATCTCCCCAGTAGATGGAAAACAGCGGCATATTGTCGTCGAAGAATAGCTCTTCCTGGTCGTCGCCGACGATCACCACTACGTCGGGATCTGCCTCCAGCATGGCTTCCTCCAGGGCTACGATGCCCCTCTGGCAGGCTTCGTACTGCTCTTGGAAGATCTCGGGGGTTAGTCTGGTGGCGATGGCTGGGTCGGCTGTCTCTAGGAGTTCTTCGTAAGTCTTGGTTGAGCCGTCTTCTAGGGACAGCAGCATCGGGTTGGTCTTGTCGCGGGCTGCGTAGTCACTCCACATGCTGCCCGGCAGGCTCAACATGGGGCTATGAGAAGTGCCCAGGCCCAATACAATCTCAGCCATGTTCTCTCCTACTGGGTTGCCGGTTCGTTATTCCTATGACCGGCAACTGACCGGCAACGAAAATACTGGATACATAATCCGCTGGAACGGAAGATTTCGCAAGGTCTCGTGTTTATGCCGCAAGAGGAGGCGTCGGGGCTGGTATTCGTGGATACGCCTAGCCCGCGACAGATCGGTGGTCCGGCGCAACCGTAGGCGCGGGTTTCTAGCCCGCCCACTTCCGCAGCCACAAAATTGGTCAACGCGGACGGGCTCTCGAGTAGATGCATATCCCGGGCGGCGCTGATCAACCCAAGCACCGATTCCCAACAGCATAGCGGGTTGAAAACCCGCGCCTACGGGCTACCGTCATTGCACCCTTCCGCGGAATGGCGGAATCCAGGACACTCTCACAAAATCATGTTTGGCGTACCCAAACAATCTGGATTCTGGCCTTCGCCAGAATGACGTAAAAAGGGGGTTGCCTGGTGGCAACCCCCTTTTTTGCTCTCTATGTTCGTACGGGTTAGCTCAGGTGCTGCCCGAAGAAGGAGATCACCTTCTGCCAACCGTCGGTGGCGGACTCTTGGTGATAGCTGGAGCGGTCAACGGCGAAGAAGCCGTGGCCGGCGCCCTCATACATGTGGAACTCGTAGTTCTTGTTCAAGCGCTTCAGCTCGGCCTCGGTCTCAGCCACGTCGGCCGGCGATGGCCTGCCGTCCTGGTCTCCGAATAGGCCCAACAGCGGACAGTCCAGTCCGTCGGTGAAGTCGATTGGCCATTTGGGCATTGCGGGGGATAGTTCGTCGTTCCCCTTGGTGACGCCGCCGCCCCAGCAGTCCACTGCGGCATCGACGTTTTCCAGGGTGCAGGCGCCAAGGTAGGTCTGGCGTCCGCCGGAACAGAACCCGATCAAACCAACCTTGCCGTTGACGTATGGCAAGCTGCGCAGGTACGCCATCGAGGCTGCGACGTCGCCCATAGTGCGAACGTCGGGCATCCCGCCGGCTTCACGGATGCTGGTGCTGTTAGCGGTGGGATCGCCCTTGCCTTCGCGGAAGTGGAGGTTGGGAGAGATGGTGGCGAAGCCGTTATAGGCCAGCTTGCGGGCCATCTCTTTGGAGGCTGCGTCCCAGCCGGGCATGTGATGGATCAAGACAACGCTGCCAACTGGGCCGGCGCCCAGGGGGCGGGCCAGGTAGGCATCGATCTGGTCTCCTTCATGGCCATTTATGAGCACGGTTTCTGCGATTAGTCCTTCGTACGGCATGAAAAGTCCTCCAAGTTCTAAACTGATGTCGCGGAATAGGTATCTGTTCCGGCGCGGGCCTTGTGCCCAAGGGCAGGCAGTAGACTACTACCGGTGAGGGGCCGCGTCAATCGGGCTCAGGCCCACGGCTGGCTACCCCGGCTGTTCCCATCGGTGACAACGCCAATGGGGTACGGCTATAATGCGCCCATTCACCCATTGCGGCTATTTTATGTCTACCAGAAACCGGCATCGCCGCGGGTTAAACCATTAGGAGAGTAGAACAACATGGCTCTACCAGAGCGGATGAGATTCGGGATATTCATGGGGCCTTTCCACCGGGTTGGTGAAAACCCCACGTTGGCCATGGACCGGGACTTGGAATTGGTGCAGTGGCTGGACCACTTAGGCTATGACGAAGCCTGGATCGGCGAGCATCACAGCGCGGGTTGGGAGACGATCTCCTCCCCAGAGATATTCATCGCCGTGGCGGCGGACCGCACCAAGCACATCAAACTGGGCACCGGCGTGATTAGCCTGCCTTACCACCATCCCTTCATGGTGGCCAACCGCATGGTGCAGCTTGACCACATGACTCACGGCCGGGTGATGCTGGGCGTAGGGCCCGGCGCGCTGCCTGGAGACGCTTATATGTTGGGCATCGACCCCACGACGCAGCGCCAGCGCATGGACGAAGCTTTCGGCATCGTCTTGCGGCTGATGACTGAGACCGAACCCATCACCTACAAGAGCGAATGGTTCGAACTCCGGGATGCCATGCTCCAACTCCGTCCCTACACCAAGCCCCACATGCACATCTCGGTGGCCTCGGTGCAGTCTCCGGCTGGAGTAGCCCTGGCCGGCAAGTACGGCGCGTCGGTGCTGACCATCACCCGGCCCCGTGACCCAGGCGCCCCGGAATCCGACCTGGCCGCGCTATGGACCGTGGCCGAGGAATCGGCCGCCGAGCACAACAAGGTGGTCAACCGGGACGACTGGCGATTGGTGATCCCCGTGCACATCGCCGAGACCCGGAAAGAAGCCTTCGCGCAGGCAAGACTGGGCGCGGGCCGCTACCAGGCTGAATATTTCGAGCACACTATGGGCCGGGACCCGGTCATCGACGGCCCCCCGGAGAAGATCATCGACGCCATGGTAGACAACGGCACCTGGATCATCGGCGACCCCGACGACTGCATCGCCGGCATCCGCAGGCTTGAAGAGCGGAGCGGCGGCTTCGGCGGATTCATGGTCCAGACCATCGATTGGGCGCAGCGGGAGCAGGTACTCCACAGCTTCGAGCTGTTGGCGCGGTACGTGATGCCCCAGTTCCAAGGAACCACCATCAGCACCGCGGCCTCCAACCAGTGGGCCTACGAGCATCAGGAGGTCCTGAGCGCCGGACGGGTGAAAGCCATCGACCGCGCCAAGTCTGACTACGCGACCCGTTCTTAGCTATGAAAGCAGTCTGGTACGAGCAGAACGGCGGGGCGGACGTCCTCGAGTACGGCGATATGCCCGACCCGCAGCCGGGGCCGGGCGAGGTCAGGGTGCGGGTGATCACCTCGGGCGTTAATCCGTCCGACTGGAAACGCCGCCAGGGGCTGACCAACCGGATCGAGTTTCCCAGAGTCATACCGAACCAGGACGGGGGTGGGGTGATCGACGCCGTGGGCTCCGGAATCGACCAGTCTCGCATCGGTGAGCGGGTCTGGCTGTTCGAGTCGCAGTTCGGCAGGGCTTTTGGCACCGGCGCCGAATACACCGTCCAGCCCAGCGGGCACGCCGTCCGCCTTCCTGACAACACCGGCTTCGCGGCAGCCGCGGGCCTGGGGGTGCCGGCTATGACCGCCCACCGCTGTGTCTTCTCAGACGGCCCGGTGACTGGAAAGACGGTCCTGGTCACGGGCGGAGCGGGCGCCGTGGGCCACTACGCAGTCCAACTGGCCAAGCTGGGTGGAGCGGAGGTCATCAGCACCGTAAGTTCCGACGAGAAAGCCCAGATCGCCCGGGAGGCCGGGGCCGGCCACACCGTCAACTACCGTGAAGGGGAGACGGCTGAGAAGATCATGGATCTCACCGGCGGCGCCGGGGTCGACTTGGTGGTAGAGGTCGATATGGCGGCCAACTTCGCAGTGAGCCAGCAAGTTCTGAAGCGGTCCGGGGTGTTGGCCGTCTATTCCGCGGGCAGCGCTCAGGGGCCCTCGGTGCCCCTCAAGTTCAACTCCAGCAACGTCACTGTCCGTATGGTGCTGGTCTATGACATGCCCGAGCCGGCCAAGGCCGACGCTGTAGCCGACATCACGTCATGGCTGGA
>Ga0208058_1000098_pt1 | contig 22544 bp, 10 predicted proteins | sample DeeseametaMP1092_FD_184196 | JGI IMG/M metagenome (GOLD analysis project Ga0208058, IMG submission 184196) | Marine microbial communities from the Deep Atlantic Ocean - MP1092 (SPAdes) | ecosystem: Environmental > Aquatic > Marine > Oceanic | place: South Indian Ocean | collected 2011-03-02 | reverse complement strand
GATGATCAAAAAACTAAGAGCAGAGAAGCCCGGAAAGAATCTGCTGTTAGATGCGGGTGATACGTGGCATGGAGCGGGATTGTCACTTTTTGACAAAGGTGTTTCGATGGTGAAAATCATGAACGCCATTGGCTACGATGTCATGACGCCGGGAAATTGGGAGTTTTTATATCCGAAAGATCATTTTTTGGATTTGGTTGATCAAGCTAATTTTCCTGTAATTGCTTACAATTTGACTGACAGAGAATGGGAGGAACCTGTTCTCGACCAGTATGTTGTCAAGAAAGTCGGCAATTTGAAAGTTGCCCTGATCGGCTTGACTTATCCCTGGACTGCTCTGACTTCTGCAATTACAGGTGCAGCAAAATGGTTTAAGTTTGGAATCAAGGAAGAAGAAGCAAGAGATTTGATTGCGGATATTCGCAAAAATGAAAATCCTGATCTTATTGTTTTCGTCTCACACGGAGGTTATGGTTTAGATCAAAAATTTGCTCAGCGAGTGGATGGAATTGATATCTATCTCAGCGGTCACACACACGACGAGGTATTTGATCCTGTTGTCTGGAACGACACCATCATCTTCCAGGGCGGTGCACATGGGAAATATGTTGTCAGTCTTGATGTTGATGTTAAAGATAAGAAAATACAAAATTTTGATTATCGTTTACTCAAAGTAAGACAGAATCAAATTGAGCCTGACCCGGAAATTGAAAAACTGATTGAAGAAGCATACGAGCCTTACAAAAAGCAGTTGAGCGAAGTGGTTGGGCAGACCAAAGTCATGCTGTACCGGCGGGACTATTTTCAGAGCAGCATGGGAAATTTGCTGACTGACGCAATGAGAGATTCTCAAAAAACCGACATCGCTTTTTTTCCTGCTTGGAGATATGGAGCGACAATGATGCCGGGAAAAATAACTGCTGAAGATGTTTATAACATTGTACCAACAGACGGTCATGTTTTTACATATTCTATGGGAGGAAAAGGACTAAAAACTCTGCTCGAAAATATTTTGGGTTCAGTGGTCAATAAAGATCCTTACACAAGAGTTGGCGGAGATATGATTCGTTTTTCCGGAATGAAACTTGTTGCAGATTTAGCAAAATCACCCGGAAATAGAATTGTCTCATTGACAGTTGGCGGGAAACCATTCTCGAAAGATGCAGTTTACAGCGTTGCTTCCGCACACACAAGGTTTCAGAACGGCCCCCTTTTTGGGGCGTCGAAAGTTAAGGACACAGGAATAGTTTTTGTGGAAGAATTGATCAACTATATCCGCAAGAATTCACCAATAACTTCTGCTTTGGATGATAGAATAAATATTTTGGGATTTCAATAAGTTAATGAAGATATCTAAATAATTTTAATGGAGAAGAACAATGGCAAAAACAATCCGGGATCCACGCATAAGAATTTCCAGGCGTATCAAAAAAGATAAAGTGTTTAAGGTCAAAGTTAAATTCGACCATCCCTCCTTTACCGGCTTGGGAATTGTTGATGATGAAACAAAGCCGGTATTTAGCAGGGCAATTCCCGTTTCCTTCATTAGAAACATGTTTGTCTATTTTGGTGATCAACTGGTCAGCCGCTTTCGCATGTCATCTGCAATAGCAGATGATCCATTGTTCACGTTTAAATTAAAAGCCATTCAGGAAGCACCTGTCAAGGTGGTTTTTGTGGACAATCAAGGGAAAAAGTGGGAAGCGTCCAAAAAGATAAAATTCAGTAACTAGACTTTTTAGAAAAAATTATAGGGCGGTTTTACTAAGTGCATCCTCCATTTTGTTAGCAAAATGAACCAAGGTGTTTATGAAAAAAATATTTAGTTTTATTATTTTGTCATTCTTCTTTTTGATCATGGGTTCCCATGCTGTTTTTGCCGGAACAATTGAAGAGGAGTTTAAGATCGAAGGGTTAATCTCGCCTGCAAGTCCCAAGGCTTTGAAATCCGCGCTGGAAAAAGAATTAGAGGTTAAAGTAATTGATTTAAATCTAAAAAATACAAAAACCGGATGGCCGGTTCTTACTGTTCAATTTGATTCCGGAGCAGTCTCAAGAGAAAAAATTGAAAATGTCATTGGAGAGATTGAGGATCCTGCAGGACATAAGTACAAGGTACATCATGGTCCCCTTCTGGCGAATGCTCCGATTCTTGATGAAGAAGAGGAGGCTATCGCAATCCTGGGTGATACTGCCGAAGTGTTTCCAAACATGAAGAACCCCATTACGGATAAAGCAGCTTCAGCAAGTCGTGGGGGAAAGTTATTTGTAAATAACTGTGCTAAATGCCATGGTTTAAGTGGAAATGGTTATGGAACAGTTGCTCTCAGCTTCACTACCTGGCCCAGGCAACTGTGGGTCTGGAACAACACAGGTGAAGAAACAGACGGATATCTATTTTGGTTTATTACTAATGGACGTTCGGATATGCCGCCGTTTGGCTTGATTTTATCTGAAAATAACCGCTGGGATTTGATAAATTACATCAAAACAATCAAGAATCCAGGTGAATAATTAGTGTCCTGGCAGTACCTGTATAATTCATTCAAACTGCTTTAAACCTCAATCTTTGTATGCCAGGTTGGCGATTGTGTAACACGACCTGCTTTTGGTGTAATAGTTTTTCAGAGTACTCGTAAAGAAAAAAATCCGACGAAAGCAACCTAGAAAAATGACACGATGGAAGTTGCTCAGGATATTGTCAAAAAGGTTTTTATGGGGAAAAATTTCAAAGATCTTCTTGATGATCTGATCAAAGAAATTGAAGTACGAAACTATCTGATTAAGCGCATCAGCAATATAGATAATATCCACAAAAGGTATAGTCAAGGTATTGCTCCGGATATTGATTTCCAACATTACAAAATAGTTGAATTTTGTAACCTCGAAAGTTGCAGCGGGCTAATTTCTTCAAATTTTCTTGCCGGTGTTTTTATGCCAGTAAGATTCGTCGTTTTCCAGCGTTTTGAGCAAGAAGAAATAAATATCGCGTTTCTAAAACCGACTTCCTTTGCCCGCCTTTTTAACTCCAATAAAATGATGAATTTTGCAAAATCATTAGAGCAGGATATGAATTATGTGCTGGAAGAAATTGTTTTTTAAGAGCAAAATATTTTTATTGGTCTTTGTGCTTTTATTTTTCTTATCTGAATATATTTTTATACTTACGGCGCACGAAAAAAAAGTGTCAGGGACAAATAATTTTCATGGTGGAGATTTTACTTTAAAGTCTACAGAAGGCCCTTTCTCACTCAAAGATTTACGTGGTTCGGTTGTCCTCTTGTTTTTCGGTTACACCTCCTGCCCAAATGTTTGCCCAATTTCCTTAGCCACCATCAGCAATGTCTTTTCCCAAATGTCGCCTGATGAGTTGAAAAGAACAAAGGCACTATTCATTAGTCTTGATCCTGAAAAAGACAATCTTGAGATACTCAAACAATACACAGATTATTTTCATCCAAACATAGTAGGACTTACTGACGATATTAAAACATTGACCAAAGTTGCAAAGCAATATGGTGTAAAATACAAAAAAACACTTGTTCAGGATTCTGCGTTAGGCTACGTGATTTCTCACTCAGATGATATTTTTGTGGTCGGACCGGACGGAAAACCGAAAAAAACATTCCCGCATGATACGAATACAGTTCCTCTTCTTGCGCAAATTAAACGACTATTGGTAGTAAATTGATACCAGTTTTGTTATCAATAATAAAACGTGTAAATCACCTGGAAAGTGATCATGAATTCATTTATCAAATTTAGTTTATGTCTTTTGGTGTTTCTCCAATTGAATGCAACATCTTTTGCTTTTGAGCATGAGGATTCTGATGTCCATTTTCTAGAATATGATCCCAATGTCATCCAAAAGAACAGGTTTAAGAAAAAACCATATTTTTTACTATTTGCCGCTCAATGGTGCCATTGGTGTCATGTCTTCAACGAGAAAACACTCACTGATGAAAAAGTAATTTCTTACCTCAACGAAAATTTTGTCAATGTGTTTATCGATGCAGATATCAACACAAGTGCTTATCAAAAATATAAGGCAAAAGGAGTTCCGTTTACAGTATTTTTGAATCCTGACACATCAGAATATTATAAGTATTCCGGAACCCTTTACGCAGAGCCTTTTCTTGAAGTCATTCAGGATGTGATTCAAAATGTGAAACAAGGAAAAACTGTTGATGGAGAGAAAATATTTGCATTTGAATATAATCCGCCTACAAAATTCAATAAATCAACTTTAGATAATATGCGCAATACTTACATTAAAGGCGTTTTGGATAATTTTGATACTGAAGAATATGGAGTTGGAAACGGAATAAAAACAATCCTTCCGGAAACTTTCCTCTATCTCATAAAATCTACCAAAGGAGAAAATCGACAGGACTCAGTTTTATGGATTTCTGAAACACTAAAAAAAGCAATCGAGAAAATTTATGATCCAATTGAAGGCGGATTTTTTCGTTTTGCCGAAACCGGTGATTGGCAAGTACCTCATTATGAAAAAATGGCTGGTCTTAATGCTGGAACAGTTCTACTCTTGTACAAAGTGAATGAGGAAAATCCAAATCCAAAATTCATTGAAGTGGCTCAGCAAAGTATTCACTATTTGTCTAATACATTATACGATGAGGAGACTGGTTCTTTTCTCAGTTTTCAAGCAGCAGACACATCGTATTATTTTTTGAATGAGAATCGCCGAAAAAATGTAAAACCGCCTTTGGTAATCAGTAAGGTTTTTACAGATCATTTAGCTGTAACACTCACTTATTTCTTGGATGTACTTGATTATTCAAAAGATAATAATCTCGAAAACAAAGTGATCCATTCACTTGATTTTCTTTCCGGAATGATTCTCAATAACAAGCGAATTTATCACTTTTATACTATCAAAGAAAAACAGTGGCGTGGTAAAAGCGGTCTTCAGGATCATGTTTTGCTGGCAAAACTGTTTCAGCGGGCGGCGGACAAATTCCAAAATGAAAGCTACAATAAGGCTTATTCAAAAATGCTTCGATTTTTGAAGTTGAATTATTATGATGAGAAAAAACAAATTTTTGTTGATCCCGAATTAGATACAAATGATTATGAGTATTTGATGGCTATGAACGGTGATATTGTATTTGCCTTGATGGGACAAAGTAAGAAATCTGCTATTCCACAGTTGAGTCCCGTGAAACCGATAATAACATATTTTTCTGGATTGGATGAGTTCCTTGAAGATAAATTTTGGGATAGTAAAAGCTGGGATTTTCTTGAACGGTCTGCATCTTTTTTATCTTCAGCAGACAGTTTTTTGGCAACTCAAAGCAATCCGTAAAATATATACATATTTTAATAAAGGTACTCGACAGTCACAGGTTATTTCGTGTTATCCCGAATGTGTGTGATAAATTATATATAATATCAGTATATTATCTGATTTATCCTTTTGGTCGAGATGACATACTGCAGTAAATAATTGCAATATCTTACGAGATTTCACAACTCATGAGTGTAGGTAAATATATGAATATTGGAAATCATTTTGAATCTACTGAAAGGGGGTTTGTTATTCGAAACTTTGCAATAATTTTGATTCTTTTAGCTGGAATAAGCTTGTTTACGTCTGGCTGCGTCACACTGGGAAAAGACTTTCCTGAGGCAAATGTATCTGTGATTAAGATTGGTCAGACTACCAAAAATGAGACACGAAAGTTGTTTGGACCTCCGTGGCTTTCAGGAATTCAGGATGGAGAACTGGCCTGGACTTACGGTAATTATGATTATTCTCTTTTTGGAAAAAGGGAGGCGAAGGATCTTGTCATTCAGTTTGATGAAAAAGGTGTAGTGACTACCTACACTTTCAGTACTACGGATCACGATGAATAAGTGCGTTTGGAAGAACTGTAGTAAAAGTCTTTTTTAAATGATCCTTGTCATTTACTGGAAAAACAAATAGTTTATGAATTTTAGGAAGAAAATAATATGAATGGTGACACATTAGCAAAAATCTTACTGGTTTTGATAACTCTGTGCTTTGCAACTTTTGCTTCAGCTGCAGAGAAAGTACCATTCGGTTCAGAACCGCTTGCTCCGGAAGAAGCTTTTGTGATGGATCACATCATTGTAGGACCTTCCGAAGCAGTTATTCGCTGGCAAATTCCAAAGTTCTATTATCTATACAAAGAAAAGTTCATCTTCACCAGTAAAGATTTTATCATTGAGAATGTTCAGTTTCCTCCACCAGAAGTTATTGATGACCCCTATTTTGGTTCAAGTGAAATTTATCATAATGTCGTGGAAGCTACGTTACATCTTACTCCAACAATCAAAGGAGAATCTAAGGGAATTCTGGAAATTGGCTTCCAGGGTTGTTGGGAGGGCGGAGTTTGCTATCCTCCTGTAAAAACTTCATTAAAACTGTCCGGACTTTAAACTGTTTCAACTGAAATTTTTCAATATAGTACAAGGCTTTTTTCCTGCAACCAAAATATTTCGGGGTTGTTGAAAAATAATATTATTCAATGATATCAATAAGAAATTATTCGATTGATGAAAAAAACTCCAAGGAGTTTCAAAAAAATGTTTTATTTTTCTGTTTCTGAAATTCCAACTACAATGTCAAATATTTCATAGATTCTCAAATCTTCCCGCCACAAGTTTGCATCTGCAGTCAAGACCACCTGCCCCTCTTTTTGATCTATGTTTTTAACATGCAAGTCCAGCTGCATGTATTTATTTTGTGGAATAATTTGTCCACGATATTTCCAGGCAACCTTGCTCAAAACAGGCAAAAACCTTGGACTTTTGAATGAGTTTCCAATTACCTGCTGCAAGGCAAAAGCCTGCAAAGCTTGAATTATTGCTTCCACTCCAAGTGAACCGGGCATAACTGGATCCCCGTGAAAATGACAGGGGAAAAACCAGTCTTCCGGATTGACTTCTTTGCGTGCATAAACATAGCCCTTGCTGAATTTTCCGCCTTCCGGTACGATCCGGATTATATCAGAAAAACTGAGTTGTCCGGAACACAAATGAAAATGAGGATGCTCAGGTTTTTCGCCCAAAACCTTCCGGTAATCAACGGAGTTCAAGTCCAGTAAAATTGAAGAGTCAGACGCGTTTTCATCAATCCACGGAACGGCTTTTTTACCTCCGTCTAAACCAACTTGAGCAGCCAATGACTCGCCGGTAAAATAGCCAAATATTGTATCACCCTCAAAAAATATTTGTCCATCACAGCTCAAAGAAAAACGATGCGTTTGAAGGATAGTGTTTCCGGAGGCAACCGTGGTTAGTAACTTGACTTCATTCAAAACCGTTTTTCCGCGTAAATCCGGATTCCTGAGTAAAGTTCCGTTTCCGTCAAGGTTGCGGTAATACAAGTCAAGTTCCGGATAAGTCAAAATTGCTCCGGAATGAGTTGAAATAAAACCGCACGGTTGTAAAGCAATTTCCATCAAAACGGAATACGGCATGTTTTCAGGATAAGAATTATTACGAAAAAACCAGGCATCTTCAGGAACGTCATATTCACTGACCAAGGTCATCGGCTCATCAAACTCCATCCTTTTGCCATGCAGATCATAGACTCGTGAAATAAGCTGCAAATCGCCGTTCGGATTTCGCTGCATGGAACGGCCTTTGTAGATGGCAAATTCGGAACCGAAACATTTTTCCACATCTCCCAAAGCAAATTCCCAAATCATCTGTTCGTCTGCAGCAAGCTGCCTGTCACTAGTTTCCGGCACTTGAATATTAGAATCCGGTGTTTTGATTTCTCCACCGGAATATGCTTTGCGTTGGTTTTTAGAAACACGAAGCAAATTGCCGCCGCCTGAGCTTCCGGTTTTTTCCGCCAGTTGAACTCCCAGGTCTCGAAAATCAACCACGATTCTGTCGCCAACCAAAATATCGATGTCTGCAATTGCATACGGATGAGGCTCCAAACCGATCTCTTTGATTTCAACCCGATAGGTCATTTTAGGATCGCCCGGAATCACCTGCCCCCGGCAACGCACAATTTGCGGCAACCCATGAATCGGTTGAAATGTTGCGTCTTCCACTAAGGTTTGCAATCCCAGATGAAGAAGAAAAAACTGAAGCAGCTGTACACAGCCTTCTGCCATCAGGGATCCAGCCATAACCGGATCATCCTTAAAATGACATGGGAAATACCAGTCATCCGGAGCTAAATCTTTTTCTGCAACTATGTATCCCAGACCATACGGACCACCATGCGGCTCTACTGACATAATTCTGTCTGACATCAAAAACTGATCCGGCGCATTTTTTAATGATGGATTTTTTCCCTGCTGATTATATTCCGGACCAAAACATCCGGCAGGATTTCCGGCTGAAATTTCGAGTAATTCTTGTCGAGTAAATGTTGTTTTTGTACAGTGAAGAAGCGGCGGGAATTTGATTTTATCCGCTTTTTCTTTGAGCTCTAATTCCTGTGCTGTATGAATCACACCTTTGCCCTGAGATAAATCTTCATCTGAGAAAAATCCCGCACAGCCGTTATCCATCCTGAGTACCATTTTGTTGCCGACAAAACACTCATAATTAAAAAAGAACAGCAAATTCTGATCATGTTTTGCAAACGAATTGATAGATATTTCGTAGCGCAAAGTTTGTCCTTCAAGCGGCATGTCGTCAAGGTATGTCAATGTACAATCCAGCAGTCGGTAAACTTGCTCACCTTTGCAGTCAAAATCAATACCCAAATAACTGATCAGCATCAAATCACATTGTCCGGACTCTACTGCAACTGCCCACGGAATTTGACCGTCAGTTGTGTACCACGCGTTTTCTGGAATGTCGTATTCTGTGGTGATCGTTGAAGGCTTGAACTCTCCAAGTTTTGCGTCAAGCTGTGTCACACGGCTGACCAGTAAATATGGTTCCATCGGTAATCGCACACAGCGTCGGTAGGAATCAATTTCAGCATATTCGGCACCAAAAACATTGGCAATGCTGCCGCCTGCAAGTTCCAGTAAATCATGATAGTCAAAAATGCAGGGTTTTGTTTGTGGTACAGGTTGCTGTGTCTCCGGTGTCGTTTTTTGAGAAACTGTATGTTGAAAAGTATTGGAAACTGAAATTCCTTTTGTGTTCGTATTTGAACTGATCAATTCTGCCAGCTGACGCATTCCATGCTGTCGAACATTCAAAAATGCTGAGTGTGCCGAATTTCGGTGAGAACCGTATTCACCCGGAAATGGTGAAAAAGAGGAAACAGAAACATTCCCCGGTGCGTAGTCCGGGGCTACCAAATTTGAATATGCACGGCCAGACGTGCTCACACTTTGAAACTCTGAAACTTTGAAACTTTGAAACTCAGTGCCTTGATGCCTTAGTGCCTTAGTGCCTTTAAAAAGTTTATCAGCACCTTTTTCAAAAACTTGCTGAACTGGAGTGCCTCCAAGTTTGATAGTCTGCATAAGTTGTTTTTCCGCTTGGACAGGCTGGGACGGGAAAAGCGCTTCCAGCTTAACCGGAACTCGGTGACTTATCAGACTGGACAAAGCCTGAAGAATCATTTCTCTGTTGTCAGTACCCTTACGGTTAACACTGATCGAAAGGTGAGGCCGTTTATCCAAAGTTTTACTGATCCACTTTGAGCAGGTTGTTCGAGGTCCTAAATCCACAAATATACGGGCTCCATCTGCATAAACTTTTTCGATGAGACGACTATAATCCACGGTTTTTCCGTAAATGGTAGCAACATTGTGCGCCAATGTTTTGCTGTCTAATTTTGAAACTTCATAATCGATTGCAGAATAAAAATCAATATCCGGACATTCAACAACTTTATCTGTGTGAACACGTTTAATTTCTTCATATTCTGTTTTGACCGGCTCACAGTGCACCACATCTGTGACCGGAATTGGATGTACAGGCCGTCCCAGTTGCTGAATCACACGCTCACAAGCTGTCGGTTCGCCTGCAATCACAACTTCTTCCGGCGTGTTGATCAAAATCAGATAAACATGTGCTTCGTTTTCAACTTCCTGCTGTACAATTTGTGGAGAAAGCTGGAGAGAATAACATCCCCAAAGTGGTTTTTGTCTAAATTCATCAGGTCCCAAATCCCAGGCTTCACGTACTGCATTCATGGGTCCGGCCAACCTTTCTTCAAAAAGCTTGGATCTATTCAGAATGTCGCTCATATTTGACATGCTTTCCCACACTCCAAGTCCATACAGCATAGAAATTTCGCCCATGCTGTAACCGAACGCTATGTCCGGTTCAAGACCAAAGCCTTTGCGCATAACATGTGTATTCAACACTGCAGAGCTGACCCCGCTTTCAAACATTGCAATAGGAGTGTGGATAAAATCTTTCTGCAACTCCGTTACTTCCGCATCAGTCAAGCGTTCCAAGGTTCGCGGATACAGCCGCCGTTCCTGGAGAAGTTCCCCCAAATAATTGCTTCCCCGCCGTTTATCTGCGGGGCCGGTCTGATTCAGGTACTGTTCATCCAACTCGTGTAGACCCGGAAACATTTGAAACAAAGAACGTCCACAATCGACATACGCACTAAAACCTCCCGGATAAGTGAAAGCAACCTTCCCCTCCCGCGATAAAGGTGATGCAGTAAAATAACTGCCACGTGGAGAATTCCAATCACCGCTGCCGGTAAAAGAAGTTTCAATTCCGGATTTTGCTGCATCAATTTCTTTTTGCAGTTCATCACGACTAGAGCCGATCAGTACTGCCGCAAATTTTTCTTCATTATTATTTGAACGCACATAATATTGGTAAGCAAGAGATGCCGGTTCTTTGCCGGAAAGCAAATCTTTTTCTAATTCAAGCAGCCCTTTGCTGATTGCGGATTTTTCCTGCCCTGTCACAAGAAACAAATTCAAGTCGCCAGATTCGGCAACTTTAATTGTTTGACGTAATTCGGGTGATGCTTCCGAAAGTATCAGATGTGAACAAATATTGTCTATGCCCAAACTGCTGACGGCTGCATGTCTTTGTTTAATTCCCGATTGGATCAGCCATGGACGAGATTCCACCGGAACATAAAACTGTTTTGCGGACTGCAGTTCTGTTTTGGGTGACTTCCACTCAGGAACTCCGGGAATGAAACGATGGTGCAGGCAAAGCGCAGCCTTAATCAAACTTGCCATTCCGGATGCTGCAAAAGTATGCCCCACATTTGACTTGATGCTTCCCAAAGCACAACCTGCGTCAACTTTAGCATAAGCTTGAGCCAACCCGCTCATTTCTGCGGAATCTTCAACAGTGTTTCCGCTGCCGAAAACTTCGAGCATTCCAATCTCACCAGCCGAGACATTTGCCTCTGTTAAAGCCTGATTTGCGGCGTTTTCGACCGATTCTGGAGTTAAACCAGTTGAGAAAGCTATTGAATCAACTGTTGCAAAAATTTGTTCATCATCCTTTTTTGCTGATTCTACACTTTTTAAAATAACCGTCCCGGCCCCTTCTCCGATCAACCAGCCGTTGGTATTCTTGTCAAAACTTAGCGTAGCCTCGCCGGAATTCAGGGGTAAATTTCTTTGACGCAACAAAACTTGTTCCGGACTACCCGCAAGATCAACAGCTGTTACGACTACTGCATCAACATTATCTTCAAGCAACAAGATTTGCGCAATTTCGAGTGCTCTCAGAACTGAGTTTTCTTCAGCTGAAATTGTCATTGCAGGACCAGAAAAATCCCAGAGTGATGATATCCTGGTTGCCATTATGTTGCCGATAAAACTCGTAAAGCGGTTAATTGGCACTTCCTCCAGCAAACTGTTCCTGGCCAGAATGATCAAATCTTTTCGTTCCTCGTCACTCAAAACAATTCCTGCTGCTTGCAAGCTGTCTTGAATTTGTGTAGAAAGATTAACCCGTCCCCTGAACCGGTGAATTTCAAGTTCAGTTTCCATGGCTACCAGTACCGCAACATTTTGACCTTCTCCTAATTTTGTTTTTTTAATTGCCCGGTCTGTTACTTCCAGCGTCAATAATTGTTGAGGTATCAAACGTTCTTTTGGGTTGGGCTGCAATTTGAAACGCAGAAAATCCATTTCAAATGATTCAAGCCATGCACCCTGAGGATGATTCTTTAATTCCGGATGCTGCTCAAAACCTTTCCAGCGCTCCGGCGGAAGAGAACGGAAGTGCTGCTTGTTGTCATATATCGTTTGATAAAATTCATGCAATCCTTTGCATCCGCCAAAAATTGCTTCCATACCGACAATTGCCATGATCTGTGAATTTTGAGTTTTTGGAAAATCAATTCGCTTAGAAGCCTTAACTCCTGACTCAAAAATAAGGTGGGCATTTGTTCCTCCAAAACCAAAAGCACTCACTGCAGCCCTGCGATCCTTTCGATTGTGTGGCCACACTGCGGTTTTTTGGACGATTTGTTTTTCAGAAACACCTCCATTTTTGGAAGTCATTGCAGCTTTAACACCCCTGGTTGCAGGTATTTCTCCATGTTGGAGTGCTAAAATAACTTTTATCATTCCGCCCATTCCTGCGGCAGTCAGCATATGACCCAAGTTTGATTTTGCAGAACCAATTAGCGGTTTAATTTTCTTTACTTCAGGAAGGTCCGGAGACGCAAAAAATTGTTCCATTGAGTCCAATTCTACTTTGTCGCCCAGAGGAGTTCCAGTAGCATGACATTCGATATAGTCAATTTTTTCTGGAGGAACTTTCGAGGATTCGTAAGCACGTTGATAGGCCAGAACCTGGCCCTTGGAATTCGGACTTAGCACAAATTGGCCCCGTCCGTCATTAGACAAACCAATTCCGGATATTACCGCATGAATTTTGTCAGCATCACGCTCTGCATCACACAAACGTTTGAGAACAAACATTCCTGCTCCCTGGCTGGCAAGCAACCCTCCAGAGTTATTATCAAGTGGATTGAAAGTCTGAGGAGATTCCGGAAAGGCCTGAAAGATCGAAAAACCCATATTCACAAAAAACGGATCCGCGGCACTTACCGCTCCGGCCAGCATTAAATCGGTTTTTCCAGAGTGCAGATAATGACAGGCAAGCGCGACTGCATACAATGATGACGCACAAGCAGCATCCAGCACTAAACTTCGGGCAGACAAACCCAATGCTTGTGAAACAACTGCTGCAGGAAGTCCGGAAATATGTGAATTCAGCTGAGCATTATCTGTTTCTGCAGCAAATGAACCTAAGTTGAAATCAGGACGATTCAGCACTTTCTGCAGATGAGGCTCAATCACTTTTTGGTACAAAGGCAGTAGTAAATGATTGGATGCTTTGGTTGGAAAAGACAGGTTACCCAGTACTATGCCGCATTCTTTAAGTATCTTGGTGTTTTCTATATAACCACTGTCACGCAACGCTTCACGAGCCACGTGAAGAGGCCATTGAAATGTTGCTCCCAGTTTTTCGATGGTTTCTGCAGACAGTAGATAACCATCTGGATCCATTTTAAAATCATTAATATAACCACCGCGTGCACAATAATATTTATCCGGAGTCCCTTTTTTCTCTGCAAAAAATCGGGACGGATCCGCATCCATGTCTGCGGCAGCGGCGGAGGTACATGAATCTTTTTCCTGCAGTAAATTTTTCCAGTAATCTTCGGGGGTTTTTGCCTCAGGAAAGAGGCATGACAGGCCGATAACGGCAATAGGTTGCATTTATTTATTGATTTCCAATTTGCTTTCTGTGTTGTTCTTTTCAGCTAGCCAATAAATTATTTTTGTCAATGTATGAAGAACCTCTAAAAAGAAAAAATAACACACTTGTATGTCATTCCCGCGAAAGCTGGAATCCATTGCTTCAGACACTTACAAGTTTCTGGATTCCCGCTTTGGCGAGAATAACAATTATTTTCGACACAAACCAAACCCCGAAACGGAGTTCGGGGCTACCAACTTTGTAGGGGCACGGTGAGCTTTGTACGAGAACAGCCCTCTAAGTACGGGCACGGTGCGACGTGACCATACTTTGAATCCTTGAAACTTCTTTTGCTATTTTACTCAGTGGCTTAGTGTCTTCTTTTACTTTGAAACTCTGAAACTCTATTTTAGTTATTTTTTCCAAATAATGCATTTAAGGACTTACTTAGAGTAACTTCTGAACCCAACATTCGTGTATATAATAAGCCCTGCTCATCATGTAAAAACAGGTTTGCGTTGAGAGTAGAAGCAGAACTTTTATTGACACTCATACTTAGAAAAAATCTTGTTGCAGGTTCCACGTTGCGGAAATGTTCCAGCAGATCTGTTTTAAGGGGAAGGCTGCCGGATTGATGAAAACGCCAGGCCCAAATCAACATGGCCTGAAAAGCAAGGTCTGCTGCAAATGGATTGAAATCACTGGTTGCAAATTGTCCTTGTTCTGCAGCAGAAACATCCGGCAGTCTGCATTCGAGAGTCAAACCCTGCTCACCAATATTCAGCACCTGTTCTATTCCCTGAAATTTTGGTCCATGAAACAAAGTGCCATCCTGATAAAAAGTTGAACCAGGCAGATTGTGTGAGTTACTCATATCAATCCGGTCATGCAGCGGTGCCTCCGGAACCTGCTGAACCATGCGAACTTTAGTACTGTAATGAAAACGGGGAAGTTTTTTGCTGCCGCTTTCAGATCCAGAGAGACTGGAAACCTTTACTTCAACATCCGTAAAATTTCCGTTTAAACGTTCAATCTCCTGCAGTTCCAGTATGTATTCGGCAGCCAGGGATTCATCAAATTTTACTCCATTCAGTACTTTAAAGTTTTCACAGTTGGACAGCCTGAACCCAGGCAATTCCTGTGCACATACATCAGCCATCCAGGCCATTGCATGGACGGCAGGCAAAACAGGATTTTTACCAATTTTATGATCCTGAAAAACCGGACTTTCTTCCAAATTAACTCTTCGGGATATTTTCCATTTTCGCATACCTTTTTCCGGTTCACCTGGAACCACCATTGAATTTCCAATCAGTACAATCGGATTCTCCTGACCCGCAGATGTAACCTCTTCTACAAACACACGGGTTCCGTCTTCAACAGAAATTACTTCAACGTTACGCTCCTCAAAAAACCTTTTTAATTCTGGAGTAACCATTCCGCCTTCCCATGGTCCCCAATTGAAGGATGTAACATGGCATTTTGGATTATTTTTCTTGAATAAAAGTGCAATCCGGTTTAGAGCCTCATTGGCAACGGCATAATCCGACTGTCCGGCATTACCGTAAAAACCAGCGGCAGATGAAAACAACAGCAGATGAGTTAATTTTTTTGGATTTATGCTTTTCAAAAGAGCATCAATCCCGTTTATTTTGGTGGAGCAGACTGCATCAAAATCGTCGCTGGTTTTTTTCTCAATCAGCTTATCTGCCAAAACACCTGCACCATGAATAATTCCAGTCACCGGACCAATTTTTTTAACAACCGGAGCAATTGCCGTTTTCAACTTTTTTGCATCAGTTACATCTGCACTGACATATTCCGCATTTCCGCCGGCATTGCTGATGCGTTCCAAATTTTTCCGGATGTCCCGGCCCGCTTCCACTTTTCCAACCAGTTGATTTACTTTTGCAGGAGTCGGTTTTTCTCCAGAATCAACCAGTGACTTCATGGCCGCCTGCTTGAGTTTTGTCTTATCTTCATCAACTCCTTTGGCCCATTCCGGTTCATCTTCAATGGTAGAGCGACCCAGCAGGATGAAACTGCAGGGCTGCGTTTGAGCGAGTTTAGCAACACATTCTGCTGTAACTCCTCTTGCACCGCCACTGACCAAAAATACAGATTTTTTTGTTAAAGATTTACTGCTGTTTTTAGTTGTTAAATCTCGAATAATTTTTGGTTGAACTGTCATTCGCCTGGTACCGGACTTTCCTGATCCGGAATAGCCAACCTCCTTGATCCGCAAATCCGGATCGAGAAGTTCCTGTAAAATACAGCTTGCTGCAGTATCTGCGGTAAGCTCCGGCTGCAAATCCACAAAACGGCAAAAAACATCCGGCCACTCTACACCTGCTGTTTTAATCAATCCTGAAAGTCCACTGCCAACTGCACCAAACTGTCCGGATCCCATTCCAAGTTCACCATCAAGACGGGTTACTGTCACAAAATGGCTGCGACTTGAATCAGATTTTCCGGCTTCATTCAGGAAAGTGCAAACATTTTTTGCAGTGAGAAATGCCTGCTTGAGAAAAGCATTGGCACCATCTTCCAGCTTTGATTCAGCAGGTGCTGAAGAAGCAGGGTGAAGATGAATGAATCCGCCGATATTTCCGCGTTTTTCTGTCAGGGATTTGAGTGATGTTTCTAGTTCAGATTCTGCTGAAGAAGACAGTTCAATTAGTGGAATTTCTTTGGCAAAGGGTTTTCGCTTCTTTTTTACAAGTTCAGAAATACCCGAGAAACGCAAAATCACAGGTGACCATCCTTGTTCACTTAAAGCTTTTGCCAGAACCGGTGCCAATGAAGAACCGTCGTCTGTGATCAAACAAAGGGGATTTTCAGGAAGTTCCGCATGCAGTACATCCGGTGGAGCCAGCGGTACCACATTAGCTAAACCAAGGGTGACTTGATGCTCTGGAACTGCGAATTCAGATTTTGGGTTCAGGAGTTTTTTTTTACAGAGTCGGAATCTGTTGAAACAGGTGCAGGAATAATAGTTGTTCCTGCAGTCTCTGATGGAGCAAGTGAACCCAAATGATCAACAATTTCCTTCAGTGTCCGCAGTTCACTCATTTCACTACCTCTGACCTGCGGTAAATGGGGAAGCTGTTCCTGCAGAGACCACATAATTTCGACACGCTTAATTGAATCAATACCAAGGTCTGCTTCCATGTCCATACCCAGTTCAAGCATTTCTGCAGGATAACCCGTTTTTTCACCGATGATAGCCAAGAGAGCGGGAGCTATCTCACCGGGAACGGGGTCTGATGAAACTGCCCCACTGCCGTTTCCATTTCCGCCTGGAGAACCTGCACTTACCGATAAAGGTGCCGGCTCGAGATCAAGATTTGATTTTTGAACGACATCTTTTCCACCGAACGCAGGTAAAAGTGATTTGATGTGCTCGATAATTTGACCGACCGTCCTAAGTTCCGCAACTTCGTTTGCACCAATCTGCGGTAAATCCTCAAATTGTTCCTGCAGCGACCACATTATTTCAACACGCTTGATTGAATCAATACCAAGGTCTGCTTCCAAGTCCATGTTCAGTTCCAGCATTTCTGCAGGATAACCGGTTTTTTCACTGATAATTGACATAAAAACCGGACCGGGATCCTGACCAGTGTCTGGTGTTGGATTTTGAGTGTTTAGTTCTGAATCTGGAATTGCGACAGTAGACGGGTTTCCTCTTGAAGCTTCAGAAACATCTCTGCCAATTTTACTCTTTAAGTGATCAATAATTTGACCAAGTGTACGCATTTCAGCAAGTTCATCTCCTGGGACTTCCGGCAATTCAGGAATCTTATCCTTAACCGCCCCAAGAATTTCTACACGTTTGATTGAATCAATGCCAAGGTCTGACTCCATGTCCATTCCAGGTTCCAGCATCTCCAGTGGATAGCCCGTTTTTTCGCCGACAATAGCCATCATTGCCGCAGTGATATCTTCTGCGGAAACTCCCGAGCTTGAAGCCGCAGATGCAGTAGCAGTAATTTCACTTGTAAGCGTGCCTGCAGTTTGTAGGGCAGAATCATCTGTACCCAATTTGCTCTGCAGATGCGCAACAATTTCGCCAAGGGTCCTCATTTCGGCCAAATCATCACCAGGAACTTCCGGCAATGCAGGAATTTTATCCTGAACCGCTCCAAGAATCTCTACACGTTTGATCGAATCAATGCCTAAGTCTGATTCCAAGTCCATTCCAAGTTCCAGCATTTCCTGTGGATAACCCGTTTTTTCGCTGACAATAGCCATCATTGTGACAGTGACTTCTTCAGTAGAAACTGCAGATGTTGCAGCTGTAAGCGGAACTGGCTGTACTTGAGTAGAAATTGCTGCCGTAATTGGTGCAGAAACGACCGGCGCTGCAGAAAATTGCTGACCGGGACCTCCCAGCTGCAGTTCAGTGATCTTTAAAGCAGATTGAGTCTGTTCTGACTGCTGATTCAAGTATTGTTCATGTACCCGTAATGTTTCACTTTGGTGTGTATGAAACATCTGCATCTGCTGATCAACTTCAGGAGGATAGGCTGCACCCTGTGAAGCCAACTCTATCCTCTGCTGCATCAATTGGTAAACGGTTCTCGCATACTCAGCCTGCTGATCTAAATATTGCCGATGAACCTGCAAAGTTTCATTTTGATGCTGGTAAAAACCTGACAGACTTTTCTCCATTGTTTCGAGGGGTTTGGTCGGAGCAGGAGATTGCTGAGAAGGAGGTTGTTGATTACTCATTGTAGAAATATTTGCTGGTCTTTGTTTTGCTGGTTCATTTTTCAGTTTTAAAGAAGCATCAAACAACTGTTGATTTCCCGTAGCTGTCTGCAAACCGGAAGTACCTGAAACAGGAGAACTTGTGCCCGTAGAAGTAGAAGGTGAGGGAACTGAGCCGGAATTGGAAATGGAAGCAGCAGGACTACTAACCTGAAAACCGTCATTTAAAGTATTTTCAAATTCCTGACGAGTTGCTTCGCTGACATAATTTGTACCATTCAAACGAACATTCATTGCCGACTTTGTTATCGGTGCTTCCTGAGAAGGTAGAGCAAATGGGTCAAATTTCTGTAAAGGTAATCCCATCACACATAGTTTGACCATTGCTTCCCGGAGGAGTCGATCACTGTCTTTTTTTGGATTTTCATTTAGAGCAACGGCAGTGTATTCTTCTCCGGAAAGAATATTATCGACTAATTTAGTTAAAACGTTTTTTGGTCCAAATTCAATAAAAATTCGGCCGCCGGCCTGGTGGATATTTTCAATTTCTTCACGAAACCTGACCGAATTGAGAATATGTGATTCCAGTTGTTTTTGAATTGTTTTTGCTGTTGCAGGATATGCTTTTGCAGTTGCATTTGAATAAACCGGAATTTGCGGCTTGTTAAATTTTACCGAGCGGATAGCTTTTGCAAATGGTTTTTGGGCATGTCCCACCAGCGGAGTGTGAAATGCGGCAGATACCGGAAGTTTCACAACCGTGTACTTTTTTACTTTGAGGGCATCATGTGCCTGTAAAATGTCTGCGGTTGGTCCTGCAAGCACAACCTGTTTTTTGGAGTTCAAATTTGCCATTACTACGTCTGGAAACTCAGTGAGATCTGCTTCAAGTTTCTCAACCTCTCCCATGACGGCCAACATACTTCCGGCATCAAAATCTGGATCATCCGGAGCAGCCATTGCCTGCCCCCTGGCGTAGGCCAATTTGTAATAATCATCTTCGGCAATCACTCCAGCGGCCCAAAGTGCAGTCAGTTCGCCGAAACTGTGGCCGGCCGCAAAATCTATTTGAAGTCCTGCATCACGAGCTATCCGGAGCAGTCCGGCACTGATTCCGCCAATTGCAGGCTGCACATTTTCGGTTAGCTGCAGCTGTGCCTGCTGGGCTTCAAGTTCTTCATCTTCAAAAACTGCAATTGGAAATACTAAATCAGATAAGGGCCTGGCAGCGGCAGCAGACTTTCCGTTTTTTCCTGTAAAAAGCTTATCCAGTGCACTAAAAGGAGCTGCCATGGCAGGAAAGTTAAAAAACAACTCCTTAGCCATGTTCATATATTGAGAACCCTGTCCGGAGAAAAGCGCGACTACTTTCCCTTTGGTTTCCAGCGCCTTTTCGCGATATACGATTCCTTTTACGTTCCACTCTGTTTTGTCAGCTTTACTTTCCAGTGTGGAGATCGCCTGCCCAAGCAGTTCCACTGTGTTTTCCAGGGAATCTGTTACAAATCCCAACCGTGCATGTTTTTTGGGAATCGAATTTTCCCGTGAACTTTCAAGCAGTTGACTGTGACGCTGTTCTGCTCCTTCTGTCTCCAATTCTGCCAGCAAATTGTTACAGGCTTTGTCCAGTTCTTTGGGAGTTGCTGCAGACAAAAACACAGTCTGAGATGTTATGTGCATCCGGAAGGGGCCGGAATGAACGTCCTGGAATTCTTCTAAAACATAATGAAAATTTGTTCCTCCAAAACCAAAAGCACTCACGCCCGCACGCCTGGGTTCTCCATCGGTGATCCAAGGCCGCGGTTCAGTATTAAGATAAAATGGAGTATTTTCTATACCAAGTTTTTTGCTGGGACGATCAATGTTGATGGAAGGAGGAAGAATTTTGTGGTGCAGGGCAAGTGCTGTTTTGATCAAACCGGCAATTCCCGCGGCAGCTTTTGTGTGACCAATTTGGGATTTAATACTGCCGAGAGCAATATGCTGATAACCCGGATAACAGGATTTTTCAGGTTTCTTTTCAGTAAAAACCTCTTTTAATCCTTCAAATTCTGCTACATCACCTGCAGCAGTTCCAGTACCGTGTGCCTCAAGCATCCCAATGCAGAGCGGTTCCACATTTGCGTCTTCATAAGCCCTGCGCAATGCTTTGGCCTGGCCTCCGGAACGTGGAGCATAAATACTTTTGAATTTTCCGTCGCTTGAGGTTCCAATCCCTTTTACAACTGCATAAATGCGGTCACCGTCCCGCTCGGCATCTTCCAAACGTTTGAGGACAACCATACCCAGTCCTTCACCTATCATCACGCCGCCTGAATCTTCATCGAAGGGTCTTGGATTTTCGCCCTTTGTGAAAGCAGGTGTTTTACTGAAACACAAGTACATCATAGGAGAGTTATCCGCGTCAACGCCGCCGGCAATCATCATGTCTGAGCGATATTCCAGCAAATCGCTAATAGCCATTTTCATGGCACTTAGTGAACTCGCACAGGCCGCATCAACCGTACAGTTTGTACCACCCAGGTTCAAACGGTTGGCAATGCGTCCGGCAATAACGTTTCCCAGCAAACCGGGAAATGAATTTTCCTCCCAGCGAACATAGGCTTTTTTCATCTTTTCAATTATTTGCCCCGTGTCACTTTCTGAAATTCCGCTGCGCCGCAAAACTTTTTCCCAGATTGGATACTGAAGCCGTGAAGTCAGAGAGCCAAGTAGCTTCATTCCGGATGTTACACCAAGTATCACGCCAGTTGCGTCAAGTACCTCGTCACTTGTTTCTCCATAACCGGCGTCCTTCATCGCAGATTTTGCAACCAGCAGTCCCAGCAGTTGAGTAACATCTGTCACTTCCAGAATGTTTGGTGGAATTCCAAACTCCATTGGATTAAAATCAATGTCCGGGATAAAACCGCCACGCTTGCAGTACGTTTTGTCTGGAGCTTCAGAATCAATATCGTAATAATCTTCAATGTTCCAGCGTGACTTTGGAATATCAATGATGCTGTCGATTTTATTGATGATGTTATCCCAGTACTGATGCAAATTTGGAGCATCGGGAAACAATGCAGACATGCCGACAATCGCAATTGGGCGGTTGTACATTCTGGCATTAATCATGTTTTGTGGTTCTGTCTGGCGGGAGGATTTGGCGGTCATTCTTTTTTCAGTGCTGGTGACTTTCTAATGTGTTCCGGGCTGTGTATCCGCAAAGTATTTTTGTCCCAGTATCTAAAAAATAGCAGGAAGCCTTGACGCAGGAGTTTATAACACCTTCAAGCTTCATGCCGAATATAGCATAAATAAACTGTATAAGTCTATGATTTTAACGTTAAAGGGCTTTCTGTTGCAAGTTCTTCCTGATTAGAGCTGGGTTATAATTATGTTTCAGTAAAAATTCCTTGAAATTCTAAACAAAATCGTTTAACTTTAACTTACCAAATTAAAGCTGATTATGTTCCCCAATAGCTCAGTTGGTAGAGCAGATGACTGTTAATCATCGGGTCGCTGGTTCGAGTCCGGCTTGGGGAGCCAGCAAAATCAGATACATACACTGATTTCTTAAGGCATTAATTTTTGCCTTTGCACCGAAAAAGTTCCTTTAGTTCAGGAAATTCTTTCCTTTGCTTCCTGAGAAAAATCCCTCCGTTTCCTTACAGAAAATATTCACCACCACCTGCCTACACAATTCTTGTAAAATAAACCGTATTGTTATACCTTTGATTCTCCTAAACTTAAAAATACACTTGGCAGATTGAAAGTAGTAGACTTTCGTAATGCAGAATAAGTTGCCGAGTTGGTGACTAAAATACACGATATTTGTTTGCGAATAAAGGTTAAAGATGACTGCAAAGCAAATATGCAGGCAAGTACATAAATTTAAAAAAAGAGTGTTTCATGAAAGCCAACCTACTTTCAAAAATAAGTGATCAGCAAGTTGCGACTTTTTATAAGGATGGGGTAGTGATTCTACGTAATTGTTTTGATGCTGAGTGGATAAGTTTGTTAAAAAAAGGAATCTCTAAAAATCTCTCTGAACCCGGCGAACGCTCACGTATTTGGGATAGAAACAGGAATGGGGGTTTTACTCTCTATGATTCAGATAATTGGTGTAGAATTAAAGAGTACGAGAAATTTGTTTTTGAAAGCTCGACCGGGGAAATTGCGGCAAGACTGTTGAATTCCATGAAAGTGAATTTCTTTTTTGAAGCCATTTT
>Ga0208058_1000095_pt1 | contig 22709 bp, 20 predicted proteins | sample DeeseametaMP1092_FD_184196 | JGI IMG/M metagenome (GOLD analysis project Ga0208058, IMG submission 184196) | Marine microbial communities from the Deep Atlantic Ocean - MP1092 (SPAdes) | ecosystem: Environmental > Aquatic > Marine > Oceanic | place: South Indian Ocean | collected 2011-03-02 | reverse complement strand
AAGAAGATTGCTATTGGAAAAGTACACAGATTGAATGAGTATTAAAAAAAACCGCTAACAAAAGCTATACCCAAATGAAACGCCTCTGGCTCAAATAAAGGAGAAGAAAATGAATAAGGAGGTTTAAAAAACTATTATCTATACTATTTTTTCTTAATAGTTGGGTATGTTATGCCAAGTTGATCTAAATATGTGTCGTACTTACTCGGGTCATAATAGAATTTTTTCATCTCATCTCTATAATTACGCATGATCTCTTCATTTAATTCTATTGCTGGTTTGTCCGTTTTACGAATCATAGGTTGATATTTCGTTTCTTTTGTTTGATTTTTGAAATATTTTTTCGCATCTTTTACTAAACCTTTATCTGTGAAAAGATCTACGAGTGTCATAGCTGTCACTTTTGCACCTGCAACAGCTCCTTTATGAGCGATAGGGGTTGCCATAGAAATACCATTAAGCCAATTATGACCGGGAAGGCCTGGTATATTTGATGGAAAACGTAGTGTTACGGTAGGAACTGTCCAACTAATATCACCTATGTCATCTGATCCTCCACCCCAATTATTTTTACTTGAAACTGGGCCTCTTAATGAATCTAATTCTGTAGGAAGTCCTTTTATTTCTTCATTTCCAGCTTCTTTCTGAACAGCCTTTGCCAAAGCCTGATCATTCTTATCCCATACAGGAAGGCCAACTTCTTTTATATTTGTATACATAGCACGTGCAATGGGTTCATTAAAATGTCTTGGCCAAGCAGAACCTAATATTCTTGTAGATATAAGTTCTGTGCCACTCATTTTAGCTGCGCCTTCTGCAATATCATTTGAATAATCAAAAAGTTCCATGATATGCTCATAGTCCAGTTCACGTAAATAATACCAAACTGAAGCATTTCTTGGAACAACATTTGGTTGATCTCCACCATCAGTAATTATATAATGAATTCGATATGGTGGACGTAGGTGCTCTCTACGAAAATTCCAACCAATATTCATTAACTCTACAGCATCTAGAGCACTTTTACCTCTCCAAGGTGAGCCAGCAGAATGGGCTGTTTTACCTTTAAATGAATACTCTACCGAGAGTAATCCATTACCACCCGCCTGTCCATGTGTCACTGCCAAATTACTACTTACATGAGTAAAAATACATGCATCAACGTCTTTAAAATAACCATCTCTAACAAAATAAGCTTTTGTTGCGACCAATTCTTCAGCAACTCCTGGCCAAATTTTCAATGTGCCCTTAATCTTTTCATTAATCATAATTTCTTTCATAGCAATGGCAGCTACTACAATTACCGCTTGACCAGAATTATGTCCTTCACCATGTCCAGGCGCACCTTCTATAATAGGCTTATGATAAGCGACACCCGGCATTTGAGATGATTTTGGTATACCATCTATATCAGAGCCCAAGGCAATCACTGGTTTACCTTTACCCCATTCTGCCATCCAAGCTGTAGGAATACCTGATATTCCACGGGTAACTTTGAAACCATTTTGTTCCAAAATCCCAATTAAATAATTAGATGTTTCAATTTCTTGAAAGCCTAGCTCTCCAAAACTAAAAATCATATCTACCATTTCTTGAATAAGCTTTGACTGTGACTCTACTTTTTCAACCGCCATCAGTTTTAATTTGTCTGAAGGTGGATTTTCAGCAAACAAAAATGGTACTATTATTAAGTAAAGTAATGATTTAAGATTTATTTTATTCATGACAAAAATACCCTCTCGTTTAGTTTTAACCTCATTATAAGTTAATATTCGCAACACCATAGTTACTTTATCAAACTTTACCCTAAATGGGACACAGTATGGGACCCCCCCCCATCCAAGGCTTGGGTACTTAATAGGTACAGTGCATACCAAGGACAGGATAAAGACTTTGTTAAGACCCGAAAGATGGTTTTATTGAAGTAGTATGAACGCTACACTAACGACAAATGAGCCTCCTCACGGGGGCTTTTTTGTTTGTAAAAGAGACACCCACATTGTGGGGTGATTTTTTGTAAGTTGAAACTAATAATTACTAAAATAAGGAGAGAAAAATGGGTATTGGACCTTTAGAAATATTTTCATTGTTATTACTAATTGTAATAGTTGCATTAATTGTCATTTGGTGTAAAGAGTTTATTTTTATGATGGCATTGGGTGATTCTGATTATCCAGGGAGGTATGATAAAACGTTATGGTTTATTACGTTTATTATTTTTTCTATAGTTGCGCCATTTCTATTTAGGGGATGGAAAAATGCCATTAAAGCGCAGGTAGAATGAAAATAAACCTACTAATCCTCACTCCACTGGACACGCAAACGTGTCCGGCAAAACCCCAACGGGATGTGGGTTGCATTCGGTGTTTGGATTAGTATTCCCATTAATTTTCGTTTAAGAAAGTAACCTAAATGAAACGCCTCTGGGTCAAATAAAGGAGTACAAAGTGAATTGGTTTGAAAAACCAGCAAGTAAAACTTGGTATAATATTTTTTTGACAATTGTTAAAAATTTAAAAGGAGAAATGATAATTAAGTACTTTAAAAATATTTTTATCATCTGGATCGTTATTACTATTGGTGTATCTCAAACCTATTTTCCACCCTATGGAGATTGGGAAAGAAAACAAGCGGCCGAGGTGGGAATGAGCGAGTCAAAACTTAATCGTGCGATACAATTTGCAATTAAAAGCGAGAGTGCTGGATCTCGAGACCTTAAAGAATATATCAAGGCCACCTTGACCAAAGAGCCCCATGGTGAAATCATAGGTCCAACAAAACCACGTGGAGATATGACGGGTTTAATCATTAAAAATGGGTACATAGTTGCGGAATGGGGTGACATAAATCGTGTGGACATGACATTTAGTATATCTAAAACATATTTATCCACCGTAGTAGGGTTGGCTCATGATAAAGGTTATATCCGTGACGTTCATGAAACCGTAGGTTCTTATATGTCAACAGATCACTTTGTTAGCGATCATAACAGCAAAATCACATGGGATCATTTACTCCGCCAAACGAGTCATTGGCAGGGTACATTGTGGGATAAGCCGGATTGGGCTGATCGTCCCCCAAAGGATATCCCATGGACGGAGCTCCAAAATCAACCCCTTTATGAACCAGGAACGTTTTGGAAATACAACGATGTTCGAGTCAATCTCTTGGCCCTTTCAGCGCTTCATGTATGGAGGCGACCACTTCCACAAATATTGAAAAAATATATTATGGATCCCATTGGTGCATCCAACACCTGGCGCTGGCATGGGTATACAAATTCTTGGGTTTTACTTGACGGCCAAATGATGCAGTCGGTCAGCGGCGGTGGTCATTGGGGGGGAGGAATGTGGATTAGCGCCATGGATCATGCACGATTCGGTTATTTATACCTCCAAAATGGTAAGTGGAACGGCAAACAACTCATTTCAGAAAATTGGATTCAAATGGCGAGAAAACCGACTGTCCCCATGAAAGGATATGGGTATATGAACTGGTTCCTCAATGCAAACAGAGATGGTACGAAAAAATCAATTCCTTCCGCACCAGAATCGGCTGTTACTTTTCGAGGTGCTGGTTCGAATATTATTTATGTAGATTGGGAAAACGATTTATTGGTGGTGGTTCGTTGGATTAATGGTCAACATTTTAATGAATTTATTGAACGCTTGTTAAAATCAAAGCAATAAATGAAACGCCTCTGGCTCAAATAGCCTCCTCACGGCACTTTTAGCTAAAACCAAGTTATACAATAGCAGCCTTATTATTGATCTAAGCATATGAATATGATAAGGAAGTGCTAATAGAATTTATTCTTCTTATATTTTATATATTAGCTAAACTAAGATAAGGACACTAAACATGTTAAATAAATATTCTTTGAAAAATATTTTATTACTAATTATTTCTTTTTCCATGTCTTATTTAATGGCTCAGGAAAAAATTGTACTTTTTAATGTTAATGTAATTGATGGACTTAACTCAACTGTACAAAAAGATATGATGGTATTTATCTCAAATGGAAAGATTGAGTCAATAAAGAATATTGGATCAAAACCCAAAGGATATAAAGAAATTGATTTAAATGGAATGTATATACTTCCTGGTTTTATTGATGCCCATACTCATATTAGTTCATTGGATGCTGCTAAGCGTGCTTTACAATCAGGAGTAACTACAGCTCGAAGTGCAAGTACATCTAGTTTTCAGGATGTGTCCATACGTGAAATGGTTAAGGCTAGAAAATTAGTTGGGCCTGATATGATTGCTGCAGGTATTTTTGTAACACCAAATCTTGGAGAAACAATTTTGGCAGATGTACGCCTTGCTAATCTTGTAAACGGTGTTAATAAGGAAAATGAATTAAGAAAGCTTGTTCAAATTAATGCAGATAGAGGTGTTGATTTTATTAAAACAAGGGGTACTGAGCGTGCTGGCCTACCATATACAGATCCAAGGAAACAAACTTATACTGAAAAGCAATTAAGTATTATTGTCAATGAAGCAAGTAAGTATAATATTCCAGTTATGGCTCATGCGCATGGAGATGAAGGAGCTTACGCTGCAGTTAAGGCAGGCGTAAGGAGTATTGAACACGGTACTTATTTATCAAAAAGAACTTTATCTCTTATGAAAGAGAAGGGCACATATTTAGTTCCAACATTTACTACTGTAGTTGACTTGACTGAGCCAGGTGGAGATTATGATAATCCTGTACTTTTTATTAGGGGACAACATATGCTGGCAGCTTTAGAAACTACCGTTAAAACAGCTTATAAAATGGGAGTTAAGATTGCAACAGGTGCAGATACTCGATATGGACCAAATAGTACAACTCGAATTGGAATGGAAATAACAAACTTTGTAGATCTTGGAATGAAACCTATAGATGCAATTAGATCAGCAACAATTATTGGTGCAGAATTATTAATGATTGCTGATAAAACTGGAACTATTGAAGTAGGAAAAGAAGCAGACCTAATTGTTGTAACCAAAAATCCTTTAAAAAATATTCGTACAATTCAAGATGTTGTTTTTGTTATGAGTAATGGTGAGATAGCTTTAAAAAGAATACCTTTCAATAAGGAGTAAGTGAGTCAAATCATCCATATCATCAACAAGAACTTTAACTGATACAAAGATTTTACAGAAAGAGTTTTGGACTGAACTAAAAGATCACCTTACAGACAATAATATATTTTTAAGTGTGAGAACTCCACGACCACAACACTGGTATTCATTTTCAATAGGGAAGCACCCACATTGTTGGGTTATTTTTGTGTAATTTTCCGTATGAAACGCCTCTGGCTTATATATCGGAGTTGCTGCTTGAAGCGTTAGACTGATCCATTGCGGGAAAATGTAGTAAAGGAAGTTGCAAATGAGTGAACGCGAGCCGTTGTCGGAAGATCAACAGCCTTTCGCTAGCGCGGATGACTCAGATTCTGTTTTGGCGGTGACGCTGTTTACTGTCATGGCGATCATGGCCGCCTTTTCAACGTACTTTTGCATGTATGCATTTCGCAAGCCGTTTTCTGCGGCCAGCTATGAAGGGCTGATGTTTCTTAACACAAGTTTTGACCTTAAGACCGTATTGGTGACAAGTCAAATTATCGGTTATGCCTTATCAAAAATGATTGGAATTAAGGTTGTTTCCGAGGTCACACGCCGTAGTCGATTCAGGATGCTGGTCGGGATGATTCTCGCGGCCCAGGCAGCATTATTTGCGTTTGCTGTGTTGCCGCCATCGCTGAAGGTGATCGCTATATTCTTTAACGGACTCCCTTTAGGCATGGTATGGGGATTGGTGGTATGGTATCTCGAGGGACGCAAGACATCGGAGATGCTATTAGCAGGGTTGAGTTGTTCTTTTATTCTGGCCAGCGGTGTGGTCAAGGACATTGGTCGGTGGTTAATGAGTGCGCATGAGATAAACCAGTTCTGGATGCCGTTTGTCACGGGGTGCCTGTTTCTGATGCCATTTCTCCTGTCGGCCTACCTGTTAAATCGACTACCGGAGCCTTCCCGCGACGACCGGTTGGCGAGAATGGAGCGTTCGACGATGGATGGGAGTCAGCGTTGGGCATTTATCCGCCAGTTTCTGCCGGGCATGGTGATGTTGATGATTGCCTATTTCTTTTTGACGGCGTATCGCGATTTTCGTGATAATTTTGGGGTCGAGATATTTGACCAGTTGGGATATGGCATAAACGAAGGTGCGATTTTCACTCGCAGCGAATTGTGGGTGGCCTTTGGCGTGGTAGGGGCGTTGGCCATGCTCAACCTGATTAAAAACAACTTATGGGGACTGATCGGTGCGTTTGGTGTAATGACGTCCGGTGTCATGTTGATGGGTGTCGGTACGCTGTTATTTGATAATGGCATGATCGATGGTTTGACGTGGATGATTCTGTGCGGACTAGGGTCGTATCTGGCATACGTACCCTATGGCTCAGTCCTGTTTGAACGGTTAATTGCGTCAACAAGGGCGATGGGCACAGCCGTATTCGTGATTTATGTGGCAGATTCAATCGGATATGTCGGTGCGATCATGGTCATGGGGGTCAAAGACCAATTCGCGGCAGATGTTTCCCGACTGGAGTTCTTTCGCTACCTGACATACGGGATGTCGGTCTTAGGCGTGGTAATGCTGGTGTCAAGTTTGATTTACTTTTATCAGATCCAAACCAAAGGCTTTGTTAAGACCCGAAAGATGGTCTTATTGAAGTAGCATGAACGCTACACTAACGACAAGGAAGCATCCTCACAGGTGCTTTTTTGTTTATAAAAAGACACCCACATTGTTATATAATTTTTTGTAATTTTCAATATGAAACTCCTACTATATACAATCGTCAATAATGGCATAAATTTATTGCAGATCATCATACTGGTCCGGGTGGTCATGAGTTGGATCCCGCATAATCCCCACAATCAGTGGACCCGTTTGTTGTATCAGGTTACTGAGCCGATACTGAAGCCTATTAGGGATATTCTGCCGGGCCAATCCATGGGATTTGACTTCTCACCAGTTGTTGTATTTTTACTGCTGGGATTGTTGAAAAGGGTGCTGGTATCGGTCCTCTGATCTTACAAGGCAGGGGCCACAAGTTCAAGTCTTGCAGCACCCAATGACTATGGTGACCCTGTAGGTGCAGGGGTATACTTATACCAAAAAATCTATTACTTAAATGAAACCCCTCTGGCTCAAATAAAGAAGTAAAACAGAAAAACATATCGAATATTATCCTAATGGTAATAAGAAGGAAGAAGAAACTTTCAAGGATGGGAAACATGAAGGATTAAACATTGGATGATGTAACCTTAATTATTGATGTATCGAGCCAGCGGATGCTCACCATTTTTTTGGCACTCATTATGTTCAGTGTGGCTTTGGGGTTGAAGATCGAGCATTTTATTGAATTAAAAAAGCGTCCTCGCCTGGTATTCGCTGGCATTGTTGGACAGATAATTGCACTCCCCCTTTTCACTTTATTGCTTACCATCATTTTGCAGCCACCCCCCAGTGTGGCTCTTGGTATGATTGTGGTGTCATCCTGCCCCGGTGGAAATGTGTCCAATTTTTTAACATCCATCAGCCGTGGTGATGTGGCGCTTTCGGTTACACTAACAGTAATCTCCAGCATTTTCGCCGTATTGTTAACACCTATTTCTATCGTCTTTTGGTCTGGATTTAACCCGGAAGTTTCAGCCCTTATTCAATCCATTGGCTTGGATGTGAAAGATTTTTTAGTCCAAACAACTTTCATGCTATTGATTCCATTAATCTTGGGAATGGTGGTGGCCTATAAAGGTAAAAAGGTGGCAAAGTTTCTTTATCAGCCCATGCGCTTTATTTCCTTTTTTATATTAATCGGATTCATTGTGGTTACCTTTGCGAATAATTATGCCAACTTTTTGGCCTATGCAAACATCATTGTGCCCACTGTAGTTCTTCATAATATCATGGCACTATTGATTGGATTTTCTGCAGGCAAACTTATTTCAGCGCCCATGGATTCCCGTCGGGCCCTAACTTTTGAAGTAGGCATCCAAAATTCCGGATTGGGTCTGGTGATATTATTGGGCTTTTTTCAGAATATTGGGGGCGCCGCCATGATTACTGCTTTTTGGGGCGTATGGCATATTATTTCCGGATTAATACTTTCGGGGATTTTCACAAAACTTGATAAAAAATGAATAGATAAAAACATGGAATATGATTTAAAAATTATTAACGGCACAATTTTCGATGGTACAGGCTCATGGGGATATTCGGCAAATCTTGCAATCCTGAACGGTACAATTGTCGAAATAGGAGTATGTCACGGTTCGGCTCAAAAAACAATTGATGCCAAAGATGCGATTGTTACGCCGGGGTTCATTGACTTGCATACCCATTATGACGGACAAATTACCTGGGATGAAGAATTGCGTCCTTCGGTGAACCATGGTGTTACCACCGCCATTCTCGGAAATTGCGGCGTGGGATTTGCACCTGTTCACGAAGCGGATCATGATAGGCTCATTCGTCTTATGGAAGGTGTCGAAGATATTCCCGGGACAGCCCTTGCGGAAGGGTTGACTTGGAACTGGAACCATTTCCCCGAATATATGAATGCCATTGATGCTCTGCCCCACACCATTAATTTTGGTGTGCAGATTCCCCACGATCCTGTCCGGGTTTTTGTCATGGGTGAGCGGGCCTTGGCACAGGAAAAAGCAACGGAAGACGACATTGTAAAAATGCGAAATATTGTGCGGGCAGGATTGGAAGCAGGTGCTTTCGGCTTTACGACTGGTCGGTCCGATGTGCACCGCACAGCCGATGGCGAATGGACGCCGGCGTCTGAATCATCATTGGAAGAATTGGTGGGTATTGCCAAAGCTTTTCACCGTTTAAATCACGGTGTACTACAGGCAGTAAGCGATTTTGACATGGAACGGGGCAGCGACAAATTTGATTCTGAATTTGATATTGTGGAAGCATTCGCCCAAGCGGGTGGGGAAAATCACCCCACATCTATTTCTGTCATGCAGCGGGATTTTGAACCGGGGCAATGGCTGAAAATTATTGACCGTGTTGAAAAAGCCAATGCCAAGGGCATAAAAATATTCATGCAGGTTGCACCCCGGGCAATCGGCGTCATGGTGGGTTTGCAATGCACTTTTCATCCTTTCATGGGATTCCCCAGCTACAAGAAAATTAGTCATTTATCTTTGGAATACCGGGTGAAGAAAATGCATGACCCAAAATTTAAAACACAAATACTCAAGGAAAATTCGGAACGGCTTGCAGTAGATGGCACATCCATTCCGCCCATTGTTGATTATTTTCTTCAACAAATTGATACAGTTTCGGCAAAATTATTTGAGTTGGGTGAAAACCCGGATTACGAACAACCCATTGAAAAATCCATTTTGTACAAAGGGAAAGCAGCAGGTAAAAGTCCATTGGAATCCATTTATGATGCCATGCTGAAACAGGATGGGAAAGCGCTGCTTTATTTCCCCATTTACAATTACACCGAATTTAATTACGATAATATCCTGAAAATGATGAATCATCCCCAATCACTTTCCGGATTATCCGATGGGGGCGCTCATGTTGGCACTATTTGTGATGGTAGTTTTCCCACTTATCTTCTTTCCTATTGGACAAGAGACCGGAAAACCGGCGATAAAATTCCACTGAAAAAAGCCATTCATACCCTAACAAAAAAAAATGCAGATTATCTTGGAATACGAGATCGTGGTGAATTAAAAACGGGCATGAAAGCAGACATCAATATTATTGATATAGCCAGGTTGAAGTTATTCACCCCGGAGATGGTACAGGACCTTCCCGCCGGCGGACAACGCTTATTGCAAAGGGCTGAAGGCTACCGTGCCACAATCGTCTCTGGGGAAATTGTGATTGAAAATGATGAATTAACTGGACAACGCCCGGGACGGTTGATCCGGATGGGCAAATAAGTAACTAATTAACCACCAAGCCCCGCCCATTAGCGGGGGTTTTTGTTTGTGGGACAATACTGTGTAAATTCCGCTATGAAACGCCTCTGGCTCAAATAAAGGAGTTTAAAATGAAAAACTTTACTGTTCTGGTGTCTTTACTGGGAATGATTGTGCTCTCATCCTGTAGTAAACCTGCTTCTCTTGATAGATCCGTTCTCGATGATCCCGCACGCTCTTCTGAAGAGAAAGAACAAGATGCACACCGAAAAGCCATCGATGTCTACACGTTCTTGGGAATTGAACCCGGTATAACAGTGGCCGATCTTTGGCCCGGCGGAGGATACAATACACATCTCCTTTCCCGACTTATGGGCGACGACGGTAAGGTATATTGCATGATGGGATTCTACGGCTCAGGGCGATACGATACTCTTGACAAAATTGAAGAACGTATTAAAGAAGCTAACCTTTCAAATGTACAGATATTTTCAAAGCCGTCGGATCTCCCGGCTGGTAGTATCAATGTAATGGTTTCCATCCGAAATTACCACGATACAAAAACGCCCCGCGATCAACTTCTTGCGGAATTGCACGCAGCTTTGAAACCGAACGGAATTCTCGGTATCGTGGATGTTGCCACAGATCGTCCAGGATGGGATGATGAAACCCATCGCTTAAACGAACAGGTTGTTATCGACGAATGTACTTCCCACGGTTTTGAGCTTGTAGAAAGTTCTGATATGCTTCGGAATCCTGATGACGATCATTCTATTACAGGCTTCGACGAAGGACGACACACAATGGACCGCTACCTCCTAAAATTCAGGAAAGTGGCGAAATAGTTTAGGAGTTGAGAGTTGACTTCTAGTCAACTCTCGATCCTTACTCTAACTCCTCCGTAAATATGGAATCCAGACGCCGGTTCAAAGTATCTGCCTCCCCAAGCGTGGGGCTTTTTTGTTTGTGGGATAATACTGTGTAATTTCCCATATGAAAGGCCTCTGGCTCAAATAAAGGAGAATAAAATGAAAAAAATAATTATACTATCAATAACCTTTCTATTATGTGGTTGCAGTTCTTATCAAGAAATAACGGAACAGGATGTCAAAGATACAATTATAGGGATGTTTGATTCTTTTTCTGTTGAAAGCAGTGACAAAAACAATTTCTATAATTATGTAACAGATGATTATGTATTATATGAAATGGGGAAGAAATTCAATGCTTCAGAGTTTCTCGATTTTGCAAGCTCCTTTAATACAATTGAAGATGATTGGGAATTAAGTGACATGAAAATTTCTATTGATAAGGAATCTGCTCATGCATATTTCAATAACAAAGGAAGATTTGTAACTCTAAATGAAGGTAAGAAAACACTACTTAATTTCGAATGGCTTGAAAGTGCTTATATGGTTAGAGTAGATGGAAAGCTTAAAATTAAATTTTATTTTTCTGATACAGTAAATCAATCTTCAGAAGCCATTGATTAGTTAAATGAAACGCCTATGGGTCATCTTATTTACGATACTAATCTTTTCCTGTGAAGATAAAGAAAACTCCAAAAACATGGTGATATGTGCGACTGTTTCTTGAAAATAAATATTGCTAAAGATTCAACTGTAACAGTTTCATGGGATATCACAGCGGTAGATGGTTTTAGTCAAGAAGATATAGGTCCCCAGATAGGTAAAGGTGAATTGGCAGGTAACATCAAAGATGGACAAATATGGATAAACATGAACCCAAGAATAGCAGATTACAATATTTTTCTGAATGGTTATTATTCTAATGATGGGCTTCATGGACGGAAAACTATATCTGGAGATATAGTATTGAAAAGGGTACTCCAAAAGTTTGAAGTGCAATTTTTTGAGCGGGGCGGACAGGAATCTTTGGATGTAAAATGGAAAGGGTTAAAATTTGAATGGCAAGAGATCCCAGCGTTTAAATTTTATACTACAATACATTAAAACTCTAAGACCTTATAATGAATATTATAATTACGTTAGAATTAGTTACAAATCCGAAATAGAAATCAATCCGTGATTTCTTTAAATAAAAAACAAATTTCAGAAATGGTTTCCATGAAGGAGGCCATCCATGCTATGAAGTCTGCTTTCATCCAGTTAAGCAGCGGTGATGCCCATGTACCTACTCGTTTGAGTTTGGATCTCCCGGATAAAAATGCCACATCCCTGATTATGCCGGCTTATGCAATTGGGAGTCCCTACTATTGCGTGAAGATCGTATCCGTAAATTATTCAAATCCCCATAAAGGTCTGCCTCTGATTTATGGTGTGGTTCAAGTTTTTGATGCTTCAAAAGGCAACCACGTAGCGACCTTGGATGGAGAATCCATTACGGCGATTCGAACAGCGGCAGCATCTGGATTGGCCACAGATCTCATGGCAAAAAAGGATGCAACTATTTGTGCAATTTTTGGGACCGGTATTCAGGCTGCTTCTCATATAGAAGCAATCATGGAAGTTCGGGAAATTGAAAAGTTCATTGTATTCAGTCGAAATGATGACACTGCTGCAAAATTTTGTGATTCACATTCCAAAAAGGTCAATTGTGAAATTGGATCTCAAGCAACCTTAAAAGAAGCCGATATAATTTGTACAACTACACCATCTCAGTTGCCACTGATTGAATTTGGAAACATTAAATCAGGTAGTCATTTGAATGTCATTGGGTCACACCAGCCAACGATGAGGGAGGTGTCTTCAGATATAGTTATCCAGTCTAAAATCATCGTTGACCAAATGAAAGCCTGCAAAAAAGAAGCGGGAGACCTCATAATTCCGATGGAAGAAGGACAATGGTCCTTTGAAAAAGTTCATGGCGAATTGGGGCAGGTTGTAGCCGGTGAAATCCCGGCCCGGGAATCAGAAAATGAAGTTACTTTATTTAAATCGGTGGGAAATGCTATCCAGGATCTTGCCATGGTAAATTTGATACTGAAAAAATTGAATGATGATTGAGATAAAAAAACTGAAAAATTGGCAAGCGCCAGAAGATTGGTTTGAGATTCAAACCATCGATGCCCATACGGGTGGGGAACCGCTTCGGATTATCATTTCCGGGTTTCCGAAACTAAAGGGAGCGACTCTTTTAGAAAAACGCGCTAGTGCTAAAAATGATTTTGATCAAATTAGAAAAGCACTCATGTGGGAACCGCGGGGACACGCGGATATGTACGGAGCACTCATCGTGGATTCTGATACGCCTGGCGCAGATTTTGGGGTCATTTTTATTCATAATGAAGGATATTCCACGGGCTGTGGTCATGCAGTCATTGCATTAACAAAAGTGTTTGTGGAAACTGGATTAATCGAAAAAACTGAACCCGTCACAGAAGTGAAAATGGATGTTCCTTCAGGGTTTATTCGCTCTTTTGCAGAAGTAAGACATGGAGAAATCACAAGCATAGGATTTCACAATGTACCTTCATTTGTACAGCAAATGGATTCAATTGTGAATGTACCGGGATTGGGAAATATTCGGTATGATTTGGCCTTCGGTGGTGCATATTACGCATTTGTTGATGCAGCCCAAGTTGGTTTGGATTGTACAGAAGAATACCACGATGAACTCATCGAAAAGGGAGCCTTGATCAAGCAGGCAATTATGACCTCTGTTAAAATGGATCACCCAACCGAACCAGAAATGAATTTTTTATATGGTACAATCTTTACCGGACCACCAAAAAATTCAAATAACCACAGTCGGAATGTTTGCATTTTTGCGGAAGGTGAAGTCGACAGAAGTCCAACGGGAACTGGTGTCAGTGCCCGTGCTGCAATTCACTATGCACGTGGTGAAATTGGTATTAGTGAATCCATTACCATCGAAAGTATTATTGGCTCTACTTTTTCGGTTAAGGTTGATGAAATAACAACTTTTGGAAAATATCAAGCAGTCATCCCTGAGGTAAGAGGGATGGCGTTTCTCACTGGGAAAAACACCTTTTGGATTAATCCCAATGACCCCTTGAAGGATGGTTTTATTTTGAGATGAAACAATTTGGAATCTTAATTATGTTTTTTTCATTGTTAATTGGTTCTGATTCGATGTCATTTACCATTCCAACCATTGAATTAAATAAGAGAACAGATCTTCAAACGATTGTGGATCAGGAAGATGGTATTTATTTAGGGCATCCAAGCGCGGTTCTTTTAGAAGATGGGAACACGATTCTTATTGTTTATCCAAAAGGGCACGGTAAGGGAGAGATCATTTATAAACGCAGGGAGATTGGGTTGGAACTTACGAAGACATTGTGACCCTTCTAACTCGCAAGGGGCTGATTACCCAGCAAGAGATATTGGATGAGTTGAGGGCGATTAGAGTTCGGGATGAACGGGAGAAGAATTAAATGAAACGCCTCTGGCTCAAACAGCCTCACCAAGCGTGAGGCTGTTTTGTTTATACCAAGAACAGGCTCACAGCTTTTTACATATCGGCTCTTAAAATTTCTGTGTAATTTCCAGTATGAAACGCCTCTGGCTCAAATAAGGGAGTAGAAAATGAAAATCACAAATATTACTACTTATCAGGTTGATTTGCCTTTACACGAAGGAAATTACAGTTGGTCGGGGGGCAAAAGTGTAGATGTATTTGACTCCACTGTCGTAATAGTCGAAACAGATGAGGGATACACTGGGGTAGGTGAAATTTGCCCTCTTGGTCCAGCCTATTTGCCATCCTTCGCCAGAGGGGCAAGGGCAGGTTTGGCCGAATTATCACCCCTTTTAATAGGCATGGACCCCACTGCCCTCGAAGTATTAAACAGACACATGGATATTAACCTTAAGGGCCACCCCTATGTAAAGTCGGCCCTTGATGTTGCCTGCTGGGATATCCTCGGCCAAAAAGCCGGGCTGCCTGTAGCCATTTTATTAGGGGGTAAATATGGAAGCAATTTTAAACTTTACAGAGCTATTTCTCAGGAATCACCCGAGGCAATGGTTAAAAAGGTTGAGAAATATAAAAATGAAGGCTACACCAAATTTCAATTGAAAGTTGGGGGAGATTATCAAACCGATATAGAACGAATACATGCTGTAGCTAAAATTATGGAGAAGGGTGACACACTGGTAGCCGATGCCAATACGGGTTGGCTTATGCATGACGCGGCCAAAGTTGTTGCTGCCGTAAGAGAATTAAATGTGTATATTGAACAACCCTGCCTGTCTTACGAAGAATGCCTCAACATTCGACAACGCACCCCCCTGCCCTTTATATTAGACGAAAACATTGATGGGATAAGTCAAATTTTGAGGGCATATAACGATAGAGCCATGGATGTCGTAAATATCAAAATCAGCAAATTTGGTGGTTTAACAAAAGCCAAACAAGCCAGAGACTTGTGCGTATCCCTTGGCCTTGCCATGACAATTGAAGACACATGGGGGGGAGATATCGTAACTGCGGCCATAGCCCATTTAGCCCACAGTACTCCCACTAACTTTTTATTTTCGAGCACGGATTTCAACAGCTATGTTACTCAAAGCATAGCCGACGATGCCCCCCAGAGACAAAATGGATGTCTATCAATTAATCAAAGACCCGGATTGGGCATCACAGCTAAAATGGATGTATTGGGCGATCCGTACTTTACCTGCGATAGTAATGAGAGTGTCAATTTTTTTACATCTCAAAAGTTACAACCCTCCTAATATTTAGGTAAAACAGAACCAGGACCATAAAATCAGTTAAATAGAAATAGAAGTAACAGACGTTGTACGCATACCTTCACAAAAGAAAATCTCATGAATGATTCAAGCGAAAATTCCTTTTTTAGTTCCAGGTGGACCATGTTGTTGGCTATGCTCGGCATGGCTGTTGGCACAGGGAACATTTGGCGATTCCCTCGCATTGTCGCCTCTAATGGTGGAGGTGAGTTTTTAATCGCCTGGATAGCATTTTTGTTTTTATGGTCTATACCCATAATATTACTGGAATTTGGCATGGGGCGCAAAACAAGATCTGGACCTATTAAAGCCTTTATGGAAATGATGGGGCCCAGGTGGGCCTGGATGGGTGCTTTTTGTGTTTTTGTCACAACTGCTATTACTTTTTATTACTGTGTTGTGGCGGGGTGGACAGCCAGGTATGCTCTAGCCGCTATCTTCAAAGAGATCCCCGAAAATTCTCCCGGGGCCTTTTGGGTTTCGTTTACATCATCGTATTCCCCCATTATATTTCACGCTTTAATAATTGGTTCTGTCTCGTGGATAGTTCTCAAAGGTGTAAAATCTATAGAAAAAGTAACCAGCATTCTCATGCCCATACTTATCTTCCTTATACTCGTTTTAACGGTTAGAGCCTTGTTTTTACCGGGGGCATCGGAAGGATTATCGTTTCTATTTACCATAGACTGGGCTAACCTGGCACATCCAAAAATTTGGGTGGAGGCTCTCATTCAAAACGCCTGGGATACAGGAGCCGGATGGGGCCTGGTACTTTGCTATGCTGCCTATATGCGAAAAAACGAAGACACCACCTTGAATGCTATCATGCTCCCCACAGCCAATAACATTATTTCCCTATTGGCCGCCATTATGGTATTCAGCACAGTTTTCTCTGCGGTTCCTCAATTAATGGAACAGGCCAAAACAGACCCATCTGTTCTTAATGGATTGGGTTCCCTGGGTACAGCAGTAGAAAATGGAGCTGTATTTTCAACCGAATTAATGCAAAAAACTGTTTTTAACGAAGGCAATAAGGGCATCACTTTTATTTGGATGCCACAGCTTTTTAAGACGATGGTTATGGGTCAGTTTTTTATGATCCTGTTCTTTTCTGCCCTGGCTTTTGCCGCCTTTACCAGTATGATTGCCCAGGTCGAAGTTTCTACTCGCGCATTTGTGGATGCCGGGATGGGCCGCACAAAAGCAGTGAAAATAATTTGTGTGGGTGTATTCGTATTAGGAGTGCCTTCGGCTATCTGGATGCCCGTTTTGGATAATCAGGATTGGGTATGGGGAGTCGCTCTTATGTTGGCGGGATTATTTTTTGCCATCTCCGTTATTCCCTACGGTGTAAAAAAATTCCGAGAAGAAAATTTAAATCATCCTGGATCAAATATAAAAATTGGCCGATATTGGGATATAATCATCGCATTTTTAGCTCCCTCACAAATGATTTTTTTACTGGGATGGTTTGCCTACGATAGCTATAAGTCTGCTCCCGAAACATGGCTTCACCCATTTTCATCCGATAATATCTACAATGTAGGCACCATTTTATTCCAATGGACAATTGCTATTGCAGTTCTTATGTTCCTAAACAAGTGGATTGTTCGAAAGATTACCGAACACAGCAATAAACTAAAAGCTGTAGAAAAAAAGGATTAGGGACTTATTGGTATCGGAATGGCCAAAAGAAAGAAGAAGGAACTTACAAGGATGGAAAATTGATTTCTAACAACTAAACGAAACACCTCTGGCTCAAATAAAGGAGAAGAAAAATGATATGGGTTAAAAGAATGTTATTGGGTGGATTTGTTGTTAACCTCATCTATATATTATTTATGTTTCTGCAGCCGGGATTATCCATATGGTTTTATGCATTGATATCAGGTTTACTCACTGGGGGATTATTATTATTTATAAGAAAAGGTCATATTTAATTAAATGAAATGCCTAATATCAATAATACTTATTTTTGCACATACTTCAATCTTATTTGCAGATACACTTACCTTTAAGAGTGGCGAAAAAATTGAAGGAAAGTTGGTGAAATTTGAATAACTATTATGAAAAACAAGACCCCATTCTGTAACTGATTGATAATGAATAATAGTCACTACATGCATGGTTCAATAAAATTATTCACTTAAATAATGAATGAAATAACAAGAAGAGATTTTATTAATGGAACACTAATGGCAGCCGGAGCTTATATGCTTCCTTTTGGGTGTACCTCTGACGCTGTTTTGGCAGCTTTAGAGCCATCCTACTATCCGCCAGCGCTCACCGGACTTAGAGGAAGTCAACCCGGCTCAAACACCCACGCACACAGTCGGGCCTGGGAAAAGAAATCAGATTGGGGGCCAACCACCAACTTGAAAGAAGAGTACGATCTCATTGTCGTTGGGGGAGGGATCAGTGGGTTGTCCGCTGCATATTTCTTTCAGAAAGAACATGGAAAAGACACGAAGGTGCTGATACTCGACAATCATGATGACTTTGGAGGTCATGCCAGGCGGAATGAGCACACGATCAACGGCGACCTCCGATTGACAAATGGGGGTTCACAGACATTTGTAAGTCCACATGCACGAAGTGAACTCGTGCTCACTCTGCTGAAGGAAATAGGCATAGATCTGGACCAATTTAAGACAGCCTATGATGTCAACTTCTATAAGAGGAATAAGCTTGGTGCAATCACCTATTTCAACAAACAAATGTTTGGAGAGGACAAAGTGGTAAAGCATCCATATGGCAACTATCCATGGTGGGTAGAAGGGCTTCCACGTCCGGAAATTTCACATGAAGAGGCTGCCCAACAAGCACCTCTCAGCGAAAAGGGTAAAGAACAGCTGCTCCGGGTTTTGAATGGCGGTCTCCATGTACTCGACGTGCCCAGGGAGGAGTTGGAGGACTACATGTTTTCCCATTCCTATTTCGATTATCTCAAAACCAATTTGAGGGTTGATGATCCGGGAGTACTGGAAATGGCCAGAACTTCATGTTCCGACTGGGCTGGCGGAGGAGCAGATGTATTGTCGATTGGGGAGGCTATAGATTGTGGGGCATTGGGATTTGATCCCGTGTCCACATGGAAAGATCTTATGGGCGAGGAGGCTTTCCATAAAGAGGTAAGGGAACACGGAAATATCTTCGCAGAAGAAGACCCATACATTCATCATTTTCCTGATGGCAATGCGACTATTGCACGTATGCTGGTGAAAAAGATGATTCCAAATGTGGGTACTGGTGACAATGCCAAAGAGATTGTGACGTCCAAATTCAATTATGCTGAGTTGGACAAATCCAGCAATGTTGTTCGAATTAGATTAAACAGCACCGTTGTTAATGTAAAGCATGGTAGCGATCCCAATAGTTCGAGTGATGTCTTCGTAAACTATATTAATGACAATACCTCCTATCAGGTAAAAGCCAAAGGCGTAGTGATGGCCTGTTACAACAGGATGATCCCTCATATCGTTTCTGATCTTCCAAAAGAGCAGGACGCGGCATTAAGACGCAGTGTGAAGATACCGTTGCAATACACAACTGTTGGTTTGAAGAACTGGCGGGCAATAAAGGAAATCGAAATGGGTATGGCGATGTCACCAGGCAATATGCACCAGGTGGTGATGATGGACTTTCCCGTGAGTATGGGCGGTTATGAATTCACAAAAACCCCAAACGATCCTTGTGCCATTCAGATGATAGCTTGTCCTTTTGGAGCTATCGCAGGTACACCACCAATTGAACAATTCCGTGAAGCGCGATACAAGATGCTTAGTCTGCAATTGGAAGATTATGAAAATGAAGTTAGAGCCCATCTAAGTGGAATGTTACCGAAGGGGTTATTTGAATTTGATAGAGATGTTGAGAGTATTACGGTGAATCGTTGGGCCCATGGTTATGTGTATAGTGGTTCCAGACTTTATGACTCGGACTTGCGCGGAATGGCAAAAATAGGTCGACAACCCTTTGGTAGAATTACTATAGCAAATATTGACTCAGCCCCAAGTTCGTATGCACACGTTGCTATTGAGCAGGCCTGGAGAGCTGTGAAGGAATTAGGATAAACCCATCAGCGGGGTTTTTATTTATAGAGATTTAGGACTGGCGGGGTGTAATATTACTATTATGAAGCGATTCCCTAACGTGAGTCCCAGATGAAGCGAGTTGGGTTGGCCCTGGTCGGATTGGGTAACGTAGGACGCCGTTTCCTCAGGCTTCTCATTGAGCACGACGACACGCTTAGAGAAAAGTATGGCCTTGCCTTCAGCGTCCATTGTGTCGTTGACAGTAGCGGTGTCGCGGTCAGTGGTGATGGGTTCGATCTCGCCCACTTGCTGGAACACAAAGGGTGTGGATTGAAGCTTCGTGAGTTACGAGAGTTTGGCGAAGGTCTGACCCTGGCGGTAGCACTTGACAACGTCCAATGCGATATTCTTCTGGAAGCGTCACCGGTTGACCTCAACACGGGGAATCCAGGCCTCTCTAATTGTAGGACAGCGCTGGAGCACAGGCTGCACCTCGTATTGGCCAACAAGGCTCCATTGGCGCTTGCTCAAGCAGAGCTTGATCGTCTCGCGGCGGACACTGACGTGGGTATCCTCTACAGCGCAACGTTTTGTGGCGGGCTTCCTGTGCTCAACATTGTCAGGCGTGACATGGTTTGCGGCAAAATTTTAGGCTTCCGAGGTATCTTCAACTCCACGACGAATTTCATTCTGGAAGAAATGCTCAAGGGGCGCAGCTATGCAGATGCGCTCAGTGAAACTCAAGAACGAGGGATTGCGGAAGCTGATCCGAGCCTCGACGTCGGCGGGTGGGACACTGCCGCCAAGCTCGTCATCGCCGCGAACAGCATCGCGGACGTGATGATAACTCTCGCCGACGTGAGCGTAAGTGGCATTGAGGACGTGCACTCCGATCGGCTGCAGCAGTGCCGTCGGGAAGGCTCAGTACTCAAACTCGTGGCTACTGCCAAACGTATTGATGCCGAATGGCGTTTCCAAGTCGAGCCTACGCCTGTGCCAATCGCAAGCTTTTTGGGCAGTTGTAGCGGTTGGGAGATGGCAATCGAAATTCAGAGTGATATTTACGGAAAATCCTTTCACAAACTGTGGGAGCGTGAACCCGTGCCGACAGCGGCGGCGATGCTCAGAGATGCTGTGCACTTGGCAACGATGGGACGACAGGGTTCGCTATAGCTCTATGAAACGCCTCTGGCTCAAATAAAGGAGAAGAAAATGAAGAAAATGATATTGTTTATTTCATTATTAATATGTTCAAATTTTTTGTTAGCTGGGGGAATAAAAAACCATCGGCAAGTACAAGAAGCTACAGCTCTTTTTGAAATCTGGATAGAGGCTCAGCGTGATTATCATCAATTACCAGGATTGACAATGGCGGTTGTACACGATCAGGAAACAATTTGGAGTGGAGGATATGGTTATGCAAATCCATATAAGCAAATATCCTCATCGAATACTACGATACACAGTATTTGTTCTATTTCAAAATTATTTACAGGGATTGCGGTGATGCAGCTTCGAGATCAAGAGAAACTTCATTTAGATGACCCGCTTTCCAAGCATTTACCTTGGTTTAATATCAAAAATACATATCCAGAATGGGGCATGGCCACGATCAGAAACATCCTCACTCATTCATCTGGTTTACCAAGGGAATCGGATTACCCTTATTGGACAGGCCCAGATTTTCCTTTTCCATCTTCTGAAAAAATTGTAAAAAAACTAAGTAACCAAGAGACATTATACCCTGCAGATAAATATTTTCAGTATTCCAACCTTGGCTTATCTTTAGCGGGTGAGGTAATAGCTGCTGTTTCCGGTATTCCATTTAATGATTTTATACAAGATAATATACTTCAGCCACTAGTAATGACAGATACACGCCCAGTAATGCCAAAATCTCTATATGGTGAACAGTTGGCCATAGGTCATGAAGCACTTAATCGAACTGGTGAACGTCCAGCGGTTGCGTTGTTCAATGCAGAAGGCATTGGGCCAGCAGCAGGTTTTAGTTCTACGGCTTCGGATTTAGCCAAATTTGCATCGTGGCAGTTTCGAGTACTGGATGGAAAGGATGAAGTTCTAAAACCTAATACATTACGGGAAATGCACCGAGTACATTTCCTAGATGAGGATTGGTCTCCTGCGTGGGGCTTAGGGTTTTCTATATGGAAATCTGATGAAAAAAAATTTATTGGACATGGGGGTAGCTGTCCAGGCTATCGTTCACAGCTATTATTGCAAACGGACCGAAAAATTGCAACGATTTTTATGACCAATGCTTCTGGCGTAAATGCTCGTATGTATGCTCAGAAAGCTTATGAAATATATGAATCAGCTATCTCCGATGCTGTGGCAAAGAAAAAGCCTAAACTTCTTAAAAATCGCTTTAAAAAATATTTGGGCCATTACAGTGATGCTCCCTGGGGTGGGGAATCGGTTGTCGTATCATGGGAAGGTGAACTAGCTATATTAAACCTGCCGACTGAATCACCGCTTGATGTGACGAAACTACATTATGTTTCAGGAAATACGTTCAAGCGAATACGCAACAGTGAGGATCCTAAACATTTACAAATTTTAGGAGAAGAAATTGTATTTGAAGTGGATAAATCAGGCAATGTAATTGCTGTTTGGCAACACAGTAATTATTCAAAAAAAATAAAATAGTTTTTCTCATGTATGATATCATAAAAAGCCTCCTACGGAGGCTTTTTTGTTTGTGGGATGATGGGTAGATTTAATTATGAAAAAGTATATTGCAATGAACAGATTTAAAATCTCTTTAGGGAGAGAAGATGATTTTGAAGAAATGTGGAGGAATAGGGAAACGCATCTTGAGGGTGTGAAGGGTTTTCGGCAATTCAACCTTATTAAAGGCTCTACAAATGATGGGTATACTCTATATGCGTCACATAGTGTATGGGAATCAAAAAATGATTTTGAAAACTGGAAAAAATCAGAAGCATTCAGAGCTGCACACAATAGTGGAGGGCAGCACCAAGGTATATATTTAGGACATCCT
>Ga0208058_1000090_pt1 | contig 23406 bp, 20 predicted proteins | sample DeeseametaMP1092_FD_184196 | JGI IMG/M metagenome (GOLD analysis project Ga0208058, IMG submission 184196) | Marine microbial communities from the Deep Atlantic Ocean - MP1092 (SPAdes) | ecosystem: Environmental > Aquatic > Marine > Oceanic | place: South Indian Ocean | collected 2011-03-02 | reverse complement strand
AATTCCTCCGGAAGTCCCAAATAGTTTAAACGGAACAAAAACGCTTCATCACGTGTGGATAACTGCAAAAGTGAAACTGAATACTGATCGCCTTTCTTGAAGGTCGGTCGTGTTTCAGTATCAAAACCCAAAACAGACTCCTGCCGCAAAATTTTTATTGCTTCACTTACATCTTTACTTTCCGAGATTAAATGGATCTTACCTTCAAACGATAGAATTGGTAGAGTATTGATGTGTTCTTTGCTCAGCCTTTCAGGGAAACGCTGATCTATTTCGGAATTGATAATTTCTCCAGAATTTAAATTTGATTGATGGGAAGATCCTGTTTCAGTTGAGTCGGAATTAGTTTGCAAATCTTGTCTATGCATTGCGACAATCGTGAGTCATGGGTTTTCAGTAGTGAACGTTTCCGGATCGGCATTTAATTCTCCGGACTCCGAATGTTTGATAAAGTTTTGATACTCTGCCAGTGCCAGTTCAATAGTTTCCCAGGAGAAACCGCGCTGGTAAAGTTTTTGGTTTAAAACCGCAGGTGTTTGTTTTTTTCCTTTTTTATGCAAACGTTCCAGGCACTTTAGCGCTTTTTTCAGCCACAACTCCTGATTGCCGAGTTTATTCAGAATTTTCTCTGACATTTCACGGGAGATACCGCGATTTTGAAGATCCTGTAAAATCCTGTACGGACCATGTGGATTGTTCGCGAGTTTTGATTCCACAAAACGATTGGTAAAACGCTCGTCACTTTGAAAATCACGCTTCTGCATTTCCAGCAAACAACGCTCAATCAGAGGAGGGACATCACTTGTAACTGATTTATAAAAACGTTGTTGCAACTTTCTGCGTAATTCAAAAGCGGAATGCTCGCGCACCGCGAGGAAACTTAGCATTTTGTTTCGGATTGTTGTGTAGCAGGCTTCTTGCTCTAATAATTCCAGCTGTTCGTCCGTGAGCGCTTTATCTTTTGGCTGCCCCAAACCGGTCCATATTTCAGCAGCCAATTTCAGCTCTCGCTTATCACTCAACTTAAGTGTCACTGTGCCGTCATAAGAAAAATGAGCAGCTTCTACACTCACATAATTTTGATTTTCAACTAACTCCAATATTTCCTGTCTCCATGCGATTCCGCCCACGAAACCACCGTGACGAAAATCCGGAAATTTTTGCGCAACTGGTAAAAACCAATCCGTACATGGCTCGTGTTTACGATTATCCGGAACTTCTAATTCCTCATCCTACGCTTGAAAATTTTCAACAACTCTGGGACAGCAAAAAAGAGAATGTCCCTGCTTCATCCGGAAGAGTCCATCTGGAAATTGGCTGCGGCTCCGGACGTTACCTTATCGAATGGGCTCAGGAGAATCCTCAGGACTCTTTCATCGGCCTTGAATTGCGTTATAAGCGACTTGTGCTAGCTGCAAAAAAAATTGAACAGCAAACTATCAGCAACATACTTTTAATGCGAGAGCACGGTGAATTTATTGATGAATATCTGCCGCACAACAGCATAGATTGCATGCACATCAATTTTCCTGACCCCTGGTCCAAAAAAGCCCGCCGAAAGCACCGTATCCTCAGTGCTGATTTTCTCACCAAAATGCATCCATTCTTTTGTTCCGGGGGCGAATTGCGATTTAAGACGGATCATCTCGAATACTTTGAAACCGTAACAGATATTATACAAAATCTTGAGACCTACAAGATTGTTGAATACAGCAAAGATTTACATCAAAATGAATACAACGCTAAGAACATTCTGACGGAGTTTGAGATGTTATTCAAGTCGAAGGGCAACCCTCCAATTGGGTATCTGCTTGCAGAAACGCTCTGAGCAACAATACTACTTAGATTTAGCTGTCCGGTAATTAAAGAGATAATTGAAACCAGAATTCCGAAACGCCATGATAATTTTGGTTATATGTTTGGATTTTTCAAAACACAGTGCCTCTGTTTGACCAAAACCTGCGTGCCAGCTACCTTGCAAAAAATAAGTTTTTCGTTCTTCTGTAAAACATAAACCTTGTCTACATAAGCATTCTCTTTATTGGCTATACAGACATCATTAAAACAGTTAATGTCATGGCTAATCAGTAATTTGTTTTTGGGTGGTTCGATCAGGCTACTCCCCCAACTATGAAGCTGAACCTCCCAAAAGTCATTTAAGACTAACCCAACAGCACTATGGCTTCAAGTCAATTGCAGGAGATTCCCGGAAGCAGCAATCTTTTTAGAGTAAGAGACGACTTGGAGAATGTCACTTTATATGTTAGTATCAGACTTCAATAAATGAGCTTTTTTTTCGAAACTAACAGTCCAGAAACTTTACTTTTGCTGTAGTCGATTTCTGGAAGATCAGTCTGTTCTGCACTTTCTGCTTAATTAAAATTAATATGACTTCTCGTGTGATGGTATTGGGTGTGGGTGCTTTTGCGCATGCAGTACAAACTATCCTTCGGGAAGATGGCGCAGAAACCGCTTGTTACCTGACAAGACCCTACAGTCACTTCGGCCCCAAAATAGTCGGTCAAACCTGGAGTACTGAAGATCATCCGTCTCCTTTACCCCTGATTGAAAAATTTAAACCTGATCTGATAATTCCACAGGCAGTAGCCTGGGCAGAACAGCCTTGGGCTGCAGACCTGGTCAAGCAGGGTTGGCCGATTTTTAGTCCTGTCGGAGATGCAATGCGGATAGAAATTTCACGACAGGAGTCTTCGGAGTTGTGCCGGAAATACGGCATTCCAGTGCCGGCCTCCTACCATGTACAGAACCGCATTGAGGCACGACAGTTGATGCAGGACGATCCGCGGCCTTATGTTTTGAAAAACCCCATTTGCTCTCCCTTCAGTCCAGTTCACGCCATTATCTGTGAAAGCCCGGAAGATACGCTGGGCTGGATTGAGCGCGTGGATTATGCAGAAGGTCTATTTTTACAGGAGTATCTTGGAAAAGAGGAGGCCGGACATTTTGTTTTTATCAGTGGCGGAGAGATACGCAGTTTGGTTACAAACCAGGAATACAAACGTGCTTTTACCGGAGATATGGGGCCATTGGCAGGTGCACCTTTGGCCGGAATTGTAGAACAGGATCCGGATGATAAATTTGGTTTAGCTCGAGAATTAATTCATCCTCTAAAGCCCTGGTTTGAAAAAACAGGCTACACCGGACCGCTCCAGGTCACTGCAATACGCAAAGAAGGAACCTGGCATGCAATTGAATACAACATTCGTTTAGGTGTGACTACAACCGCGCTTCTGTTGAGGATGCTAAAAAACCCGGTTGATGTTTTGCTGAAAGTCGTCCGGGATCAAGTCCCTGTACTGGATTGGCATCCGGAGAAATTTTTTGGCTGCACTCTTACATTAGCAGGATACGGCTATCCTTACGTTGTTCCTTCTGTACCAAAATTACCGGTTGAAGTTTCAGCACCTCTTGAGTGTGACTTGTGGTGGAATGAAGTAGATGAAGAGGACGGTCAACTGTATATGGCAAATCATCAAAATTACGAAATGGGTCACAGGATTGCGGACGTGAATGCCTGTGCTTCTGAGATGGATTCAGCAGTTGAACTAATAGAAAAAGAAATTCTCAAACTCCGCTGTTTGGGAAGTTATTACCGACTGGACCTCAAAGAATTAACTGAAAAATATTCCTCACTCTTGACCTCCTAAAAAGCTGCTTTAAAATAAAAATCGATGACCTACACACTTCCAGGAACTGATGAAAAATCTCGCTACGTTGAACAAAAGTTTGATGAAATTGCTCAAAAATACGATCGATTCAACGATCTTATCACTTTTGGAATGCACCGCTACTGGAAAAGGTTCGTGGTACGACAAACTGGACTGCACCCGGAAGAACACTGCCTGGATTTGTGCTGTGGAACCGGCGATATCGCTCGAGAAGTATTACGTCAATATCCTGCATCCAAAGTGACAGGTCTTGATTTTTCGCAAAAAATGCTCAACATTGCCAAATCCAAAAGCAGCAATAATTCAGGAATTCAATATCTGCTGGGTGACGCAATGGAAATCCCTTTTCCGGATACAAATTTTGATGCAGTCACGATTGGGTACGGTTTACGAAACGTTCCAAACCTGAACGGATGCCTGCAAGAAATCTTGCGTGTGCTGAAACCAGGCGGGGTTTTGGTCAGCCTGGATGTAGGAAAAGTTCGTTTACCGGTTATTAAGGAACTAAATAACTTTTATTTTTTCCGTATCGTTCCTTTGATCGGAAATTTGTTGATGCCCGGACAGGATATGTTTCAATATTTGCCAAATTCTTCACTTGAATATCCTAACCAGGAATTACTTAAACGCCTAATGTTTGAAGCAGGATTCCAGCAGGTTGAAATACACGATTTCGTTTTTGGGGCTTCCACTGTACATGTTGCCTGCAAACCAACCATCCATTGATTATAATCTAAAAGTGAAACCAGAAAAATTTCAATCGCTTGAGGATGCCCGCTGTTTCCTACTAAAACAAGTCAAAGAATGGGATAATTCCCTAAATAAACCAGCCCCTGAAAACTCTGGAGTTGTACGTCTGGAAGCTTCTCTAGAGTCGGCTCATCCTCTGGAATGGCTAACCTTACAGGATTGTTCTCAGAAGATTTATTGGGAAAACCGTTCGCAAAAAGAACAATTTGCCGGTATTGGTACAGCCCTTGAGATTGCAGACGGGAAGGATGGTTACGAAAATATATTGCAAGTTATCAGTAAAATTTTACAGGATTCTCCTGAAACAGTCCGTTTTTACGGAGGAATGCGTTTTGACTCCAAAGCTTCAATTTCCCCAGAGTGGGAAACTTGGGGAACCGCACGTTTTACTATACCACTGGTTGAATTAAGCATTATCGAGGAAAATGTAACTTTGGCCTGTAATTTCCTTCCAGGTGATAAAAAGAATTCCAAGCTTCAGCCGTTGCAAAATTTGCTGGAGTCTCTGCGAACGGAAGATGTCATCATTCCAGATAATCCGCTGATTGGACTGGAGCGGCACGATCTTCCAGAATATCGACAATGGTGTCGCCTGGTTGAGCAAGGACTTGAAAACATTTCCAGCGGCAAAATAGACAAAGTGGTTTTGGCACGAGCTGCAGTTTTCAGTTTGGCCCGTGACTATGACCCAACCGAACTACTGCTCCAATTGGGACGTCACGCACCACAAGCTTTTCATTTTTGTTTTCAGCTTGCTCCCAATAAAGCCTTTTTGGGGATCACTCCAGAACTGCTTTACCGAAGATCGGGAACACAAATTGGGAGTGAAGCAATTGCCGGAACACGTCCCCGCGGACAAACACTTGAAGATGATCAACGTTTGGCAGACGAACTACGTAACAGTGAAAAAGAACAGCGTGAACATTTAATGGTTTTAGATCGAATGGAACGTGTACTGAAGCAATTTTGCCGGCAAACAAAACGCTTGTCTTACTTGGAGCGCCTAGCCCTGCGGCATGTTCAACACCTGCTTAGCAGGATACAGGGGATCCTGCGTCCGAATGTAAATGATTCCGATTTGCTTCCGTCTTTCCATCCGACACCGGCAGTTTCAGGAACACCTGATCCGGAAGCTCGTGAGATTATCCGGGAGTTGGAGCCATTTGACAGAGGTTGGTATGCGGGTCCTGTTGGCTGGATAAACCGTAATCAGGCTGAATTTGCCGTTGCAATTCGATCCGGACTGTTATGCGGACGCACTTTAAGAGTCTATACAGGAGCTGGAATCGTTGCAGGTTCAGTTCCGGAAGAAGAGTGGAGGGAGATAGAAGTCAAACTCCAAAGCTGGAAATCTTTACTGGGACGATCGTGAACTGGAATGAATGTTGGGGAGAATGGATTATTGAGGAATTAGTACGGCATGGTACGTTGTGTTTTTGTATCTCGCCCGGATCACGTTCCACACCTTTGACTGCGGCGGTTGCCCGTAATGACCTGGCAAAATCTGTTGTATTTTACGATGAACGTGCAGCCGCATATTTTGCACTCGGTCATGCCAGAGCAACCGGGAAACCGGCAGTCTTGATTTGCACATCCGGAACTGCCTGTGCAAATTATTTGCCTGCAGTTATCGAATCTTCAATTGAGCAAATTCCTCTGCTGGTACTGACTGCTGACCGACCGCCAGAACTTCGAGATACCGGAGCCAATCAGGCTATTAACCAGACTCACATTTTTGGAACACACGTCCGCTGGTTTTTTGATCCAGGATGTCCCGGACCGGAGTTCACTCCCGCAGCCTTGCTCTCCACAATTAACCATGCGCTATCAAAAACACAGCGTCCCTTGTCCGGACCGGTACACCTGAATTTACCTTTCCGCGAACCTTTCTTTGAAAAAAATGAGGCTGAAAAAAGTATAGATTTACTACTGCCGCCGAAAACAAACTGCTACGTTCACTTTGCGATTTCAAGAAAAATCCTGCCAAAAAAAGAAATATTGGAATTGATTGAAAGCCGTCCTGAATCCGGAATTTTGAGCATCGGACGTGTTCCTTCAAACTCACTTGATTCCCTCAGAAAACTTGCAGAAGAATTGGGTTGGCCGGTATTTGCAGATGTCACTTCCGGACTACGTCTGGGGAATAATTGTTCGAACAGGATAACTTACTATGATCAACTTCTGCATGATGATCTTATCAGTTCAAACTGGGACATTGAAGCAGTTTGGCACATTGGTTTTCCACCTACATCTAAACGCTGGCTTACTCGCTGGGAACAGAGTCCTCCCTCTCAAATGGTCTGGATCGCAGACCATTCTGAACGTCACGATCAGACTCACAATTTTCGCTGGATAATAGAGGCTGATATTACAGAATTTTGTGAACATCTAGTGCATGAATTGCGACTGGATAAAAGGTCAGCCGTTAACCATTCAAAAACGCAGAAATGGCTTCAGGCATCAGAAAAGGCAGGTGATTTGATAGAGAAACATTTTCCCGCAAATTCAAAAAATGAGAAGATTAATGAATTTGCTTTGGTGCGAAGGTTGACTCAGATAATACCTGAAACTCATGGTTTTTTCATCGGAAACAGCCTCCCAGTCCGTGCAGTGGACATGGTTGGTTCTGAAAAAGGAGCGGATATTCCAACAGCACTCAATCGGGGCGCCAGTGGAATTGACGGCCTTATAGCGTCAGCATGCGGATACTCTTCAGGAATGCAGAAGCCGGTCACATTGCTTATTGGCGACTTGTCAGCTTTACACGATCTTAATTCGTTCAAACTACTCACAGATTCTCCTGAACCAGTTTTGCTGGTTTTACTCAATAACCACGGAGGAGGTATTTTTTCATTCCTTCCTGTTGCCCGGCAGACAGATATTTTCGAACCATTTTTCGCTGCACCACACGATTATAATTTCCGGAAAGTTTCTTCAATGTTTAATTTGAATTATTTTAACCCTGGTTCGATCAGTGCTTTTGAGACAGATTATTCAAAAGCAATTCAAGCAAACAAATCTGCAGTAATAGAAATTATTTCGGAACGTGAAAAAAATCCGCAATATCTTGAGTCCTTGCGGCAAAAACTCGTAAAAAGTGCATTTGAATCTTCTTCATAAGGACGTTATACTTAAATATTTGTTAGCTATTTTGCTTTAAAAGTATTCCAGGTTGAAAACTAAATAATATTTATGCACACTCGCTATGATCTTCCTCTGATTGGAGCAACATTATTTTTGCTCTCCTGGGGAACAGTGATGATTTACAGTACAGGTGGTGTTTTTGCTGACCTTCAATACGATGATGGTCAATACTTTTTATACCGGCACTTGATGCACATACTGGCAGGACTTGTAGTTTTGGGAGTTGCACTGTACGTGAACTATCACAAATGGCAGCAATTTTCAATTTGGTTAATGCTGGTAATGTTGATTTTACTGATTCTGGTTTTGATTCCTGAAGTGGGACATGAGGTTAAGGGAGGACGCCGCTGGCTGCGTATAGGTTCGTTAAGTTTGCAGCCTGCCGAATTGCTGAAGATAGTTTTGATTATCTATGTGGCTTCATATTTGGAAAGAAAGCAGGAATTGCTGGCTTTTTTCTTCCGCGGGTTGACACCAAACTTTATTGTCACAGGTATTTATCTCTTTCTTGTCTTGCTGCAACCAGACTTTGGGACAGTAATTTTGTTAGCAACAACAGTCTTGCTGATGCTGTATGTCGGCGGTGGCAGTCCCATTCAAATTGCCACCAGCCTGTTAGGTGTGGGTGTTATTGCAGGATTTTTGATTGCATCACACACATATCGCGTACGGAGAATGCTCTCTTTTTTGAATCCCTGGGATGATCCGCAAAATTCCGGATTCCAAATTATCCAGTCATTCATTGCTCTTGGAACAGGTGGGTGGCTTGGTAAGGGCCTGGGAGAAAGCCTTCAAAAACGCCTTTTCCTGCCTGATGCTCACACAGATTTTATTTTTGCCATCATTGGAGAAGAATTAGGGTTTTTGTGGATTTGTGTACTGATTATTCTATTTTCCGTTTTTATTTGGCGCGGTTACTGGATAGCCTGGAATGCCCAAGATACATTTGGAAAACACCTGGCTTTTGGAGCCACTACAATTCTAAGCCTGCAAATTGTTATCAATCTTTTTGTTGTTATAGGTCTCCTTCCAACTAAAGGTTTGCCACTTCCATTCATAAGCTACGGTGGAACATCTCTTGTGGTAACCATGTTCTTAACAGGTCTTTTACTCAATATCAGCGGCCGTATAGATCCAACTGATGAGAAACCGGCAAATGGTTTTTCCTCTACAACCAATGTTCCCTCCAATGAGTAAGGACTATCCATCCTGGATGTTCCGGAAGTTTCAGAATTTTCAATTCTGTTCCTCACTGGTATCTTTTATCCGTATATTCCCTCTTTTTTCCTTAATTTACACACAGGCAGCAGGTCTAATTTTTCTCCCTTCCGGATTTTCATTACCTTCTCCGGCCTTTGCGCAAACTTCCACAAATAAAACTGATTCCAAGGTAAGTCACCGCTTGGAAAATTTCTTAATCAGCACAGAAGATCGAGATGACTGGACTCGCCTGATGTTAGCCATTCTTAACAGTGTGCCTGCAGTAGAGCAGGTTTTGGCACAAGGTGTAAGCGTAAATATTAGAGGAACCGAAGAATTTCACGGAGTGACTCCGCTTATATTTGCTTCCGGAATTGGTTCCCTAGTCATAGTAAAATTGCTTGTAGAAAAAGGTGCACGCCTGAATGATACGGATACTCAAGGCAATACGGCTTTGATTCAGGCGGCAAAGAAAGGACACTTTGATACGCTACAATATTTACTCCTGCAAGGTGCAAACCCGAATGCTGAAACTAATCAAAAGTGGAAGGCATTAATGTTCGCCGCACACAGAGGACAATTTGAAGTTCTCAAAACTTTATTGAAACATGGTGCAAGAGCAGACTTCCAGGACGATTTGGGGATGTCCTCTATTATGTATGCAGCTCAGAACGGGCATTTTGAAATAGTCCTACACTTACTAAAGCGCGGCGCAAAAGTAGATTTAGCCTCACTTAACGGTTCAACAGCTTTAATTTGGGCCATTAGGGCGGGCCATGAAAATATTGCTGAATTACTCTTGAATGCCGGTGCAGAAATAAATTATTTGGAGAGTGAGTTTCAAAGGTCACCACTGCTGCTGGCAGCAATGTATGGTAGGGAATCGACTGTAAAGAGGTTGTTATCCGCCGGAGCTAATGTAGAGGCAATTGACAAACAAGGTGCAAATGCTTTGTTACTGGCTCTAAGCAATAATCATTTGAAAACGGCAAATTTTTTGATCGAGTACGGAATTACTATCAACACTGCTGACCAAAAAAAATACAACCCTCTTATGGCTGCAGTTTCTCAAGGAAGTTTTGAATTAACAAAATCCCTGCTCAAGAAAGGGGCGGTAGTGAATGCTCAGGATTTTGCTGGAAAAACCGCATTAATGATTGCAGCAGGAAAAGGAGATATGAAAATAGTAAAGCTCCTGCTCAGAGAACAGGGGCGACTTGATTTTAGCGACCGCTACGGACGAACCGCATGGATGTATGCAGCCGAACAACAACGTATCTCAATGGTTCGATTTCTAAGCAATAATGAAATTGATAACCATGAAAACCTCTTTTATGCCGTTTCCCATGGACTATTCAAAGTAGTTGAAACATTGCTGGAGTTACACGCAAATACAGGAGTCCGTGATTCTCAAGGATGGACTCCTTTGATGTGGGCAGCAAATAACGGTCATGCTAAAATCGTAGAACTTCTGCTAAAAGGTGGAGCAAATATAAACAGTCGTAATGGAAAAAGTCCCAATGTTTCCGGCTGGACCCCACTAATGCTGGCTGCGGGGAGTGGACATCTCGAAACTGTAGAATTTCTCACTCAGAACGGAGAAGATCTTACTGCAGAAGATGAGGATAGTTGGACAGCACTAACTTGGGCTTCTCATAAAGGATACACTGATGTTGTTAGCTTTTTGGTTGATAACGGAGCAAATATTGATAAGCTTGGCTCTGATGGTTCTACCCCGCTTATTTGGGCCGCATCTCAGGGTCACGATACCGTAGTGCGTGTATTGTTAACTAAAGGTGCAAATTATACATTGAAAGATGGTTACGGAAAATCCGCACTTGCACATGCAGTACTGCAAGGTCATTTCTCAATTGCAAAAATGTTGATTATTCATGGAGCCGACATTAATCAGGATCTACTTTATGCTGCACGTAGAGGATACAAAAATATGGTTGTATTTTTACTTGAAGAAAGTGCGGAAATTGATTATCTGTCTCCACATAACGAAACTCCTTTAAATCTTGCCAGTCAGGGAAAACACTGGGAAACAGCCAAAATTCTTCTGGAGAAAGGTGCAAATTCCGCATTGCAAAATGCCCAGGGACAGACTTCACTGATGTCTGCAGTTTTGACCGGTGAAGCAAAAATGGTAAATCTACTGATCAACTCTACTAAAACAGGCTCTCTGAATTCTGAACTTGAAAATGCAGATTTTTTAGTAAACACACCTTTGATGACAGCTGCTGTCCACGGTTATTTAGATATCGTTAAAATATTGCTTGATAATGGTGCAAAAGTTGAGAGTAGAAATCGTTGGAAAGAATCGGCATTGATCCTTGCAGCTTCAAAAGGTTTTCGTGAGATAGTCAGGTTGCTGATTCAATATGGAGCAGATTTGCACTCTGAAGATATTACTGAAAAAACTGCCTTATTGAGGGCAGCCCAAACTGGACACCTGTTAGTAGTTGAGATGCTGCTTGCACAAGGCGCAAATCTGCACATTAACGCAATTGATTTAGGCGGAGAAGGTGGAACTGCCTTGATACAGGCTGCAAGAAACGGCCATAACAACGTTTTGCAAACACTTTTGAAAGCCGGAGCAATTGTAGATGAGACAGAGCTTATTTTTCACCACTCGGCTCTGATGGTCGCTGCTTTGAATGGTCATAAGAAAACAGTGGATCTCCTGCTCACTGCCGAGGCAAATCCAGCGTTAACAGATACTTCACAAAGGTCAGCTTTATTGCTTGCAGCTACAAACAATCACCTTTCGGTTGTGATACAGCTTTTGGACTCCGGACAAAGTGGAATTCAAACTGATTCCAACGGCAACGGTATCTGGCACCTGCTGGCAATGAGTGATGTTGAAAATAGGAACATACCAACCAGTTCGAATTTAAAACTAAACGAAGAAGGTGTGCCAACGGAAATGCAGGTGCTTTTCTCACTTAAAATTTTACTGGACTCTATAAACAATAATGGGGAAACAGCACTGATGATTGCAGCAAAACACGGAAAGATGAAGCTCGTTAAAAATCTGCTTGAACTTGGTGCGTCTCACAAAATACTGACGCCCGAAGGAAAGAGTGCCTTTACATTTGCAACAGCATCCGGAAACAACGAGCTTGCCAAGCTATTGCGATGATCACTTATGATATTAAAGCAGAGGACTTGTACCAAAAACCGAATTTTAGCTCCCTCTATTCCAGTAGCCGATCACCAGTTTTTTTTCTCGCTCATTGAAATCTCCTATAGAAATTTTGCCTTGAGAAAATCCAGAACGGAGATAATGCAGTTTTGCGAGGCACTCCTCTTTTGAATCACAATGGCTCCAGCCTTTTTCCTTCATTTGGACCAGCTTATTATAATCTTCCCCTGAAACTTCAACTGGGTTTTCCAGAGAGTATGGTGTTAAACTAATCATAAGATCTACAATAATTGCTGCGAAAAACTGGGGAAACATTTGCAATAAAAAAATATTAATACCATTTTAAGCACTAAAGAAAACAGCTTGCAAGTCTGCTGTAAAAAACCATGAATATTTCTCCAGAAATCAAAAACCAAATACCAAATACGCAATCCCTGTTTTGGCTAGGAAGCCTCATTTCCGGCATTTTGCTCGGCCTGAGTGCCCCGGGCTTTGGCACTAACTGGGTTGGAATACTGGCTTTTTTCCCATTGCTGGCAGTACTCGATCAACTGAATAAAAACAGGCTGTTTTCACTCCAAAAACGGGCCGGGCTTTTTTTTGCAGTCTGCTGGTTTTCCGGAAGTATTGCTGCTTCGATCGGTGGATATTGGATTACTAGCAGTATCAATGTTTTCGGCCACATTCCCTGGTTTGCGGCACTGCTGATTACTGCCGTTGGATATGGACTGGAAGTTGGATTACAGCTTTTTGTATATTTTGGAATCCCATTACTTTTCATCCGTCAACGCAGTGGTTGGGATTTAATCGTACGGCTCGCATTTGTTCTCGCTCTTGATCCATGGTATCCAAGGCTGATTCAATGGAATTATGGCGGATTGACTTTTTCTAAATTTCCATGGCTTGAGCAAGCCGCAGATATACTTGGTGCTTCCGGACTTCTTCTCTACAGCGCCGGATTCTCATTTTTGCTGCTCTACTGGTGGCGCTGGAAATCGGAAGGAACTGGAAACCGAAAATCCTTATTTAAAGCCTCAACCATTTATTTAATTTTGTGGGTCTTCGGCTTAGGTTACGGTGCCTGGAGAACTCAGGACCTTGTTATTCAAAATTCAAAACTTGACTCCGCATCATCCGGCAATATTCAAAACCTTGTTCCTGACTTTCCGACAAAACTCACAGTTATGGTTATACAGCCTAATTTTTCCCTCCAGGAACTTGCTTCCAACCCTGAACTTGCACACTCAAAACGTCAGCAAAATTTGGCCGGCTTGCTGGAGGATTCACTCAAGGCACTGGAACAGCTCCCGGCAAATACAACTACTCCAAAGTTGTTAATTTGGCCTGAGTCGGTGTATCCTGATCCTTTTTTCAAAGTTGCAGCTTCACGCGAAAAAGTTATGTCCTTTGCTGAAGCAAACCAAACTTCCATTTTGCTGGCTACTGTAGATTGGGTAAAGACTCAAACCGGTTACAAATTTCATGGAGTCTCAGTCCTGATTGGAGCAAATGGTGAAGTTCTTGGACGTTACAACAAGATATTCCTAATTCCATTTGGAGAGACAATTCCATTTTCAGAGTGGTTTCCCGGAATAGCTTCGTGGCTCAGAAATAATATTGCAAACATGTCAGAGTTTGAACGGGGCCGGGAATACACCGTTTTTTCTGTTCCTGAAAACATTGAGTTTTCTGCGCCAATTTGCTTCGATATTTTCTCACCCACTGTAGTTAGAGGCATGGTACGCAACGGCTCAAATTTGGTGGTAAACCTCAGTAACTTAGCTTGGTTCGGACGCACCACCGCGTCAGATAACATGGTCGCGGTTTTACGCTGGAGAGCCATCGAAAATCGGGTTCCGGTAGTCTTTGCCTCCAACAACGGTAAAAGTGTGTTCATTGGTGCAGACGGGGAAAACCGGAGCCGACAACTGGGATTATTTGAAGAAGGATCGTTAACATCCACAATTAACATTCGACCACAATTCTCATTTTTTCGCGAGTATGCTGAGTGGGTTTGGGGAGGATTCATGTTTTTATTTTTTATGCTGGGAATTCTGGCACAAGTACGTGGTAAAATATTTCATTAATCATTTTGCCTTTTAACTATCTTTTACAAACAAGGAGAAAAAATGGACTTAAAACTCAAAGGGAAAGTAGCCATGGTGGCGGCTTCCAGCAAAGGTCTGGGTTATGGAATCGCACAGGCACTGGCTCAGGAAGGTGCTTCTATTTCAATCGGAAGCCGAACTCAGGAAGATATTGAAAATGCCGCAGAACAACTCCGGAACGAAACCGGAGTACCAGTTTTGGCTTCGGTACTGGATTCATCTAAGCCTGAATCAATTCGACAATGGACAGATGCCACACTGAATGAGTTTGGTGGTGTGGATAAACTTGTCGTAAATGCCGGAGGACCGCCTACAGGAAAATTTGAAGATTTTGCAGATGAAGACTGGCAGGCCGCTTTTGATCTCAACCTTTTCAGTGCAGTAAGAATGATCCGGGCAACTTTGCCTTTGATGCGGAAACGCGGAGGCGGCTCAATTTTGACAGTCACTTCAATGTCGGTCAAAGAACCAATTGATGTTTTGATTCTCTCTAACGTCATGCGTTCCGGCGTAACCAGTTTGGTGAAAAGCCTTTCCATTCAATTGGCTCCGGACAACATTCGCCTCAACAATCTGATGCCCGGACGTATCAACACAGACCGGGTACGTAGTCTGGATGCTCTCAACTCTGAAAAACAAGGAATTCCAATTGAGCAATTAAAGACGGCAAACCAAGCCCAAATTCCACTGGGACGTTATGGTACAATTGAAGAGTTTGGACGTACCGGAGCATTTTTGCTGTCCGATGCCGCCAGTTATATCACAGGGTCGAGCCTCGCCGTCGATGGAGGAGTTCTAAAAACAGTCTGGTAATTAACAGTCAAGTTTTCTGCATTTCTGCCGATAGTCTTGATCAAGAGGAATCTGCCGTTTTATGCATGAATTTTCTATTTAAATTAAAGGAAGTTCAGGTTGAATCTAAACGACAAATTCCATTCATTTAACTTGATCAATCAATGAGGTACAAATGCCTGTCAATTATCTAAATATTTATGTCTTTGCTATTTTCGGGGGCCTTGCGGCAACTGTAGGAGGTATTTTTATCTGCTATTCCGGCATGAGTGAAACGAGTTATCTTGTCTATCGAGGCATGGAACTCACAACCTATTATCTCGATAAAAACCGTCATGACCTGTATCTAAACGGTTTGGTTTACAGTATAACTTTCGGCATCGTGTTTCTGCTTCTTCTTGCAGTCATTGTGATTCCCAGTCCGGAACAAATTCAAAAACGTCTGGCTGCAACTTCGTTTGCGGGTTCTCCGGGATCAACTGAAATCAGTGTTCCTGAAGGAGAAACTCCGGATGCAGAAGACACTTCGCCACTGGATGGAGAGTCCATGGAAATAGAGTTGGAACCGGACATAGAATCTTATGAAGTCGACGAAGAAGAAGAGGAAGAATCTGCACTGACGGGTGGAATAGATGACGATGATTCGGATGTGGTTTATGGAACAGGACGTATCACAGACGAGGCGCACAAATCCTTCATCATCTCCAGTCCGGACAGTGCCGTTAAGTTTCTGATGCGTAAAGAACTTGATGGACGACCACTGAAATCAAGCGAGGATGAAATTTATGAAGCTTGGCAGGAACGGGGACTTTCCAGAGGGAAATTGCGTAAGCATATCCTCAAGATAATGGAATGGGAAAGCGTACCGGAATTGGAAGTTAATGAAATCTATAACCAGGTTAAAGATAAAGCTTATGAAATTTCACACTCTTAACCCACTGAACAAGTCATTTGCAGCCACTAGCTAGTTAAAATATATGAGCACAAAGCTTTTCAAAGGAACCCCAACTTACCTTTTGGACCAAAAATTAAGTGAAGCTTTCCACATCGCACGATTGCTGGAAAAACCACTGTTGCTGGAAGGTGAACCAGGAACAGGAAAAACAAAACTCGCTCAGGAGTTTGCTGCACAAGGTAATCACCCCATTTTTGAGGTTCCAGTAACTTCAGAAAGCAAAGTTTCTCTACTCGTTTCACGCTTCGATGAAGTTCAGCGATTGATGGATACCCAAGCTGCCGTGGCTAATGCGCAAATGAAACAGGCCGGAATTGATACGCAGATTGATACCGGTGGACGCAAAGTTGACAATTTGGATGAATATGTTCATTTGGGTCCGCTCGCACAGGCTTTCTCTAAACCAGGATCAGTTTTGCTGCTGGATGAAATTGATAAAGCCCCACGTGAACTTCCTAATAACCTTTTGTTTTTACTTTCCGAGAGACGGATTGTTGTTCCGGAAACACAGCAAACAATTGAATGTGAGCCCGGAAAGATGCCGATCATCGTGATCACATCCAACCATGAACAGGACCTGCCGGCGCCTTTTATTCGGCGCTGTATTTACATGTACATTGAGTTTCCACCCCCGGAAAGGATGCGGGAAATAATCCGGATGCATCATCCTGGTGCAAATAAAAAAATTGTTGCTGCTGCAATTGAAATTTTCTACCAGTTACGTGAACTTGATCTTACTAGAAAACCCTCAACCAGCGAAATTTTAGATTGGATTTCATATCTGGTTCAGACCAATGTCCTTGATTCAAAAGTTGTTGAAAGACTGAAAGGCGCACAAACCCTGGTTAAACATCGGGACGACCGTGAGCTATTGCGTGCCATTCAGGAAAAGGGTATTGAGTCTGCAACCAGCCGAAAATCACAAAACTGGTAAACTCTTTCCTTCTAGAACACAAATACATGTTTCAAATTGGCTTCTTCATTTTAATTTTTTTATTGGGAAGCATCCCCTTCGGCTTATTGATCAGCCGCTACTGGCTAAAAATTGACATCCGCAGGCAGGGCAGTGGCAACATCGGCATGACTAATGTAATGCGTGTTGGTGGAAAGTGGCCCGGCATTGTGACCTTTGTTTTGGATTTTGGCAAGGGAATCCTCGCAGTCTTGACTGCACAAATACTTTTTCCTGTTTCAGAAACAGAACCAGAAACTCAACTAATTTTTCACAGTCTGGCTGGAATTACAGTTGTTTGTGGACATGTTTTTTCCGTTTTTCTCCGTTTTAAAGGTGGAAAAGGGATTTCAACTTTGTTTGGAGTTTTAGCAATTTTGCAGTTAAATGTCGGCATCTGTGCAGCCCTGGCATGGGCCGGCATGTATTTGTGGAAACGAATCTCCAGTCTCTCCGCAATCACTATGCTAGCTGTCCTTCCGTGGTTATTTCTACTTGTTCCCTGGGTACAGGATGAAAGACCTGTTTGGTCTATGTTTTTCATTTTTCTTCTGTTATCTTCACTGTTGATATACAAGCATCGCGAAAATATCCAGCGCCTGCTAAAAGGCCAGGAAGGGCAACTCAATCCCAACAAAAATCTCTGAAAAGTATTTTCATAAACTACAATGAATCCATTCGCTCCTCTCTTATTTTTCTTTGGCAAAGATATGTTCCGGCACGCCATTCTCTTTTTCGGAATTTCAGTCATTGCCTGGCTCTTGAAACTTAACGGTATAGCATGGGCTGGTTATTTGTTGTGGATTTCACTAATTATGATTGCCACTTTAATCATTTGGAAGGCAGGTGATTTTTTCTCTCCGGCAGCAACTTATGTCCAGGAAAAACACGATATCCCACAATCAATTAAAGCCGCGGTCATTGACGCAATCGCGAGTTCCTTTCCGGAGTTTTGTGTAGCCATTATTGCTGTAATCTTGATTGGACGGGCGGAGGTTGGCATTTCAACTATCGTGGGATCTGCGCTTTATAACGTTTTGGTTATTCCTGCTGTGGCAGGACTGGTCGCCGCAAGTCCAATGGTAATCAGTCGCGAAGTCGTCTGGCGTGATAATATTTATTATCTTGGTGTGGTTCTTTTGCTCGGTGCAATGCTCTGGCAGTTTCCCAATGAATGGGGTGCGGGTGTAGCTGTTATTTTTTTGCTGGCCTATCTAGGTTATGTATTTCTTCTTCAAAGGGACTTCAAAAAAGCAAAAAAGCAAAAAGCAGATTCTCCGGAAACCGAAGTAATGAAAACTGAAGTTGACGAAGATGATGAGCTGGAACTAACATCCGAAAAAAAGGCATGGATGTGGATCATCGGCATGATGATTGTGATGGGAGGAGCATCTCACCTTCTTGTTGAATCTTCCCTGGCACTTGGTGACATGTTGGGAATTGACGGAGTTATCATGGGATTTGTTGTGATTGCAGCAGGAACATCAGTACCCGATACAGCTCTCTCGGTAATAAGTGCGAGGAAAGGACAGTACGACGCAGCGGTTTCCAATGTATTCGGCAGCAACATTTTCGACATCTGCATATGTTTAAGCATTCCAGTTTTGCTGGCACTCGCCATTAGTGGAGAACCAACCAGCATTGATCTTCCGCAATTGGGACTGATCTGGAGCCTGATAGGTGCCACATTTTTGGCCGTCTATTTCTTTTGGAGCAATAATTATACTCTTACCAAATTAAAAGCCGGTATGATGGGTATCCTCTACCTGCTAATTATTTTAATTTCCTTTACGTTTTAGTTTAGTTCAAAAAGCAGAAACTCGCTCGATCTGGAGGAACGAATCTTCACAACGCTTTCCTCACTGACAGCCGCACCGTCTCCAGCTTGCAACTTAGTTCCGTTCAGTAAAAGTTCTCCACTCACAATCTGCACCCACGCATGTTTCTTTACCTCCAACGGATGCTCAATCTCCTGGTTGTCAAATAAAATCCCCATGTAAAGCAATGCGTCGGCATGTATTGTGAGAACCCCTCCTTTTCCTTCAGGTGACGACAGCAAACCCAGCTTTCCGGGTTTAACAACATCACGCACAAATTTTTGTGTGTACTCCGGCACAATTCCGTTTTTTCCCGGTTCAATCCAAATTTGAAGTACATGTGCTTCTGCTGAATCTGAAGCGTTATACTCGCTGTGGCGAATTCCGGTTCCGGCGCTCATGTGCTGGATTTCACCCGGTTTAATCACGTCGCAATTACCCATACTGTCTTTATGCTCCAGCGCACCGGAAATCATGTAAGTGATAATTTCCATGTCTTGATGACCGTGAGTTGGGAACCCACGGCCGGGAGCGATCTTGTCTTCATTGATCACTCGTAAATTTCGGAAACCCATGAAACTCGGGTCGTAGTAACTGCCAAACGAAAAGCTGTGCCGTGTGTCCAGCCAGTTGAATTGTACATGACCACGCTCTTCTGATTTGCGAATCTTAAGCATAATTTTCCTGGTTCTCTCAATGTTTACGAAAGGCGCTGTACTTTAATTAAATCCCAAAATTTAATCCCAGGCACAAATAAAAAACCACTTCACTTAACTGCTGAGTTGCGCCCAGGCAGTCACCTGTCACTCCTCCAAGTTTGCGCTTAAAATAAACTAATGATAGCCACCAGACCAGTGCGACTGCCAGCAATCCCATCCAGACCTGGTTACCGATAAACAATAATGGCAACAAGCCGAAAACAGCATTTATAATTAAATCAACCCCTGAAAACTTAGTCATAGATCCGGATTTGCTCTTTGCCGGATCCTGCACATAGCTTGCAAAACGGAGCTGTGAAATTGAGACAAAACGGCTAAATGCATGGCCTGCAATCCAAACCCAGGGCAAAATTTCGGTTTCAATTTGTAAAAGCGCAAAAAATTTCAGCAGCACCACGAATACTAAACCAAGTGCTCCATAAGTTCCAATCCGGGAATCCTTCATTATCCGCAGCCGCTCTTCTGCGTTCCATCCGCCACCGAGTCCGTCGCACGTATCGGCAAATCCATCTTCGTGTAAGGCACCGGTCAGCAAAACCGCGGTTGCCATTCCCAGCAAAACTGCAATCGGCAAAGTGCCATCCGTTGATGTGCCCGACGATACTGAAAACAGCATTTGAGTCAGCATCCAAACTGCTGCACTTGCTCCCCCAACAAAACAGCCCACAAGTGAAAAATATCGCGAGGAATGGTTACTCTCTTTAGCATACCAACCTGAAGGGAGCGGAATCCTGCTGTAAAAGATAAAGGCACCAACTATGCGCCGAATTTCCTGTCTTAAGCTATTCACCATCAGTTCGGTCACTAACACCTGCAGATTCAAAGGATGCCATTTGATTTAGAAAAGCGACTGCTGACTGCAAAAGCGGAAAAGCGACTGCGGCCCCAGTTCCTTCACCAAGACGCATTCCTAATGAAAGCAAAGGTTCCGCCTGCAAAAATTTTAACATTTCACTATGTCCCTGTTCATCAGACTGATGAGTAAAAACGGCATATTGCTGAATTTCCGGGACAATTCTGGAAGCAGCAAGAAAAGCAGAGCCGGCGATAAAACCGTCAATCAGTAAAATCCGTCCCAATACGGCTGATTCCAGCATTGCCCCAACCATCATCACAATTTCAAAACCTCCAAAAGTCGCTAACACTTCCTGCGGTTCATCTATTTTGTCGTGCTGATCCAATGCTTTTTGAAGAATTTTCCGCTTCCGTACAAGTCCGGAATCATCGAGTCCTGTCCCTTTTCCAACACAGTCTTCAAGAGGCAAGCCCGTATAACGCTGCATCAGCGCAGCAGCAGAGGAGGTATTGCCAATTCCCATCTCACCAAAACCAATTACGTTGCAATCTGGATCCGGAATCGTTCGACTCAACTCAGCGCCTTTGTTCAATGCCTGCTCACATTCTTCAGCACTCATTGCCGGAGTTTTGGAAAAGTTTTTTGTTCCCCGCCCTATTTTTGCTGCAACCAAATCCGGATGTTCCGGTAAATCTCCATTTACGCCTGCATCCACCACATGCAAACTAAGATTGTGTTGTCTGCAATATACATTTATGGCGGCACCTCCGTTGAGAAAATTTAGCACCATTTGCGCAGTAACTTCCTGGGGAAATGGACTAACACCTTCTTCAGTAATTCCGTGGTCACCGGCAAAAACCAGGATGGTCGGACTTTTCAGTTCAGGAGTCAGCGTGTTTTGAATTTTACCAACTTGTAAGGCCAGCGTTTCCAACCTGCCCAGCGAACCTGGAGGTTTTGTTTTAGTGTCAATTTTTTGCTGCAGTGCTTCATTCAATGCAAGAGAAACTGAAGGTATTGAAAAAGATGTCATCTTACCTATTTTACTTTTTTAGTGAGTTTATGGATTGTGATTATTGGATGATACAATCGAAAAAAGTTTTCTCGCCTCGCTCGAAATGACACGTTTTAAAGGCTTTTTACAAGACCATCATTACATAAGTAACCAGTATATATTTGTTGCTCAACTAATCAATCTCATTCTAAAATGGTATTGCTCCAAAACAAAAAAACAGCACTTGGTTTCAGTTTATTTTGAAAGACTTGAAAACTATTGTCGCAAATTCTATGCTCTCAATATAAAAATCTTTAATTGGAATTCAGTAAATTCTGTTCAAAAATATAATCAAAAACCAGATTTGAAAATTTGGCTAAAAAACCCACTAAGCATTCTTGCAGAAAATGCCGGAGGCGGTATTCTGCTTGAGGGAGCACGCATCATCGAATTGATTCCTTCCGGAAAGCAGCCTTCATCTGAATATGATTCTGTTTTTGATGCAAGTTGTCACGTCATCCTTCCGGGATTGATCAACCTGCATCACCATTTTTACCAAACCCTCACGCGTGTATATCCTCAGGCACTGAACAAGGAATTATTTCCGTGGTTAAAAACGCTTTATCCACTTTGGGCCGGAATAACTCCGGAAGCACTGCGAATGGCAACACGCCTTGCGCTGGCTGAATTGCTGCTTTCCGGCTGTACCACCGCCTCAGATCAGCATTATGTTTTTCCCGCAGGACTGGAAAATGCCATAGATTTGCAAGTGGAAGAAGCACAAATTTTGGGAATCCGCATGGTGCTTTGTCGAGGATCCATGGACCGCTCAGAAAAAGACGGAGGCTTGCCTCCGGATTCTGTCGTGCAGACATGTGATGAAATATTGGCTGACAGTGAACGCCTGATTCAGCAGTATCATAACCCTGAGGAAGGGGCAATGACTCAAATCGCACTCGCTCCCTGTTCACCCTTTTCAGTTTCAGAAACAGTAATGCGTGAAAGCGCAAAGCTTGCAGAAAAAAATAACGTTCTGCTACACACCCATCTTGCTGAAACAGAAGATGAAAACAGTTTTTGTCTGGAAACAATCGGCTGCCGTCCTTTGGATTATTTAGAACAGGTCGGCTGGTTAAATAACAAAACCTGGCTGGCGCACGGTATTCATTTTACGGATGAAGAAATTCAAAAACTTGCTGCAGCAAAAACCGGAATCTCGCATTGTCCCTCTTCGAATATGGTGCTCTCGTCCGGAGTCTGCCGGGTTATGGATTTGGAGAAAGCCGGAGTCCACGTTGGATTGGGCGTCGACGGTTCTGCTTCAAATGATTCTTCAAATTTAATGCAGGAAGTCCGGCAGGCTTTTTTGCTTCAGCGACTTCAGCATGGATCTAAAGTCACTCATTTGGATGCGTTGCGCTGGGCTACCGAAGGCGGTGCAAATGTTTTGCGGCGTCCTGAACTGGGACGAATCGCGGAAGGAATGCAGGCAGACCTCGCACTGTTTAAATTGGACGAATTACGATTTTCCGGAAACGGTGATCCTCTGGCTGCACTCGTGATTTGCGGTGCTCACCAAGCTGATCGTGTGATGGTGGCCGGAAAATGGATTGTGGAAGACGGACAAATTCTAGGACTTGATTTAGAGCAACTCCAAGCGCAACACTACAGGGAAGCTAAACGCCTGCAGGAAAAGTGACATCAATTGTCTATAAAGCCCTATAATGAACTAACTGACAAATTTATAAAAAGTTGTCATTCAGGGCGAAGTGTAGCGAAGACACGGAATCCAGGGGTGATTTTTCAAATCTTATCCTTAGCACTAACGGTTTAGCATTTATTCAAACAGAGCCAGAATATTTTCAGGAGGACGGCCGATCACTGCTCCCTTTTCAGAAATTACAATTGGTCTTTCGATCAAGACAGGATTCTCTGTCATGATGCTCAGCCACTGATCATGAGTCAAATTATCCTCTGCCGATATACCCAGTTCTATAGCTTTTCCTTCCTTAAACCGTACCAGTTCTGACGGTCGAATCTTCAATTTGTTGATGATCTCCTTCAACTCATCTTTCGTAGGTGGATTCTTCAAGTACTCAATAATTTTAGGTTCAACACCATTACTGTTCAGAATTTCCAATGTCGCTCTGCATTTACTGCACTTTGGATTGTGGTAGATGGTGTAAGTCATATGTTTATTTTATTGCAATGTTATAAATAAGATATGGTTAAGAAAAAAGCTTTATTAGTTAGGAATGTTTGATGACTTTATTGTTAAGAAACTGTATTCAATTGACTGCATGGTGACTACTCACATTCACCTGCATAATCTGTTTTTCTTT
>Ga0208058_1000078_pt1 | contig 25393 bp, 17 predicted proteins | sample DeeseametaMP1092_FD_184196 | JGI IMG/M metagenome (GOLD analysis project Ga0208058, IMG submission 184196) | Marine microbial communities from the Deep Atlantic Ocean - MP1092 (SPAdes) | ecosystem: Environmental > Aquatic > Marine > Oceanic | place: South Indian Ocean | collected 2011-03-02 | reverse complement strand
ACGCGGTGTTCATTTCCTGCACCAGCCTGCGGCTGGTCGAACATGTTGTCGGCATCGAAAAGGGAATCGGCATTCCCGTAACTTCAAGTAACCACGCGATGGCCTGGCATTGCCTGCGTCTGGCCGGGGTTGATGATAGATTGCCCGAATTCGGGCGCTTGTACGAGGAATGAGCGGGCGGCATCAGATTGAGCATCTAGGCATAAATTCGTCTAACTATTTTATGTATTAATAGTAGGACCCAATTCGCTCTCCCCCCACTCCTCAGAGCTCCTGCATCTCAACCAAGCCGGTGTATAACACCTCATCTGTAACCTGACTTACGCTCATGCATCGATGTGGCCGAGGTGGAACTTGCCAAACTGCGCAACAAGAGACCATGAGCTTTCCTGAAGAATTTTGGAGTCATGAATTCATGCAGGAAGATCGGCCTCACGCAGAGTTGCAAAGCAGCAGCGAATTAAATTCATTTCCTCCCTAATTCTTGTGTGGTCCGTTGGTATTGAGGAAAAGGTAACAAATTGATAAAGTGTGGAAACAACTAAAAAAGAAGTGGTGAACTTTTATTTCATTAGAGTTTGAATAGCAAAGAGAAAGTATATGGAGGTGATTGTAGATGTTATTTTTGAAATGGGTTCGATTCTCCTTATGGGAATTGTATTTTTTGTTTTGTATGTCTATGGAAAATTGTTTCTCATTAAAATTGGTTTAATTGATGCTGAAGTAGTTGATGAATCCAAAAAGGAAAATGAATCAGATGGAAGTATGTGAATTGAATAATTTAAGGAATTAATGGGACACGATACTTAATTCTAAAAAGCGACAAATCAGTTTCCTCATAATTCATGCGGGTGGAGCGAATATTCATGCTGGTAAATATGCTGGTAAATAATTCAGTACTTAGAAACTCGTTTAATACCGGCCTGAGATTTCACCTGTCCCGCAGATAGACCTGCCGAATTATCATGAATTCAGATTACACTGTCCATTTCATGAGAAAGAGGTTAAGTTAAGTATCACAATGAATAATCAACTCACCACCACAAAAAGGAGAAAACTATGCAACCAATGATCGTGATTATGAATTTCAGCTATGCCATCGGCGGAGGACTTATCACCCTTGTCTTCATGTACTTTGGCTACAAGTGGCTCGATTATTTGACTCCCTTCGATACAGGAGAGGAACTGAAAAAGGGCAACCGTGCAGTGGGTCAGGTGGTCGGCAGCATCTTCATCGGTATTGGAGTTGCAATCGGCCTGGTTATCGGGCTGGGGCTGAATTAAGGATGAGGAAGACCGTACTGCTCATAGCAGCCGTTGTGATTCCCATAATGCTGGAGGCCGCCGATATACCTGAGGTAACTGACCGCCACTGGACAAGGAAGTACGATCAGTACTTTCGCAAGTACTCGAAACGTTTTTTCGGACCTGCAATTGACTGGCACTGGTTCAAGGCTCAGGGTATTGCTGAATCCGGACTGCGCGGCAACGCACGCAGCTGGGTCAATGCGAAGGGTATCATGCAGTTGATGCCGCGTACCTTTGCAGAACTGAAAAAAAAGAATCCTGAACTGAGAAATGTTCTGGATCCCCGTTGGAACATTGCTGCCGGAATCTCCTATGACTCATCAATGTATAAGAAATGGCGGGAGGATCGTCCGTTTCTGGATCGAATGCGTTTCATGCTGGGGAGTTACAATGCCGGGTTTCGCACCATTCTGAGAGCACAGAAGCTCAGCAGAAAATATGGATTCAGTGGTAGTGACTGGGAAAGCATTAAATCGGTTGCGCCCAGGGTTTCTAAATGGCGGGAAAAGGAAACACTCGGTTATGTCCGTAAAATTGAAAAACTTATGGGCGATCCCAAGGAGTCAGGCTTAGCGGCATTCGTTAAGAAATACTGGTAAAAATATACTGGTAAAAATTGTTGGACAAAGTATTATCTGATGCAGTCGTAATAAGCCCTGAAACCGTGTCATTTCGAGTGAAACGAGAAAACTTGTATAAGCGGCCACACATAAAATCATTAAGATATTTCCCTACAGTCGTAATGAACCCGCACCCAAACATCCTCTGGAATATTCTTTTTTCATTTCCAGATTACTGATTTTAGATGCGGGGTAGATTTCAGACTTTTTAAGAGATAGTCAATATCTCAAAAAACAATAAACTGAAGAGAAAAGATGAAACCAGAAGCGAAAATCGCCATAGTCACAGGAGCCGGAACCGGTATCGGCCGCAGTACTACCATCTCGTTATTGCGCGAGGGCTATTCCGTGGTTCTCGCTGGCCGCCGTAAAGAACCCCTGGAATCCACGGTCAAAGAATCCGGAGACGACGGTTCGCGGACTTTGGTTTGCCCCACTGACGTGGGCAATCCGGATTCCGTACTGGCACTGTTTGCACAAACAAGGACAACTTTCGGACGGCTGGACCTGCTCTTTAACAATGCCGGAATCAGCGCACCCTCGGTACCGCTGGAAGAACTCACCTATGAGCAATGGAAAGCAGTTGTTGACGTAAATCTGACCGGAGCCTTTCTCTGCATTCAGGAGGCATTTAAGATTATGAAGGATCAAATCCCCAGAGGCGGACGTATCATAAATAACGGATCAATCTCAGCACATGTTCCCCGTCCATTTTCGTCTCCCTACACGGCAACAAAACACGCAATGACAGGACTTACTCGTTCTACAGCACTGGAAGGACGAGCCTTTGATATTGCCTGCGGGCAGATCGATATTGGAAATGCTGCCACTGAAATGACCGCCCCCATGCGGGACGGGATCCTTCAGCCCAATGGAGAAACTGCCGTCGAACCGACAATGAATGTTGAGAATGCAGCGAATGCAGTTGTTCATATGGCGGGACTTCCGCTGGACGCGAACGTGCTCTTCATGACTGTAATGGCAACCAAAATGCCTTTCGTCGGGCGCGGATGACATGGTGACATAATTATTCCGGAAGCAGTGCATTTACGTGCTGGTAAAATTGCTGGTAAATTATTTTGGCCTGCTGAATAATGTTATAAGGATAGCAATCCAAAAAAACAAACAGGTACTTTATGAGAAACGTACTCGTATTCATTTTTCTTTCCCTCCTTATTTTTAATCCCTCTATTTTTGCTCAGTCAGGTGATACAGGAGCTTTGTCTTACCGTAAAGAGAATGCAAGATGGGGATGGTATGACTATGGTAAAGAGGAGGAGGATGGAAAATATGTGGGAGAGATTAAGAATTTGAAACCAGATGGATCAGGTACATACACCTATGGTAAAGGAAAATGGGAAGGCGACAAGTATGAAGGACAGTGGAAGAGAGGCAATTTTCACGGACACGGTACTTATACCCGTTCTGATGGGCATAAGTTTGTGGGCGAATGGAAAAATAATGTTTTAAATGATTTTACAGAATACGACAAATACGGAAACATTGTCAGAAAGTACGTGAATGGAGTGAAAGTGGTGCTTAGGCAGAAAACTCCGTTAAATAAAAAAAGAGAAAGAGGAATTCTTTTCAGGGATGGGCCACGTATAAAGTGGGAAGAAGGCGGCAAAAAATGGTTTACTACCGGTGATGAGAAGACACAGGGAAAATACGAGGGTGAAATACTGGAGGGTATTCCGCATGGTCAGGGTACGTACTACTGGTTTAATGTCAACAGGTATGAAGGCGGATGGGAGTACGGTTTGTTCGATGGACAGGGAACCTATTACTCGTATCCCAGTGGAGTTAAAGTGGTAGGGGAGTTCAGGAGAGATAAAGAATGGAACACATTGCGCTATGACAAAGACGGAAATATCATTGAAAAGATTGTAAGAGGAAAATTGAAAAAAGACTGATCTGCGGTGTTTTGAAATTAATTACAACTTACCGCTTGCAGATGTTTTTCGGCGCTGGTAAAATTACTGGTATAAATATTGCTACATTTTATTATTACAATTTACCAGCAACAGGAAAAAACATGAAACAGGACAAACTAACAGGGACAGCGATAAAAGAGGCGAAACCCGGAGCAAAACAATTCAAACTGTCGGACGGCGGAGGTTTATATCTGCTGGTTCATTCAAATGGCTCAAAATATTGGAGGTTTGACTTTCGATTTGAAGGTAAACAGAAATCATCTTCTTTAGGTGTCTGGCCCGAAGTATCATTGGTGGAAGCCAGATCCAGGCGGAATGAAGCCAAATTGAAAATCAGGGAAGGTATAAATCCCATTCAGGAAAAAAAGAAGAAATCAGCACAGCAGCATGAACAGGTCTGGAAAAAAGAAAATTCCGAAGAGCGTAGCGGCCCTGAATTACAACAAGTAGATCAAAAACCAGGGCAGAAAAATACTTCTCAATCGACAGGAAAACCGACCCGGGATGCAGTCAATTTGCTTAAATCTAATATTTATCCTGAACTTGGAGAAAAGCCTGTTTCGGAGATCAACAAACAGGATATGACGGCAATCCTAAAGAATGTTTACGGTAGCAGGAAAGAAGTAATTCAGATTATCTGGAATATTTATCCTAATTACCCTGTCGTACAACTTGCGGTTCTGTTTATTTTGTTATTTGTGACAATTGATTTCTTGCCGGCACTGGTTACAACGAGCCTGTATTTCATCATTACAGTTTGTGTTACAGTTGGCAGGGACTTATGGATTGAGAACAAACAGCAATATTAAACGGCTTATATCTCTCATTCAAATCCTCCGGAAAACACGTAAATCAATGTTATTGAATTGAATTTCCGAACCACCCGCTCAGCAGAAATCAGTCTGGTAGCAGCCTTCTTCGAAACGGTTGAAGTACTGACTCAAAAGAGGATGCAAGACAGGTTGGGGAGAAGGTTCTTCTTCAAGGTTTTGTTCTGCCACATAAGTTGTGGTGTTCGACTGATCGACCAGCACATGATACCAGGGTTTGTCACGCGGAGGTTTGCTTTTTGCCATTTCACGGTACCATTCTTCTGATCCCTGAAAGTCGGCATCAACATCGACGATTACCCCCCTGTAATCAAAACGGAGATGGTGGATGATTTGTCCAATACTGAATTTGCAGAAAGTGTCCATATGATTTATTGGGGAAATATATTCAAATTTCATAGATCAAAAACTTGTTTCACTGATAAGCATTGTTTTGTCATCCCAGACTTGACCCGGAATCCAGCACAATCGTCACGTTTGGAAGCGGAATTTTAAGCCTCCCCCCTGGATTCCCGCTTCCGCGGGAATGACAACTTTTAGTGGAGGAATTAAGAGGACACGATGCTTAATTCAAAAAAATGACACACTTCATGTCCCCATAATTCTTCAAGCGCTTGTCCGGATCAGCTGCTCCAGCGCCTCAAGAGGCTGTGCTCCCACAAGTCCCCGATTTCCGGAAACGAAAGTCGGGACTCCGGTGACACCAAGCTCGTGAGCACGTTTCCAATCGGCGTCCACCGCATCCCGGAAACTCCGTTTACGGATCATCTCTTCAGCCGCATCACGGTCCAGCCCAGCAGCTTCAGCAACTTCCAGCAGTTCCACGGGTTCGGCGAGGTTGCGGCCCTCTGCGAAATACGCCTCAAAGAGTTTCAGGTTCAGCGCCTCTCCTTCCGGAAACGATTCTCCCCACTTCGCGAGTTCCTGTGCGAGTCGGCTGTTATAGGTGTGGGAACGGTTTCCGTAAGCTAAGTTTTCCTCTGTCATCAAAGCAGACATGCGTTGCTTCATTGCCTCGATGTCAGCGCCGTGTCCCTGAAACAAATCTTCCAGCGAAAGTCCGGAATCCGGAGTATCCGGATGCAGCGGAAAGTGTGTCCAGTGCACTGTCAGTCCGTATTTCTGTTTCAATCGTTCGACACGCCCGGTGACGAGGTAGCACCACGGTCAGACGAAATCACTGAATATTTCCAGAACTTGAGTGGTTTCCATTGACATAATAATTAAGGGGACACGATACTTAATTCTGAAAAAGGACACACTTCATGTCCCCGTAATTCTTCAAATCAGCAATATCGTTCGATTCCCACAATCTGCTCATCCGAGTAGCGGTCTCCATGCGCAAATCCGACTGGTAAAATCCGTTCAATTTCTGTCCGGTCTTCATCAGTAAGTTTAATTTCAGCTGCTCCCGCCCACTCTTTTAGATGTGCCGCGCTTCGTGTTCCTGGAATCGGTATCAGATGCTCTTCCTGGTCAAGAATCCAAGCCAGTGCGGCTTCTGTTGTGCTCCATCCACGGGATCGGGCAAAGTTCCGGAAACCGGAAATCATTTTGCAGTTGGCTGAGAAATTTGGTTCCAGAAAACGAGGCATGTTTTTGCGGAAATCTGTATCAGGGAAACCGGTAGGATCCGGGAAAGTATCCGTTAGCATTGCCCTTGCCAGAGGCGAGAAAGGTACAAAAGCAACACCCAGTTCAGCGCAGGCCTGCAGCATTCCAAGTTCCGGATAACGGGTCCAGAGCGAATATTCATTCTGCACGGCCGTTACCGGATGTACCGCATGCGCCCTGCGTAGTGAAGACGGCGCAATTTCCGAAAATCCGAAGCCCCCGATTTTACCCTCGTTTTTGAATTTTGTCAGCGTTTCCGCAACATCTTCAATCTCAATCGACCAGTCCCGGCGGTGAATGTAGTAAAGCTCCACATGCTCAACCCTGAGACGTTTCAGCGAACCTTCGAGTGCTTTGCGTAATGCCGCTTCCGAATTATCATTTTCGCCCCGCTTCCCTCCGTCAACGATTCCGCCTTTGGTTGCAATACTGAAGCGGTGTCCCCGTTCCTGCTGGTATTCTCCGATTAATTCTTCCGAGTAGCCCTTTCCATATAATTCGGCTGTGTCCAGAAAAGTTATGCCCTGGTCGCGTGCAGCGTCGAGGCATTCGAAGCTTTCTGCTTTATCTGTGGTTCCGAAAAATCCTGCAAAGCTCATGCAGCCGAGGCCAATGGCCGAAACGTCCGGTCCGTCAAGGCCCAGTTTTCGTGTTTTCATTATTTATCCTTCTAATTTTATTGATCAAAAAGGCTGTTAATTATTTCTGATACCTATCTTTCCACTCTCCGTAGGTCATACCATAGACGATTTCTTTGGCAGAATCAACAGTGATCTCCTCTCCGCGCTCCACCGCCTCGGCCGAATACCACTTGGCCAGACAGTTGCGGCAAAAGCCGGAAAGATTCATCAGGTCAAGGTTCTGTACATCCTTGCGTGAATCAAGGTGACTCACCAGCCTGCGGAAAACGGCGGCTTCGATTTCTGTACGTGTTTCTGTTTTCATTTTTTACTTTCTGGTTAAGGGCCTTAATTTGGTTTCGAATTAATTAATGGGACACATTACTTAATTTCAATAATAGAATTAGCTTCATGTCACCATGTCTAGTCATCCCGGATATGATCCTGAATGCAGCATACTCGTCCTGTTTGTATGCGAAATATTAAGCCACACCCCTGTATTCCGGGTCTTTGCTTCGCTGCCCGGAATGACAATGAAACAGGAATATGGGGCGTCTTCACTTCCCGTTAAACTCCATAATCAACTCATCAATTTGCGGGGCGAGGGAAAAAATGCTGTTCCAGTAAGAATCGTGATCGTACCATTGTGAATTCAATTCATCCAGTTCACGTCCCTGCTGTTCAATCCAGGTAAAGTATTTGAGATTGTGGATTCTTTTCTTTTCATAATGTGTTAATTCAAGCACATTTTCAATTCCGGAATCCATCATCAACTGCATATCTTTGTGTGCATCAATGCTGGTGTATGCACCCCGTTCTGCTGTCAGTTCTTCAATACGCGAACCGTAAAGTTCCATTGAATCTGTCAAAATTGTAATCACGTAATCGTCTTCGGTCAACTCATAATATTTTGCAAATTTGACAGCCGCAAGGACGTTTCCAATTCCTGAAATACCCAACAGGTCCAACTGCTTCGCAAATTCCGGATCCACACCGTAGTGCGCAAGTGTTTCCCGCCCGGTGGCCTCATTGAAAAGACGCAGCAGACGAACCGCAGCCTCATCATCAACTCCAATCACCATATCCGTGTTTTTGCAGTCTTGAATCCACGGTACATGTTTGTCGCCAATACCTTCGATACGGTGATCTCCAAAACCGTTGTTCAACAGAGTGGGACACTGCAGGGCCTCCGCAGCAGCCAATTTTGAACCGGGAAATTGTTCTTTCAGAAAATATCCAAAGGCCATTGAACCTGCAGATCCGGAAGAGGAAATGGCACCGGCAAATCTACTGTTTGCACCCATTTCCTGTTTTAAAGCTTCTTCAGCAGCTTTGCCTGTTACCATATAATGCCAAAGCGGATTTCCAAATTCTTCGAACTGATTGAAGATCTGGATATCGTTCCGCGTGTTTTTCAGTTCCCAGCATTTGTCAAATATTTCCTTCACATTGCTTTCACAACCCGGAGTTGCAATCACTTCTCCGGCCACTTTCTCCAACCATTCAAAACGTTCGCGCGACATATTTTCCGGTAAAATCGCAATTGAATCACAGCCCAGCAGCGAAGACACATAAGCCCCGCCTCTGCAGTAGTTTCCGGTGGATGGCCAGACTGCCTTAGTTTCTCCCGGACAAAATTGTCCGGTGGTTAAAGCCGGAGCCAGGCAGCCGTATGTCGCCCCCACTTTATGCGCACCGGTTGGAAACCACTTGCCGACCAGTGCTATTATTTTTGCTTTGACACCGGAAAGTTCCGGAGGAATAACGATGTAATTCACACCGCCGAAACCACCGCCCTCTGAGACAGGTTCATTTTTCCAGGAGATCCGAAACAAATTGGCCGGATGTGTTTCCCACAAACCAACGTTTTTCAGTTCATCTTTGATTTCTTCCGGAATCGTTTCAGGATTCTGCATCTGTCCAAAGGTGGGAAGTTTGATTTTTCGTTCCCGGCAGTGTTTTGCGTTTTGCCGAATTTTTGCTTCGTTTTTTGTCAAATCAATCATATTTATTTAGATTAGAAATTTAGTAGTTTCAGTTTTATGAAATTTCATCAAGCGAGTTGATGGTCTTTTCAGGCAGGATAATATTTTTTGCTGCAGAATTAGTGTCTTTCAGTCCGTTTCCGGTCAGCAGAACAACACAAGTTTCACCGGAATCCAAAGATGATTTCTGTTTCAAAAACCCTGCGTAAGCCGTAGCCGCCGCCGGTTCAGAAAAAAGTCCGCAGGCGGAAGAAAGCTCTTTTTGTGCAGACAAAATTTCATCATCCGAAACAGTAATACATTTGCCGTCGTAGGCTTTTAGATTTTTCACAGCAAGATGTCCGTTGCTCGGAACATCGACTGAAATTGAATCCGCAACGGTTTTTGCCGGATGTCCGTCAAAAACTCCGGTTTCCAGTGCACGGTAAATCGCAGCGCTTCCGGAAGCCTGTACTGCATGAACGGTGGGAATTTTGGCAATCCTGCCAAGCTGCAGCAGGTCCCGGAATCCTTTGTAAATACCCGACAAAATTACTCCGTCTCCAACTCCAACAAAAACATGATCCGGCGCTTTTCCATCCGGAACGTCCGGTGCGAGTTGATTAAATATTTCGAGGGAGACAGTTTTCTTCCCCTCAACAGTCATTGGATTGTAAGCCGTGTTGCGGTTCATTCCACCACGGGTTCGGGAATATTCCAATGAAAGTGCGAAGGCCTGATCGTAGTTTTTTTCCGCCAAAACCACATCCGCTCCATATTGCAGGGCCTGGATCATCTTTGCAGGAGGTGCAGTTTTTGGTAAAAATAATTTGATTTTCAATCCTGCTGCCGCACCGACTCCTGCCATGGAAGAGCCCGCGTTTCCGGTAGAGGCCACAACAACTTCACGGATCCCGTGTTTTCGGGCAAAAGCTGCCACCAAAAAAGAAGCCCTGTCTTTTAATGAACCAGTGGGATTTACTCCATCATCCTTCAAATACAAGTGCGGAAAAGCATATTTTTCCACAAGATTTTGCGGATGCCACAAAGGAGTATTTCCAACAGGAATTGCAGGAAAAAACTCGCGCTCCACCGGCAAAAAATCCAATGGATCGTGACTGGATATACTCCCTTTAAGTTCCACTTCCAGCACGCCGTTCAGAGGTTGTCCGGATCGTTGCGTGGCAGAGCAGACGGGACACAACATCAGCTCCGGATCAATTTCATAAACTGCATCGCACTGACTGCATTTGTAGTTGAAGCTTAACAATAGTAACTCTTTCTATTCTAAAGTTGCTGTCGCATAATTCCGGATTAAGCAACAATTTGTCTTTTGTCATCCCGGACCTGTTCCGGGATCCAGTTCACTGAACGGGTTGAATACAAGAATTGAAGTGATTCAATGGATTCCTGGTCTCCGCTGCACTGCCCGGAATGACAATTCTAAATTCCGGTATTTTCACTGCCACAAGCTTACTGGAATGTGTGACATAAAACGAGTAATAATTACTCTATAATTAGCGGAAGTTTTTAAGAGATGGGTAACCAAATTCCAGCGTCTGGTGAGGGAGAATTTCCTCCAGTTCTTCAATCAGCGTTGAAGTAATGTTGATCCGCTCTTCGGGGGTAATGGTTACAGAAACGGCTTCAGGTGTTTGAACTGAAAATGCGAAAGGCTTGTCACCAGAATATTTTTGCAGAGTCTTCCGCAGTAAACTGACAGATTCCTGATTCAGGGATTCAGCACCTATTTTTATCAACATGCTTTTTGCCTCAGTTTCCCTGAGTTCACTCAGCCTGTGTACATTGTCCACAAACATTCCCACCTCTTCATCCCGATAATTCACACGACCGGAAATCAAAAGTGGATCGTCGCTTTCCAGCAATTCTCCCACCTTCTCATAAACCGAGGCAAAGACAGGAAACTCAATGGTTCCCCGTGTATCTTCAAGTGTGACAATGGCAAACTTTTCGTTGCTTTGGTTTAGACGGACAGTATTATTGACAACGATTCCAACCAAAGAAACCTTATCTTTTTCTGCATGAAGACCCTCTTTCATTTTAGCAGTGGTGGTAGCCAGGATTTTAATTTCTGAGACATAACTGTCCAGCGGATGTCCTGAAACATAAAAGCCCAGTGCCGTCTTTTCCTGATTTAAACGTTCCCGTTTGGGCCAGTTCCTGACTTCAGGAAATTCAAGCTGAGTTTTGGTAGCTTCTGCATCGCCTGCATCCATCAATTCAAACAGGGAATCCTGCGAAGGCTCTTCAGCACGCTGAAATTCCTGTGCTAAATGAAAGGCACTGTCGATTGCAGCAAACAATTGCGAACGGTTTTCATGCAGTGAATCGAAGGCACCGCACTTGACCAGTGTTTCAATCATTCGTTTATTGACTTCCTTCAAATCCACTTTTTTCATGAATTCCATAAAATCAGTCAATTGTCCATGTTCGTTACGTACCTTCAAAATTGCATCAACTGCTTTTGAGCCCACGTTTTTAACAGCATTCAAACCAAAACGAATGACTTCAATCCGGGCTTCCCGGCGCAGCCAAGCAGAAAATGGTGACTTCAAATCAAAGATTGCAATATTGACTTTAGAGTTCAGTGTATTTAATTTCCCGCTTGAAGATTCAGTGGTTTGAGCAAAAAATTCCAGAAATTCAGCTTCTTCTTTGAAATCGCGATTTTTAAGTATTTTCATGGAATTCCGGAGCGGCTCAATCCATTCTTCAGGAACTGTTTCTTTTGCCGGACTGGTACCGCAGAAGTCACGTTCAAAGTGCGAGATTGTTCTGACTGAGATTCTGAAACCGGTTGGTGCAACCGTAAAAGTTTTTGCGCTGTGATTCACATCCGGAGGCAAAACATTGACACCCATTGCCTTGCATTCACTAATGTAACTGATGACGTTGTCCTGGTTGTTGATTGAACCATTGAACAATGCAGCCATCAGCTGAACGGGATAATGTGCCTTGAGAAATGCAGTTTGATATGAAATCAAACCATAGGCAACACTGTGGGATTTGTTAAAACCGTAACCTGAAAAATAATTGATTGTGTCAAATATTTCATTGGCTTTTTCTTCCGGAGTACTGGATTTAGGACATTTCTCAACAAACTCCGGGTTTTTCAGGCAGCCTTCAACGAATTGTAGACGCTGTTCAGCCAGAACTTCCGGAGTCTTTTTTCCAATCGCACGACGTAACAAATCTGCCTGTCCCAGAGAAAATCCGGCAAGGACCTGCACGCCCTGAATGATTTGTTCCTGATAGACAAGCACACCGTATGTTTCCCGTAAAATATCCGCCATAAGTGGATGCGGATAAATAACTCTCTTTCGTCCATGTTTGCACTGCACATAATCCTCAACCATTCCGGAACCAAGAGGGCCCGGGCGGTAAAGTGCCAGAATCGCAACAATATCTCCAAAAACTGAGGGCTGCATGTTAGATACCAGGCGTTTCATACCTGACGATTCCAGCTGGAAAACTCCGATTGTATCTGCACGGCAGAATAAATCGAAAGTTAAGGAATCGTCCATGGGTATACTGGAGATGTCGATTGAGGCTGAATCCGGACGGCTTGTTTTGATCAGGTCAAGAGTATTGTCAATGGTGGAAAGGTTTTGCAAACCGAGGAAATCAAACTTGACCGCACCCTGGTCCTCTGCATATTTCATTGGATACATCGACTGCAGCGCACCTTCTTTTCCGGTACAGACCGGCATCACTTCACGGATATCCTGATCCATGATAATCACTCCAGCAGCGTGGGTTCCCATATGAGTGTTCAGGTCTTCCAGCTGCCGGCTGAACTTAATCAAACGCTGTTCATTTTCACTGCCTTCTGCAGCAAGCAGCGCCAGTTCAGGCTCTTTAGCCAGCGCCTGATCAAGCGTGATATTCAAATCATTTGGAACAAGTTTTGCGATTTTATCTGCTTCAGAATATGGAAAATCCAGCACCCGCGCTACACCGCGCACGACCGCTTTTGCTTTGAGTGAACCAAAAGTGGATATTTGGCATACATTTTTGTCGCCGTATTTTTCACGAACGTGCTCTATTACTTTTTCTCTGCCCTCTACATCAAAATCAATATCGAAATCCGGCAGGTTTACACGATATGGATTAAGGAATCTCTCAAAAAGCAGCCCGTAGCGCAGGGGATCAATATCCGTGATGAGTAAAGCGTAAGCGACCAGCGAACCTGCTCCGGAACCCCTTCCGGGGCCAACCGAAACGCCGTTGTCTTTTGCCCATTTGATAAATTCAGAAACAATCAAAAAGTAACCTGGAAATTCCATTTGAATGATCACCTCCAGTTCAAAACTTAAACGCTCAGAGTAAGGTTCCCGAAATTCCTCAAACGGAACCTCCGGAGCATAAAGTTCATAAAGTTTTACCAATCGGTTTTTCAATCCTTTTTCGGCATCTTCGCGTAGTTTTGAATCAAGAGTTTCAGATTCTCTTGTGGCAATTTGCGGCAGAAATGTTTTTTTATTTTCCAGAGAGACATCGCATTGCTCTGCAATTTTACTGGTATTATTCAATGCAGTCGGTGGAAGTTCCGCAAATGCCGAGAGCATTTCTTCCGGACTTTTCAGGTAACGCTGGTTGCCAAGCTGTTGGGGAACACCTTCATCTGTCACTCTGCGCTGTAAACCCATCAGCCAGAGAATATATTGTGCCTCGGCTTCTTCAGGAGTTAGATACAGGCATTCGTTAGTGCCGACCAGAGGTATATCAAGTTCATGCCCCAAACGGATCAACTGTTTGTTTAAATCCAGTTGTTCCGGAAGTCCTGTATTCTGCAGTTCAAGGTAATAACGGTCGGCAAAAACATCTCTGTACCAAAGTGCAATTCGACGTGCATCATCCGGTCGTCCTTCAAGTAAATGTTTGTTGAGCTGTCCATTCATTCCGCCGCTGAGTGCAATCAAACCCTCGTGATATTTTTCCAGCAGTTGATGATTGATACAGGGAACTCCTTTGACTTTGCCTTCGGTATAGCTGAGGCTCGCCAGAAAACCCAGATTGTGATAACCCAGCCGATTCTGACAAAGAAATTGAGTCTGTCCAATGGAAGATTTTGCAGGTCCGGATTCGGTTAAAACCTCCTCAGGGTCATCTTCAATAACAGATGCACCCATTCCGATAATCGGCTTTAAGCCTTCTTCCTTCAAAGTGTGGAAAAATTCAACGGCACCAAACATGTTTCCATGATCGGTAACAGCACAGGACTCAAAACCATTTTTTTTGAGTGCAGTAACCAAATCTTTAATTCGGATTGCTCCCTCAAGCAGAGAATATTGCGTGTGAAGATGAAGGTGGGTGAACATTACTGTCTGAATTGTTTTTTGGAAGAGTGACCAGTATGCATCTTACATGAAATTAATTTTGCGGGCAAGATTCTTATGAGTATGTTGATTGGAATTTTGTTCCGAAACAGGCTGTATTCATGTCATCAGATTTACGATTAATACCGGCAATCTGGCTCATCTTTGATGTTTTAGAGTTGTCAACTCAGCCTGTTTGATGTAACCTGTTGCACAGACTAGAACTGAATTTAAATCTAAAAAATTAAGATTTTTCATATTTTTTGAAAAGACATAATTGCTGATGTTAGAGTATTTACGACCGGACAATCTTGAAGACGCACTTTTGACGTTAACTGAACAACCCTGTACTTTGCTGGCGGGTGGAACGGATTTTTATCCGGCCAACAAAAAAACATGACAACAGATAACAATCTCCAGCATTTTGCTGAAGACATGCCCCTGAGTAAAACTGCACTTGATTTGAGCTCAAACGGACAGGGATTCGGTTTGATCATTGTCGACGAGGTCAACGGTTTTGCCACCGTCGGCGCCGGGAATCTTGCTCCTCAAGTTCCCAATGAACAGGTATCAGTGATGGTTTCCGAAACTAATCGTCTTGCGCATTCTTTCACTCAACAAGCTATGCCTGTGCTGGCATTTCTAGATACACACGATTCTGGTAAACAGGAACCGCCTTATCCACCGCATTGCGAACGCGGTACAGGTGAGGAGGATTTGGTTCCGGAACTGAAGTGGCTTGAAAAAGAACCACAGGCAACTTTAGTACGCAAGGACTGCATTAACGGTTTCATTGGTGCGTTTCAGCAGGATGGATCCAATGCAGTTATTGACTGGGTCAAGGATAATAATGTGGCTAATGTCCTGGTAGTTGGAATATGTACCGACATTTGTGTAATGGATTTTGTTCTTACACTGCTCTCAGCCCGCAATCACGGGATGCTTCCAAGTTTGAAAGAAGTGGTGGTTTATGACAAAGGCTGCTCTACCTATGACCTGCCCAGAAATGTTGTTGAGGAAATTGGACTACCACCCAGTGCCAGCCACCCTCAAGACGTAACTCATTACATGGGACTCTACTTTATGGCTTCACGAGGTGCGCAACTGGTTGAAAGTGTCCAAGTATGAAATTTTCTGCAGCTCAAGCAATTTAGCTGCAACTTGAATATTTTTTGAAAAATTGACTCTCTACATCCGTACCCGTTTGCTCTTCGGATCATAAAACGCACGCAAAGAAGGTCTTGCACCGTACCGTTCTCCGGCCACTTCAATTTCAAAAACACTTGATTCCAGAAATTCTTTGCTCACTCCATCCTCGTGTGATACATAACCCATTCCAAGACAAGTTCCAATGGTGTGACCGTACATTCCGGAAGTCAGATCACCAACGATTTTGTTATTACACCAAATCGGTTCATTGTGATAAAGCATTGGTTCCGGATTTTCCAGAGCAAACTGCACCAGACGTTTTTTCAAAACTCCGCTTTTTGTTTTGGACAATTCGTCTTTTTGACGCAGCAAGGCCTCCCGACCTATGAAACCTCCGGGTTTGTCAAACTTGACCGCAAAACCAAGTCCGGCTTCCAGTGGCGTGTCTTCGTCCACAATATCGTGTCCCCAGTGCCGAAATGCTTTTTCCATACGCAGGGAGTTGAGGGCATGCATTCCCGCCAGTTTCAAACCATGTTCGGTTCCAGCTGCAAGGATTTTATCGTAGATGTCCTGAGCAAATTCGGTTGGTGCATAAATTTCCCAGCCCAATTCACCAACGTAAGTCATACGTAAGGCCAGTGCTCTGGCGTAGCCGATTTCAATTTCCTGTGCATTGCCGAAAGGAAAGGCCTCATTTGATAAATCGTCCGGAGTGAGTTTTGAAAGTAAATTTCGGGATTCCGGTCCCATCACGCTCAACACAGCATATCCGGAAGTTACATCCGTGACTGTCATATGTGCGTCATCCGGAATATTTTTGTGCAGCCAGGCCAGATCACGGATTTGACTAGCCCCAGCCGTAACAACCAGAAAAACATTTTCTTGCAAACGGGTTACCGTCAAGTCGGACTCGATACCGCCTCGTTCATTGAGCCACGATGTATAAACCGCTTTTCCGGATGGAACAGCGACATCATTGGCACAAATCCGGTTGAGCACTTTTTCAGCATCACGCCCTTGCACCACGAATTTCGCGAAGGACGACATGTCGAACAGCGCCACTTTTTTCCGTGCCGCCTGATGCTCAGCGGCAGAGGCTTCAAACCAGTTTTGACGTGCGTAGCTGTATTCGTATCGTGCTTCTGTTCTTTGTGGCGCAAACCAGTTGGCGCGCTCCCATCCGCTCATCTCACCAAAACATGCACCAGTTTTTTCCAGACGATCATGTAGCACAGATTTGCGTACGCCCCGGCTGGTTTCCGGCTGTCGGAAAGGCCAGTGCATGGCGTAAAGTAGGCCTAATGACTCTTCGGTGCGCTCCTTCAAATATCGTGAATTGCCCTGAAACGAATGAAAACGGCGGATGTCTACATCCCATAAATCTATTTGCGGATATCCGTTTACGATCCATTCGGAAAGCACTTTGCCTGCACCACCCGCAGATTGAATTCCGATTGAGTTGAGTCCGGCGGCAACATAGAATTTTTTAAGTTCCGGAGCCTCACCTAAGATATAGCGGTCGTCTGGAGTGAAACTTTCTGGACCGTTGAAAAAAGTGTGGATTCCTGCATCTTCCAGTTTTGGAATGCGATGCATTGCATTCAGCATCGCCGGTTCAAAATGCTCCCAATCTTCCTCAAACTGACCAAATGAAAAATCCTCCGGAATCGTGTTTAGTGGGCGCGGTTTTGATTTAGGTTCAAAGCAGCCAACCAGCATTTTTCCAGCATCTTCTTTTGCATAAATCCAACCGCTTGGATCACGCAAAACTGGAAGAGTTGACGGCAATCCAATGTTTTCTGTGACAATATAAAAATGTTCTGCAGCATGCAGCGGTACATTTACGCCTGCCATTTTCCCAACCTGATGCCCCCATAGTCCGGCACAGTTAACAACAATTTCGGCAGAGATAGTTTTGAGTTCACTTGCTTCTCCACTACCGAGAGACGGAACCTCCACTTTGACTCCGGAAACCTGTCTCGCACCGGACGTTCCGGAATTTTTGGTTTCGATTCCGCAAACTCGCATGTTTTCAAATATTTTGGCTCCACCCATTTTTGCGCCTTTTGCCAGCGCCTGAGTCACATCAATTGGATTTGTCTGTCCGTCTTTGGGCAAAAAAACAGCGCCGACCAGGTCATCAATATTTAAAAGCGGATACAATTCACGTGCTTCTCTAGGAGAAATCACCTCCACTTCAAGTCCAAAACATTTGGCCATCGAGGCTCCCCTTTTTAGTTCTTCAAAACGTCCGGCATCCGGAGCCACGCTGATTGAACCGTTTTGTTTAAAACCGGTGGCCTGTCCTGTTTCTTCTTCCAGAGTGGCATAAAGTTCGCTGGTATATTGCGCAAGTTTGGTCATGTTTTTCGTGGCCCGCAATTGACCCACGAGCCCGGCGGCATGCCAGGTTGTACCGCAGGTCAACTCCTTGCGCTCCAGCAAAACGACATCCTTCCAGCCAAGTTTTGTTAAATGATAAGCCACACTGCAGCCGATCACACCGCCGCCGATGATGACAACTTGTGCCTGCTTTGGTATAGATTTCATTTAGAGATTCCTAATAATATTTTTAAACAATGTAACAAATACAAATAAAGATGAATAAGTTTTACAGCTTCCTGCATGCATGGTCAACCACAAATTTGGTGTAACCAAATAAGTTTTTTCACCATACTAATTCAGTTTGATTTCAAAATAAATTCCGTCTTGTTGCTCCAAATAATTCCTGCCATAATGATCACAAAATAAACATCAAAAATCAGCTTAATTTCCTGTCCAGAATATCCTCAGTCCTTTTTCATGTCCCAAGAAAAAGCAGATCAATTAGTCGTAATTGGCGCATCAGAACACAATCTGAAAAATGTAAGCCTTAATATTCCACGAGACTCACTGACAGTTTTTACTGGAGTCAGTGGTTCCGGAAAATCTTCACTGGCATTTGATACGATTTTCAAAGAAGGCCAGCGCCGTTTTGTTGAATCACTTTCGGCGTATGCCCGTCAATTTCTGGGGCAAACTGACAAGCCTAAAGTCGAACACGTAGAAGGACTGAGTCCGACGATATCCGTAGACCAGAAAACAGTCAACCGTAATCCACGTTCAACCGTTGGAACAATCACAGAAATTTACGATCATTATCGCCTCCTTTTTGCACGTTTGGGCAAGCCGCATTGTCCTGAATGCGGAACCCGCATCACCTCGCAAACTCCGGAACAAATCACCGATTATGCTTATGTGGACGCCCTAAATGAAGCCTGCCTGATACTGGCACCAATGGTTCAGGAACGCAAAGGAGAATACCGCAAAGAACTAGAAGACTGGGCCGCCGAGGGCTACGTTCGAGCCAGAATTGACGGAGAAGTCCGCAGGCTGGATGAGGATATCCGGCTTGCCCGCTACGAAAAACATTCCATTGAACTGGTTGTCGATCGACTTACAATTACTGCAGAAGAAAAAAGTCGGTTCACAGAAAGTGTAGAAAAAGCCCTGTTGCTGGGTAACGGGTTGGCTATTTTGCACTATGGTAAAAAAACTGCAGAAAATGAAACAAAAAATCAGCTGGAGCAAAGCCCGGAAAAAGATCACTTGTTCAGTCAGTTGATGGCCTGTCCCAGCTGTCAAGTTGCGCTGCCGGAAATGGAACCACGCTTATTTTCTTTTAACGCACCTCAAGGAGCATGTCCCTCGTGCAACGGAATCGGCCAGTTAAGTACATTTTCTGAAGAGAAACTCTGTGATCCCGAACTCTCAATTTCTGAAGGTGCAATTAAATGTTTTACTGAAAAGGGGAATTTACTATACACAAAAGTCGATCAGCGCCACGTCAACAGTTTAATGAATAATTTTGAAATCAACGACAAAACTTTGTGGAAAAATTTATCCGTTGAACAGCGGCAGTTGATTTTATATGGAAACACTAAAATGAAGCTTGGCGTTTCCAATATTTTTCGTTTTCCCGGTCAGTTTCTCAAAAAACTGGAGAAACAACAATGGGCCGGTTTCATTCCAATCCTGCAATTTGTTTTTCGTTTTGTCAAGGGTCCACTTGAAAAATTTCAGCACACTTCTATTTGTCCGGACTGTGAAGGAAAGCGCCTCAACAAGATGGCACTTGCAGTACGACTGCACGGCCACAATATCAATAGTCTCTCCGGTGAATCAATTGAAGATTCGGTCAACTTTTTTGATAATTTAAAACTGACTGAAACTGAGAAAAAAATAGGGCGGGACATTTTCAGAGAAATCCGGGACCGTCTGCATTTCCTGAACGATGTCGGCGTAGGTTATCTCACACTTGAGCGTTCTGCAGCAACCTTGTCCGGCGGAGAAGGACAACGTATCCGGCTCGCTTCACAGCTTGGTGCAGGACTGCAGGGTGTGCTTTATGTACTCGATGAACCTTCAATTGGACTGCACCAGAGTGACAACAAAAAGCTGATTCGCACTTTAAAAAAATTACGTGACCGGGGAAACACTGTGCTGGTGGTTGAGCATGATAAGGAAACCATCGAATCTGCCGATCATTTAGTGGACATCGGTCCGACTGCAGGACAAGACGGTGGACACATCACAGCACAAGGTTCCATGCAAAAAATAATTGAAGCACAGGAATCGATAACAGGTCAATTTCTTTCCGGTCAAGAACAAATAGCCATTCCGGAAAAACGACGTCAGCCAACAGGAAACAAGATAACTATTCACGGTGCAAGTTTCAATAATCTAAACAATATTGACTGCGAAATTCCACTTGGAATTTTTGTTGCTGTAGCAGGTGTTTCCGGTTCAGGTAAATCCTCGTTGATTGACGGCATTCTCAAAAAGGCCTTGAACTGCCACCTGAACCCCGGAAGCAAAGACGAACCCGGTCCGTACAAAAAAATTTCCGGACTCGAAAATATAGATCGTGTGATTAAAATTGATCAGGCTCCAATTGGCCGCACCCCCCGCAGCAACCCAGCAACTTACACCAAGGTCCTTGACCCAATCCGTGATTTATTTGCCCTGATGCCTGAAGCAAAAGCCCGGGGTTATAAAAAAGGACGCTTCTCATTCAACGTCAAGGGCGGACGCTGCGAAGACTGCCAGGGTGCCGGTTTGAAAACGATAGAAATGCAGTTTTTGAGCGATGTACAAATTCCTTGTGATACCTGCGGCGGAAAACGCTTCAATGCTGAAACTCTGCAGATATTCTATAAAAACCGCACAATTCACGATGTACTGGAAATGACGGTTACAGAGGCGGAGGATTTCTTTTCTGCACTACCAAAAATCCACATAATTCTGCAAACTCTACTGGACGTTGGTCTGGGCTATGTAAAACTTGGGCAACCCTCCACAACCCTCTCCGGAGGAGAAGCACAGCGTGTAAAAATTTCTTCAGAGTTGAAAAAAATAGCGACTGGAAATACGCTTTACATTCTTGACGAACCAACTACCGGCCTGCATTTTAAGGACATCCGTTTGTTGTTATCTTGCCTGAACCGTCTGGTTGATCAAGGCAACACTGTTTTAGTGATTGAGCACAATTTGGATGTGCTGAAGGTTGCCGATCATCTGATAGAACTTGGACCGGGAGGCGGGAAATATGGAGGTGAACTGGTTTGCGAAGGAACTCCGGAAAATTTATCGGAGCAGATGACACTGACAGGAAAGTTTTTGAAAACAGTTTTGGGAAAAGGGGCTGAACAAAATAGTTTCAAAGAATCAGAAGAAAAAAGTGGCAAAGTTTCAGAGCTGCAAAGTTTCAAAGTTTCAGCGACTGAAGTGATTGAAGAAGATCCGGCGGATTTTGAAAAAGTAAAAGTTTCAAAATCATACTCTCGTGACATCGTAATCAAGGGTGCGTCAAAAAATAATTTGCGGCACATAGATGTACGGATTCCAAACAATAAAATGACTGTGATAACCGGTGTTTCCGGTTCCGGCAAAACGAGTTTGGCCTTTGACACTATTTTTGCGGAAGGACAGGCGCGTTATCTCGAATCGCTTTCAACTTATGCACGTCGATTTCTGGGCCGTATGGATAAAGCACCGGTGGATTCGATTGACGGACTTTCTCCGGCAATTGCCATCAATCAAAAAGCAACTGGTCGTAATCCCCGTTCGACTGTTGCAACAACAACTGAAATCTATGATTATCTGCGTTTACTTTTCGCGCGTATCGGCAAGGCACATTGTCCAACAACCGGAAAACCTTTGCTCGGCTACAGTCCAACCCGCGCGGCAGCCTTTTGTACAGAACATTTTGAAGGTGAACGGATTGAGTTGCTTGCACCTTTATTTTTACCGGGGTCGAGCAAAATTCTGTTGCTGGATCATCCCAAGCACTTGCCAAATGTGATCGATTCGCTGGAGCAGGAAGGATTTGTGCGGGTTTATATCAATGGAAAAGCAATCCGTCTGGATGAATGGAAGGAAAACTCTGCAAAATTTAAACTCAGTAAAAACACTACTGTCGATTTGGGAATTGACCGTTTGCGCGTTAATCCGGAAGAACAAAAACGCCTGGCAGAAGCCATTGAAAATGCTTTCCAGCGTGGACATGGTTTGTTGAAAATTTGTTTGACGGATCTAAAACCGGAAGGTCAGTTGAGTGAAAAATATGTATTTTTGTCTGAAACTCCAGCAAATGTGGAAAATGATGTGAGGCTTTCTTTTTTTCAGCAGGAAGAATTATCACCACGCATGTTTTCCTTCAACTCTCATGTGGGAGCATGTCCAACCTGTGATGGTTTGGGAGAGTTTCAGCGCATAAATGATCCTCAATGTGAAGATTGCGGAGGTGAACGTTTGAAAGCAGAATATCGTGCAGTGACAATTAATCAGCAAAACATCAGCCAGTTTTGTCAACTTTCTGTCCCGGAAGCACGTCAGGAAATTGAAAGCTGGGTTCTCACCGAAAATCAGCGTACCGTTGCCGAACAGGCGCTGGGCGAAATTTTAACACGTCTTAAATTTTTGGAAAATGTAGGGTTGGACTATTTGACACTCGATCAAAAAGCATCCACACTTTCCGGAGGTGAGGCGCAGCGTATCCGGCTTGCCTCACAAATTGGTTCAGGACTGGTGGGCGTGACCTATGTTTTGGATGAACCAACTATTGGCCTGCATCCCCGTGATACTGCACGGCTTATCCGCACGCTGAAGCAATTACGGGATCGTGGAAACAGTGTGATCTTAGTCGAACACGATTTGGACACGATCCGACAAGCCGACCATATTATCGATATTGGTCCGGGAGCAGGTCATTACGGCGGCAATGTTTCCGCTTTTGGAAGTCCACAGGAAATCTCAATCAAACACGATACGCTGACTGCACAATATATGAGAGGGGAAAAATCGATTCCGCTGCCGAAAAAATATCGTTCGTTTAATCCGGAGCATTTAATTTCTGTTACCGGAGCAGCAGCAAATAATTTAAAAAAACTGGATGTCAACTTTCCTCTCGGAGTTTTTACGGTGGTGACCGGCGTTTCCGGTTCAGGAAAATCCTCACTGGTTGTCGATGTTCTGCAGCGAGCTCTGGAAAAGGAAATAAATGGAAAGCAGATTAAACCAGGAACACACAAAAAAATTAGCGGAATAGCTCAACTTGAATCCATAATGGTTATCAACCAGGAAGCGATTGGGCGAACTCCGCGTTCAAATCCTGCAACTTATGCAAAAGTTCTTGAACCGATCCGCAACCTCTTTGCTTCAATGCCGGAAGCAAAACAACGCGGATTTTCCAAGCGTCGTTTTTCGTTTAACGCAAAAGAGGGGCGCTGTCCAACATGCGACGGACAGGGTTTCCTATTGATTGAAATGCATTTTTTGTCAGATGTATGGGTCAAATGCGATCAGTGCAAAGGCAAGCGCTATAATCGGGAAACCCTGGCAGTCAAGTATAAGGGGCATACTATTGCGGATGTGCTTGAAATGGAAATCAGCAAAGCAGTTGAAGTTTTTGTGGCACAGCCGCGCATCAAGCGGATTCTCAAAACTCTGGAAGACGTTGGCCTGGGTTACATGAAATTGGGACAGGCAGGAAATACTCTCTCCGGAGGAGAAGCCCAACGATTAAAATTAGCTGCAGAACTTGCTCGTCGTACACATGGTCCTACTCTTTATATTTTGGACGAGCCCACTACCGGATTGCATATCGACGACGTGGCAAGGTTGCTTAAAATATTGCACAGCCTGGTGGATGAAGGTCACTCTGTGCTGGTCATTGAACACAATTTAGAAGTGATCAAAACCGCAGACTGGCTGATTGATTTGGGACCAGAAGGCGGAGACAAGGGCGGCAGATTGGTCTTTGAAGGAACTCCGGAAAACTGCAGTAAGAATCAGCTAAGTTACACCGGTATGTTTCTGGAAGCGTCTTTTTACTCCAATCCACAAAGCGAATTTAGGGAAACTAGCCTCTGAGCTTTTTTAACAAAGCTTATTTCCATCAGAAACTTTTAATAAAACTTTGAAGAATCATAGTGAACCAGGCCGATAACGTTCCCTGGTTTCAGAATTTGCTTTCAAGGGCAAAATTGTTTTCAAGACTTCTTTCAATTGTTATAGTATTAGAGGCAAGTTTATAATAACTTTTTGCTAAATGCTGTTGAATAAATATTACAACCATGAACATTGATTCCATTAATTACACCTTAATTCTATATACTGCATTTTGTATTTTGCTGGGGATTTTTTTCTGCTGGTTCTATCAGAAAAAAATGATTTCTACTCAATCCCAGGAAATAGATGCACTTGGTGAATCACTAAATGAACTTCTGAAAAAATACGATACCATCCTGGCAGACAAGATAGAGCTCGATAAGCAGTTTGCCATCTTAAAGCAGGATGCAAACAGAATTCCGGAAATTGAGGAAGAACTTAAATTTCAGCAAAAACAGTTTTCTACCCTGCAGGTATTAAATGCAACTTTGGAAGAAAGGCTGGAATCCAAGGAAAATGAATCCAGAGAAAAATTAAAATTTCTGGAGGAAGCAAAAAAATTGATGGGAACAGAGTTTGAAAATCTTTCTGCCAAAATTTTTACAAGCAAATCAAAACAATTTGTTGAGGAAAACAAAAATAGTATCCAGAATCTGCTTACTCCAATTCAAACAAAAATGAAGGAGTTTCAGGAAAAAGTAGAAAAATTTCATCTTGAAGATGAAACTGGCCGGGCTTCAATTAAGGTAGAATTTGAGCACCTCAAGGAAGTTAATACAAATTTGAGTCAGGATGCTCAAAACCTAACGACGGCACTTCTAGGTGATTCAAAGCAACAGGGTGACTGGGGTGAAATGATCCTGGAAAAATGCTTGCAGAATGCAGGCTTGATTGAAGGAGAACACTACCAGAAACAAACCCAGATTAAAACGGATGACGGCACTCAACTGCGTCCGGATGTTATCATCAAGCTGCCAAACGATCGTATCCTGATTGCCGATTCCAAGGTCTCACTGAAAGCATATAACAGCTACATGTCTGCAGATGATGAACAAAAACGGAAAGCCTACGCCAAAAAACATCTGCAGTCCGTGCGAAATCACATCCATGGATTGTCTTCAAAAAATTACCAGGAGGGCTTCGAAGAATTTGGTTCACCAGATTACGTACTGATGTTCATGCAGATTGAGCCGGCATATTCCCTGGCGCAGTCCCTTGACAGCAACTTAACTTCTGATGCGTTTATAAAAAATATCATCATTGTCACTCCGGCAAGTTTAATGATGGCGCTCCGGATTGTAAATCAACTATGGCGACAGGAAAAGCAGGTGCAGAATGTGAAAGAAATTTTTGAAAGGGGCGGGAAATTATATGAAAAAATTTGTGGATTCCTGGAAGAATTTGAGAAAATTGGTGATAAAATTAAGGGTGCCCATGAGTCTTATGAAAATGCATATAATAAGCTGAGTGACGGAAGAGGTAACATGATTAGACAGGCAGAGATGCTCAAGAATCTGGGTGTGAAAACGGCCAAGTCTATCCCCAGAGAGTTTAAAAAAGCCATTGAAGATTCATCTCAGGG
>Ga0208058_1000068_pt1 | contig 26745 bp, 22 predicted proteins | sample DeeseametaMP1092_FD_184196 | JGI IMG/M metagenome (GOLD analysis project Ga0208058, IMG submission 184196) | Marine microbial communities from the Deep Atlantic Ocean - MP1092 (SPAdes) | ecosystem: Environmental > Aquatic > Marine > Oceanic | place: South Indian Ocean | collected 2011-03-02 | reverse complement strand
TATGATATATTATGCTGAAATAGACAAGATAAATATTCATTATATTGCAAAATATCAGTAAGTTAAGTTAATACTCTTTTTACGAGACCATCAGTTATGATTTTTCCTATTATTTGATATCTGATGTAAACAGAGCTAAAACAAAATAATCACTGCTCAAACCACTTCCGTCTTCACTTCTACTTTTTTAGGTTTTCTACTTACCAGTCCCTTAAAATCTTCCAAAATCATGTAAAGCACCGGAATCAAAACGAGGATCACAAAAGTTGAAAACAACACGCCAAACGCTAAACTAATCGCCATTGGAATTAAGAATCTTGCTTGTAAGGATTGCTCAAAAAGCATTGGGAGCAAACCGAAAAAGGTGGTAAGTGTGGTCAATATAATTGGCCGGAAACGGCGCACTCCGGCTTCAACAATTGCTTGTCGAATTGGAGTTCCTCTCTCGCGGGAACGGTTGATGAAATCCACTAAAATCAGTGAATCGTTGACCACAATTCCGGTCAATGCGACAATTCCCAAAACGCTGACGACACTCAAACTGTAACCCATCAGCAAATGTCCTAGAAGTGCTCCAACCATTCCAAACGGAATTGCAGTCATGATGATAACAGGTTGGAAATAGCTCCGGAACTGCAACGCCAACAAGCTGTAAATCAAGATCAAGGCCACAATACCGCCTTGTTTTACACCGTCCATTGTGTTGGTTTGCGCACGGTGTGCGCCTTCAAATGAATATTGCAATTGCGGATTTTGACTTTTAATTTTCAGCAAAAGTTCTTGTTTGATGGAGCGTTCGATTTCTCCTGTGTTACCCACTCCAGAATCCACCAACGCCCTTACGCTCACAATTCGCCGTCCGTCGATTCTCCGGATGGCACTGTAAGATTGACCGTATTTTAACTCAGCCACTTGCCTCAAGGGCAATAGTTTTCCGGTTGGAGACAAGATTACCAAATCCTCCAAATCCCTCAAATATCGGCGTTCCTCGAACGGTAAGCGTAGTTTCACGCTCACTTCATCGCTATCTCGCAACAATTTAAAAACTTCAACGCCTTGAAAAGCAGCTCGAATTTGCTGAGTCAATTCTTGTGTACTTAAACCCAAAGTTCGTCCAGCCGGACTGAGACGCAATTGCACTTCACGTTTTCCGTCTTCGGTGCTGTCTTCGATGTTACTGACTCCGGGATATTCACCCAATTTTTCTTTAAATTGCTCGACGATGACCAAAAGTTTATTTGTATCGGGGTGACTGAGTTGCAGATCAATATCGTAATTTGAACCCATCGAATGCCGCGCACGGATGTTGAGTGCTTCAATTCCGGCAACTTCGCCCATTTCTTTGCGCCATCTTCTTGAAAATTCGACTGCCGCAAATTTTCGTTCATTGAGAGGTTTCAGATAAACTCGTACCGAAGTTTTGTTAGCACCGCCCCTTCCGACTGTACTGTAAATTCCATCATGAACAGGTTGTCCGGTTTCAGCTTCATATTCACGGAGCAACTTTTCTGCGCTGCGCAACATTTTTTCTTCAACTTCACGACTGACCGAGGCCGGAGTACCAAAAGGCATTCGTGCGGTGACTGCAATGTTATCGCGATCTATTTTTGGAAAAAAAGTAAATTTCATGTGTCCGCCTGCCACCAATCCGGCGCAAAGCAATATAAAGAAAAGACCGAGCGCAAAAATAGTGTAACGGTAAGCAATACCCTTTTCCAAAATTTTCCGGTATGGTTTGTTGGAAAACCAAAAAAGCGCGGAACTGAAATAATGTCGCGGCGTTTCCAGAATTTTCCCAAGCGGCGCAAGTATCCAAGCCATCACCCGATTTATATGAGAAAGATGTCCGGGAAGAATAAACATGGCTTCCAGCAAAGAAAAGAGCAAAACCACAATCAAAACATTTGGAATATTTTGGAAAATATTTCCGGTGATGCCCGGAATAAAATAGATCGGAATGAAAGCTGCAATGGTGGTCAGGATTGTGATTAAAACCGGCGGGCCGATTTCAGTTGCGCCGTCCACAGCAGCATCCAATGGCGATTTTTTCATTTCCTGATGCGCATAGATATTTTCGCCGACCACAATGGCATCATCCACCACAATTCCCAAAACCAAAATAAAGGCGAAAAGCGAAATCATGTTGATGCTGGAATCGGTGATCGGCATCGAAATCATGGCACCGGCAAAACTGATGGGAATGCCCATCATAATCCAAAAAGACAAATCCACTCTTAAAAAAAGTGACAATGTCAGAAAGACCAAACCCAGTCCCAACCATAAATTTTTCATCAATAAATTGATGCGATCTTCCAAAATGATGGATGAATCTCTCACAATTTGTGTTCGTACACTAGATGGCAATTGACTTTTTATTTCTTCCATTTTTTCATGAACGGCTTTTGAAACATCGGTTGGAGTTTGCTCGCCGACACGGTAAACCAAGATTCGTTCCGACGGTTTTCCGTTGTATCGTGAACGAAGATCTGACTCCTCAAAACCATCTGAAATGTGGGCAATGTCACCCAAGCGCAAAATGCCCTGGTCGGTTGTTAGCAGCGGAATTTCCGCATATTCCGCCGCCGTGTAACGACGCTCTTTGGTGCGAATGAGCAGATCACCTCCGACCGTTTGGATTTTTCCTCCGGGCATATCAAGAGTTGCCTGGCGGATGATTCCGGAAATTTGATTCAGCGTGAGAGCATGTTGCTGCAAGGTAGATTTTGAAATTTCGAGTGTCATTTCAAAACCCCGCGACTGTTCCACATCGACTTGCGTGATGTCCGGATGCGTCAACAAAGTGTCCCGAGCCATTTGAGCCAACTCAATCAAGGACCGCGCCGGTGCATCCCCATAAAGTGCGATATTCAAAACTTCTCTCCGCCTTCGAGGTAACTGCACCTGAGCATCATCGGCCTCTTCAGGAAGAGTCGTCAAGCGAGTAACCGCCGATTCCACATCGTCAAACACACTTTGTTTGTCCGCTCCTTTTTGCAGTTCAATCCGGAAACTGCCCATGCTTTCTTTAGCAGTTCCGGTAATTTTTTTGATTCCAGTTATTCCGGAAACCGCATCTTCAATCGGCAACAATATTGATTCCTCAATTTCATCAGGAGTTGCACCAGAATACGGAACAGCTACAATAATAAAATCGAGATCAAACTCAGGAAACACTTCCTGTTTGATATTAGAAACACCCATTACTCCGGCCACTAAAATAATGACCATCAGCAAATTTGCCGCGACTTTATGTTCTGCCATCCAACGAATCATGACTCCTCCTTATGTGATTCAGAATTTTGTTTTCTTTGGTTATTCTCTCGTTGTTGCCATTTTCCATCCCCTTGTTCATCTTTTCCATCTCCTCGTTTCCTTCGCCTTTTCCTTTCTCCTGAAAGCTGCATCCTTCTTCCGTCCCCCTTTTTCCTGATTTTTTCTTTCCCGGCAATGCGGATTTTCAGCCCATTTGCAGCACCTTTGATGGGAGAAATGATAATCTGTTCTCCCGGCTTTACGCCACCAGAAAGATAAATATTGTCTTGATCAAGATGTGCGATTTTCACTCGCCGAACCTCCAACTCGCCCTCCAAGGCAATCCAAACTGTGTCCTGATCCCGCAATGCTTGTGCCGGAATGTTGACCACATTTTCCAGTTGTCTTCCGGGAATGGTCACATCGACAAAAGCTCCCACAAAAAGAGGCATATTCGAGGTTTGGGGAGTCGGCGGACTTTCCGAATTCGCTGTTCCCACAGTATTAATTAGCGTGTTTTCAGAAGTTCGTTTGTTTTTCGACTTCACCTTTGATTTGCGTTTCAGGTGAAAGGGGTCCTCCACTTCAGCTATCAATTGCACCATCATCCCGCGCGGTGTCAGTTCCAGCAAATGCCGTTTCACCTTCGCATTCCAAACGGACGCAGAAATCATTCCGGCTAAAGAAACAGTTGCAGGAAATTGAAATTGATTTTCGCCGTCAAGTGATGTGGAGGATTGAGGCAGCCAATCCATGCGACCCATCGGCAAATCGATCACGACCTCAGCCTGATCACTGCCCAACAAAACCGCCAATTGCATTCCGGGATTAACATATTGCCCCAAATCCACATTTTTTGACTGCACTACTCCGTTGAAAGGTGCCTTCAAACGCGATTGCGACTGCCGGATGCCAATGCTCAAAAGCGGATCGCCTTTTTTGAAAAAACTGCCTTCGTTCATTTTTGGACCAATCCAAATTACTTCTCCACCAATACGTGCGCTCAAGATTACTTTTTTTGCAGCACGAACGCGTCCATGAGTTCTTACCTCAATTTGTGGATTGCTCAATGTTGCCTCCATCACCTCCACCAAAGTTCCCCGTTGAAAATTTGGTTTTTTGCGCGCTTTCGGCTTATTTTTCAGCAAGGCTACAGTAACTCCTGCACCTAATCCAAGTACCAAAACAGGGAGCCAGAATTTTAAATTAAATAATTTTTTCCACATGTATTCGTTTCAGTCAAATAGTTGAAGGAGATTTGGGTAAATGCAAAGAAAACATTGCCCCTTTTCCCGTATTGCTCTGAACATCGATTGTACCTCCGTGTGCTTCGATGATTGTTTTGCACAAACTCAAGCCCAACCCGTAGCCGCCGGTTTTATTGTTGCGTGACTTGTCAGTGCGATAAAATGGTTCAAAAATCAAATCCAACTCCTCATCCTGAATACCGGGGCCGTGATCCTGAATTTCAATGAGCGTTCCTGCATCACTCTTTTTCAAACGAATTTCAACCGGAGCATTTTCCGCAGGAGAATATTTGAGTGCATTGGCCAGTAGATTTTTCAGTACTGTTTCGATTTGTTCTGCATCTGCGAAAGTTTGACACGTTTCCGGGGCATTCTCAAAGCGAATCCCAGGAGTTTGTCCTTCAAAAGTAATACAAATATCCTGAATCAACTTTACCAAATCTGTTTTTTGTAAATTCAACTGACCATATTCACTTTTTAAGCGGGCAGTTTCCAAAATTTCGGTCACCATTTGCTCCATTTCCTGAACATCATCGAGCAAACTTTCACGCGAAGCATCTTCCGGAATAAATTCCAAAGCAACTTTCATCCGTGTCAACGGCGAGCGAAGTTCATGACTTACATCGAGTAAAAGCTGTTCTCGTGCCGACAACATTTCCCTGATTCGTTCTGACATACGGTTGAAGGCTTTTGCCAAATTTCCCAGTTCATCACCTCGTTTTTCCGGAAGTCGATGCTCCAAATTACCTTCGCCTAAAGCAGAAACACCATCCGAAAGCCAGTTAAGAGGTTGTAATATTTTGCGTAAAATCAGCCAAGTTCCGGTTAAAACCAGCCCAACCAATCCCAATACTGCAAAAATCCACGGCAGTGCAAAACGGATTCCGTGCCACTCGTCCTTAATTTCTGCAAAAATAAAACGGCCTGTTTTCGTTTCAACGATCGCCACACCTTGTCTGTGATAGCGCCCAAAACGCAAATCGGTTACAAGTGGGCGAAACGGTTGTACTAGCAAACGAAAACCGGGATCACTAGATTTTCCCATCCACTTGCGGAAATGTATTTTCTGCAAAGGAGGAATTCCCGACCCAGTTTCCCATGTTTCATTTTCACCTTCATAGCGAATAATCAAAAACAAACGCTGCGATAATTCACGTGCGTGTTCCAAATTAAGGTTTTCCTCTAAATCCCTGACAAGATACGCTCCGTACTGGGCCAGGTTATTACGGAAAAAATTTCTCTGATTTTCCCTGAAACCATGCCAGCTAATTGCTGAGATGCCCATCACCAGTAAACTTCCTGAAATCAGCATAACTGCAATCAATTTAGTAAAAACGGAGTTAAAGGGGCCTTTCAGCCATTCAAGCCTCATTTTCACCTCCAATAAACAAATATCCTGTGCCCCAGATAGTTTTGATAAAACGAGGATTTTTTGGATCATCACCAAGTTTTTGACGCAAGCGGCTCATGGTAATGTCAACAGAGCGGTTGAAGGCATCCCATTCAATGCCTCGTAATTCTTCAATAATTTGGTCACGATTAAGGACTTTCCCTTTGTTTTTTACCAGCAAAACAAGGCACTCAAATTCATTTAATGTCAAATGCACCAATTTGTCATCAACCCGGACTTCGTATTTATGGAAATCAATGCACAAAGCACCAATAGTTTTTATTCCGGATTTAGATTTTGTCTGTATCCGTCGTAAAATAGCTTGAATTCGTGCCACCAATTCGCGCGGTTCAAATGGTTTTGGCAAATAATCATCCGCCCCAATTTCTAAACCAACAACCCGATCCATCACTTCGCCGCGGGCAGTAAGCATTACCACCGGAACGCTACTGGATTGGCGTATGGTACGGCAAACTTCAAAGCCGTCCATTTCCGGAAGCATCACATCCAAAATAACCAAATCCGGAGTTTCTTCTTCCAGCTTTTCCAATCCTGCACTCGGCAAGGTTGCTGTCAGAACAGTAAAACCCATTTTGCTAAGATAATCTGTCAAAAGACGATTCAGTTTTTCGTCATCGTCGATGATCAGAATTTTTCCGGAAACGGCAGTGGTTGAAGTCATGTTGTTTTAAGTTTGACAAGATTCGCAAAGACGTATCGTGAATGAACAAATTTTTAAAACCTACTTCTTTGGAGAAAAAGTAGGGTGGATGCGCTATCGTTTTTCCACCCTACTTTTTATTTGTATCGTCTCCCCAATTTTCATTGCTCTAAATTTTTCGTCCGGAAGTCCGGTTTTTTTCATAGCATCTGCCAATAATTCCGGAGGCTCTAAAAATGGTTCATGCGTTAGTTGAAAAGTTCCCCAATGAATCGGAATTGATTTTTGCGAACGAATTTCTTGATGAACCAAAACTGCTTGAGCCGGATCAAGATGCTGATTAAGCATGAAATATCTTGGGCCGTAAGCACCAATCGGAATCATTGCCAATTGAAACGGGCCTAATTTGTCTCCGATTTCCTTGAATAGTTTTTCGTCGTATGCTGTGTCTCCGGCAAACCATGATTTAAAATTTCCAATTTGAACTGCCCAAGATCCCCATAAACTTTTGTTGGTGTCCCAAGGTGTACGCTTCGACCAATGCACGCTTGGAGTAAAAGTGATTTTCACAGTAAGGCTCCCTTTTTTTGAAAATTGGTGCGGCTCCCACCAATCCAACTCAATCACTTTTTCAGTCGCAATCCCGCGCTCCAAAAACCACGCTTTCAAGCCCAAAGGCACTAACCACGTCACGGAATCCCCAAACATATCGACGGTACGGGAATCCAAATGGTCATAATGATTGTGCGAAATAACAACAAAATCAATTTCCGGCATTTCTGCAAAAGTAAGCGCCGGCGGCGTGAAACGCTTTGCCCAAAAATCAAACGGCGCTGCAGAATCAGTCAAATGCGGGTCGGTCAAAAAATTAATTCCTTGATATTGCACTAAAACAGTAGCATGTCCAATCCACGTTGCACGAGGTACATCCGCAGACGAAGCGGACCTTAAGTCGATTTGTGATAACTCCACCTCTGCTAAAATAGATTCAATGTCTTTCTGGGCAACAGAAGGAGTCGGCCCTTCCTTGAAACGCATCGACAACCACTGAAAAATACTTGCGCTTCTTTTGGTTTTAAAACTATTTTTTCCATGATGCACTTTATTCGAATCATATTTAACATTGTCGGAATAATTTGTTAGCAGCATAGACACACTCACCAAGGTAACAATGCTCAATGCAATGAAAATAGCGGTTTTTTTCATTTATTATTCTTTATTTTTTCAGCTCCGGCAATTTTATCCAAACGCAAATGCAACTGCAATTCCAGTTCATCTTGTGGATCCGCTATAAGACCTCCGACAACTAACGGCACATCCACATTTAAAGCTGAAAATGTGGTTTTTAGTCGTCCCTCGACCAGAAGAAATCCGGCTTGTTTTGAAAACGACAACGCAAACTTCACTGGAAATATTCCGCCTGCAACTTCCAAATTTCCGGAAACTTCCGGCAGTTGACCTTCCATCATTTTATCCCAAGCTGATTTTTCGAGCCATTCGGAAACGAAACGAATATTCGGAGTGAGATCGGCTTTGAGAATTTCCGGAATGTCTCCGTCGCGTAATGCGTTGCCTGAATCCAGTGTTTTCACAGGAACACTGACTTCAACTTGAGCCTTTTCTCCGGATTCTTCCCAGTGCATTTCTGCTGTGACATCACAGCTTTTGCCAATCACATCCACATCGGCAAAAAAGAACATTGTTTTTACTGTTTTGTAGGCCAGACAATGCTCTTCCGGAGCAAAAACGGGTTCTTCAGGAAAAACTAAAGGTGAATTCAGAAGTAGTAAAATGCCAGTTGTAATAATTACGAAAAGCTTTTTCATGCTTGCTGTTCAATGAATCGTGAAAGAAATATACTTCGACATGTAATCAGAAGGCGGGCATGCTATTCCGCCCTACCGTTTGAATGCTCAATGCCAGAAACCACCTCGATGTCTACCCCAGCCGCCTTTTTCAGCACGTTTACGACGTTTTTCCATTTTCTCCACTATTTCCGCCCGTTGTTCCGGAGTCAGTGTGGCATGGAATTTTGCAAAACTATTGGCGAATTTTGGCAATTTGGCTCTTAACTGTTCAAAGCTTCCAGTTAATACTGCTTCCAATTTTTCTGCATCAGCGGTCTCGCTTTTCATTTGAGATAATATTTCATCGTTAATCGTTTGTCTAATTTCCTGCAAAGATTCTTTTTCTGCAAACAAATCTTCTGCAATTGGCGCGATTTTTTGCGATTGTTCGTCGCTGAGCCCCAATCGATCTGTCGCAAGCTCAGTGGCACGTCTTGGGCTCATCTCTTTATTTCTGCAGCCTGCAAGTGTCAATGGAATCGTGACGACAACCAACAAACCCAAAATTATTTTTCTCAAACAATAACTTGACCTGTATTTACGATTATTCATAATAATTCTTTCAGTACTGAAGTTTTAAATGCTAGTGAATTCAAGTGATTCCCATTTTACAGATAGTTTTTTGGAAAAGCTTTTCCCGGTAGTAACAGGGTGTATCAGTTTGTATCAGTATTAGTGATTGATGGTTTTTCTGAAAATAATTTTGAGGAATGACGAAAAGTATTTGTTGTATCTTGAATTTTGGACCCAGATTTCATCATTAATTTAATTGTATAATTGACCAAAGCACTTGAGATTGTTAAACTATAGTATCCTCTTTTTTTAGAACCTGGTATTAAACCAATTTTTTTAATGAAGGGAATCTATGAGAATTGCAATAATTGTCTTTGTTGGAATTTTATCTTATTCTGCTGTAGTACTACCGGGATATTTTTATTTTGTTCCGGGAGGTGCTGAGGAGATTTCAAATTTAAAAACTTTGACAGAATTGCCGGTGGAAGACGCTGCCAAATCTTCAACAAAACTTAACATAGCAAATCCTGGAGACGCTCCGCCCCTAAAATGATCCGTCACTTATTATAGTTCTAATTTAAAGAATTTCACTCAATTGCCGTAAACTTATTTTACTACATTATTTTTCAAATTATTTGACAATCGGAGGAAAAATGCCCATTCATCTTTCATTTAAAAACATTCGAAACTCAAAAGCTGTTTCCGAGCACGTACATCAGGCTTTTGAAGAATTGATAAAAATTACTGACGATAAATATCCTTTTCACGTTAAACTGAACAAAGTTGCAGATAAATCTTATCATGTGGGCATCAATTGCAGTTACAGAAGCAAGCAACTTTCCAGCAAAGCCGATCATGAAAATCTTTACAAAGCCCTTTCCAAAGGAGTTGATTCCATGAAATCCCAGGTAATCCGTAAAGCCGAAAAAGTCCGCGGCTGAAAATTTTTCCACACGGAGAGCTCGACTGCCGTCTCCTGTTTTAGATTCAAAAGCTTCATGTTTGGACTTGTTTCTCACCATGTCAAATATCTTCCTGCTGGAGTATTGGCCTTTGCGTTTATATTGTTATTCTGCGTGAATACTCAACTTCATGCAGCCTGTCGTGGAGAAGGATTCATGGGTGTTTCCACTAATGATCCAATCATGTCATGGGTTGATATAACTTCCTCTCCAGTTTATTCAAGTGCGAGCACATCCGGAACACTGGGATGTAAAAATTGGAATTTTTCACAATTCTTAGAGCAGTCACGGATGCAATTCCTTCAGCAGTCCCACACACAATTGCTGGTGGAAACAGTACAAGGACATGGTCCTCATCTGGAGGCTTTGGCAAAGCTGATGACTTGTCCACAATCGTCTGCAGAAGCGTTTTCAAATATGTTATGGGAACATCGTCAGCAAACAGTTCAAATTTTTGAAACAGCAAAACAGACTCCGGAGTTCTTAGCTGAACTCAGGAAATGGATTGCGGCTAATCGGCAATTGCGGAACAACTGCAGTCTGTCTTAAATGAGGAAAAAATAATGTGCTGGAAAATAGTTCTGCTTTTGGCAATTGGAATATCACTTTGCAGTGAAACCCTATGGGCCTGTCACAAAGGCGGACCCATGGGATTTGCTACTAATGATCCGGGAGGTTTTTCTCTCGACATTACACTGTCTCCAACTTTTACCGGTGCAAGTACACAAGGTACATCTGGTTGTAAAGACTGGGATTACGCCAAGCATCAACGGATTCAATATCTGGAAACTCAGTGGACATTTTTAAGTGAAGAGGCCTCTCAAGGGAAAGGGGAGAATCTGATCGCACTGGCACAAATGATGGGTTGTGCCAAAGAAAGACAAGCACAGTTTGCAGTTTTACTCCGGCATCACTATTTTTCCCTCTTTAAAAATACAGATACCCGCAGTAAATTTTTACTAAAACTTGAAACTCTTTTAACGCAAAATCCGTCACTCTCTTGTTCTGGATAAAACAACTTTTAACTCAAAAAGCTAAAAGTATGAAAAATGATTTTATGATACACCTTGTAATTGTTGGTGGAATTATTTTGGTATTTTCTCTGATTTTGAAAATCATTGGTGTAACATTTTAATCCTCAGTTTTAGAAATAGTTCCTCTCAATAATTTAAGCCTCTTTTTAGTTCAAGCACTTGAAAAGCGGTTAATGTTTTTACGCTTCAGTTTTGAATAATCATCAAAGAAAGTTTGCATTCAGAGATAAAATGGCCTAACCCTTGTATTATTTTGTCTTTGTTATAACTTTATAACCAGAAGTTGCTGAGATTTACTCTGTTACTTTAACTGACACTTTTGCCAAAAAATGGAGGGTTGAATGAATTGGCTTAAACGAACTGTAAGCATTTGTGCACTTGCTGGCAGCATATTATTTGGCAGCATAACTAGTGCACGTGCGGAAACCCTGCAAATTGTCTTTAACAATAGTCTCTGGGGTGCCGCAATCGGCGGTGTTTCTGGGCTCGCTATCTGGGCTTTGCAGGATGAAGATAAAGAGGATAAATTATTTCCACAATATGTTATAAAAGGTATGGCCTTAGGCATGTTTGCAGGAATGGGAGTCGGAATTTTTGAGGCCCGTTCAGACGGTGGCGTTTTCATGAGTGATGGTAATCCAAAGGGCCTGCTGCACTTAGATACAGATTTACATTTGCTAACCTTGCGTCCGGCAAAACTTTTGCCTCTACCTGAATTCAATGCAGAAACAGTTTCCCATGAATGGCGTTTAGATTTTTTTACCGCATCTTTCTGAACCACACATGAACTTGATGATCACCGGTGGTGCGGGCTTCATTGGAGCAAATTTGGTTTTGCACTGGCTTCGTCATCAGCCTGATGATTTGGTCGTCAATTTTGATGCCCTCACTTATGCAGGCAATTTGGGCAACCTGGAGGACGTAAAAGACCTGCCAAACTACCGCTTTTTCCACGGTGATTTGCGAAATGCCCTGGAAATTTCAAAGGCTTTTTCTGAACATAATATTGAAGCAGTAATTCATTTAGCCGCAGAATCTCATGTGGACAGAAGTATTCACGTTCCTGCTGACTTTATTGAAACCAATGTAACAGGTACCTTCAACCTTTTAGAAACAGCACGTGAATTTTGGGGTGATGAACTGAGTAAACATCGAATTCTTCATGTAAGCACTGATGAAGTATACGGTTCGCTTGGTTCCAGCGGAAAGTTTCTGGAATCCACTCCATATGCCCCAAACTCTCCCTATTCTTCTTCAAAAGCAGCAAGTGACCACCTTGTAAGAGCCTGGCATCACACTTATGGAATGAATGTGGTCACAACCAATTGTTCAAATAACTACGGTCCTTATCAATTTCCCGAAAAACTGTTGCCGCTGCTCATAAATAATTGTACTCAGAACCTTCCCATACCTGTTTATGGAGATGGGAAAAATATTCGGGACTGGTTGTTTGTTGAAGACCACTGTGAAGCTTTGGACTGTGTTTTTCATGAGGGAGATACCGGAGAAACATACAATATAGGCGGATGCAATGAATGGAGCAATATCGATATTGTCCGCTATTTGTGCCGTGAACTGGACAAAGAGCTTAATCGAAGCGGAGCTGATTCATGTGAAAATCTAATCACTTTTGTTAAGGACCGTCCCGGGCACGACCGGCGCTATGCAATAGATGCAGGAAAAATTAAAAACACTTTAAATTGGACTCCGCGTCACACTTTTGAGGAAGGGCTGACCAAAACCATCCGCTGGTATATTGACCACCAGGACTGGGTCAGTAACATTACTACCGGAACATATCGAGATTACTACAAACACCAATACGGTTGATTGAATTTTGATCACCGTTGATTATTACCAATTAACGGTTGATTGTTGATTGTGTCAGCTGAAATCTGTCCAAATCATGCCATTGATTCTTGAAGATGCTTTACTTTCTGCAGCCGACGGCCTGGTTCAGTCCGGAAGTAAAATCTGGTTCCATTTTCAAAAATATCCCTGGGATCTTGCCTGCCCGGAACAAAATCCTGGTGTTGGAGAACATCGAAGACACATAGAAACCCGCCTGACTCAAGGGTTACCTGACCCAAAATTAGCCCATGTCCTTTCCGGAACTTACCATTTAGGTATTTCCCCTCATATATACAGCTATTATCATCTGCTTGCAGATTTGTTACCTCATCTAATTGCTTCTCAAAAATTTCCGGTACTGGTTCCAGAATTTATGCCAAATCAATTTATTGATTTATTAAAAGAAGCAGAGTTTGAGGTACAGGTCATGTCACCGGAAATTTTCATGGTAGAACGACTTTTAATTCCGGAAATGAACATTCCTGATTGGAACTCTGAGAAAGTTAAATTGATACAGTATTTTTTTGAAAAAATTGTTCCTCTAAAAAGCCTGCCAAATTCTCAGTCTTCAAATTCTGAAAAACGGATTTATGTTTCACGAAAATTAGCTGTTAAACGTCACTTATCAAATGAAGATGAGTTTTTACCATTACTGAAAAAACACAAATTCAGTAAGATTTATCTGGAGCATTTGAGTGTCCCGGAGCAAGTTCAGCTATTTAGATCTGCTTCGCACGTTATTGCAGCACATGGCGCAGGATTGACAAATATTTTGTTTGCGCCTGCTGATGTCAAAATTTTAGAGATACGACCAGTTCTCACAAGTGGCCAGTTTTGTTTTGAAAATTTATTTTCTCTGGGCTGGCCCGGAAGTGAACACCTCGTACCTCCCCGCAGCGGTGAATTTGCGCTTCCTTTAGAATTACTGGATGAAGTTTTGGAACGTTGGCAAGGTGAACCGAAAACCTGATTTTCCTGGAAGAATAAAATAAACACCAAACCGTCTGATCAGAACTCAGATCAGAACCGTTGCGCTACAATGTCTACAATGTGTTTGCCAATATTGAGAGAAGAAGTTGCTGCAGGTGATGGTGCATTACAGACATTAATGATGTTTTTGTTTTCCTGAATTAGAAAATCATCAACCAGTTTTCCGTTGGACAAAACTGCTTGTGCTCGAATGCCCGCCGGTGCGGTTTCCAAGTCATCTGCAGAAATTTCCGGTACCAGACGCTGTAATGCACGAACAAAAGCGGCCTTGCTGAAAGAACGCCACATTTCTCCTACTCCTGGACGCCAGTATTTTGCAGCTAATTTTATGAATCCTGAATAACTCAAAATTTCAGCTAGTTCCAAAAAATTAACAGTACTGCGACTGTAACCTTCCCTGGCAAAAGCCAGCACAGCATTTGGTCCACATTCCAGAGAACCATTAATCATACGTGTGAAATGTACACCTAAAAAGGGAAAACTTGGATCCGGAACGGGATATATTAAATTTCTGCACAAGTGATGTTTTTCAGGCCGTACCTCGTAGTATTCACCTCGGAACGGAATAATTTTTGATTCCGGAGGTTGAGTCATAGCTGTTATTTTGTCGGAATATAATCCGGCACAGTTAACTAGAAAACGCCCCTCAAATTCGCCTTGCTCAGTTTCTACGACTATGCGTTCAGAATGGCGAATACCAATCACTTTTGTGGAGCAATGAATCTGGTTATCTTCGTTATTCTGAAGATGCTTCGCAAATCGCTTGCAGACTTGTCCATAATCAACGATTCCTGCCTCCGGAACATGAACGGCTTTAATACCTGCTACATACGGTTCAAGTTCGTGCAGTTTTTCTGTACTGATCATTTCACAGCTGACTCCGTTGGTTCGCCCACGTTGATAAATTGTTTCTAAAGCAGGCAACTCAGCTTCAGAAATTGCTACAATCACTTTCCCGCAAATCTCAAAATCTATTTCTTCTTTGCGGCAAAAATCCTCCATCCTGGATTTTCCTTCAAGGCAGTTGAGCGCTTTTAGAGAGCCCGGTTTATAGTATATTCCTGTGTGCAGGACTCCTGAATTGTGTCCTGTTTGGTGGGCCGCCAACTGCTGTTCTTTTTCCAGTAGTGTAATTTTAAGCAGTGGATAATCAAGGGTGAATTGGTAGGCCGTGGCGAGTCCAACAATACCCCCACCGATAATAATGATGTCAGTTTGCTGCATTTTGTTTGGTTCTGCACCTCACTGAATCAAGAGCACGACCAATTCCTTACAGCCGTGAACTCCATAAACGAGGGTTTGTTCTATATCAGCAGTTTTTGAAGGACCTGAAATCAGGAGCGCATTACTCGGCATTTCGGAATTCCAGTTTTCAGTGGTCATTGCTTCCAAAAAATTGTTGTAAATTGTGTCTGCATAAAGCACCGCGATGTGAATCGGCGGGATCAGCGACATCAAACGAGGTTCTTCCGGAGTGGGCCAAAGTATGAGCGAACCGGTTTCCGCTATGCCGCCAAGGGTTGTAGTAATGGCCGCATCAATGCCAAACAGCAAATCTTTAGATTCCTCAATCGGTTTTTCATAATATACTAATTCCGGTATTTCCTCAGGAGTCTGTTGGTACATCTCCCGGAGCTTTTGGGCCAAATCAGTATTTGTTCCGTAAAGTATTTTTTCAATATTTTTTTCTTTTACAACCCCTCTGAACATCCTTCCCCAGGAACTTTTCGAACAAGGTAAAACTTCAGTATGAACGGCTTCCATCTTTTGTTTCAGCTGCTCAACTTTCTCCTGCAAAGACCAGCGCTTGTATTCCATAACCGGATATTTCCGGGATGTAATGTCTGGAACTACAGAGGATATTCTGAGATTCGAAAGAATATTTTCACGAGCAGTTGCTGTATTATTCATCAATCAATCCTTCCTCCCGGGCAAGTTGATGTAAACTTTTTTTGGCAAAACGCGGCTTTGAGCGTACCGAAGTCCAATTGCGGAGAAGCGGCAGCCATTCCGGAATATAATTTCCAACCTTGCTTAATTTATAGCTTTTCAGCTGATACAACATCGGATTCGCATAAACCATTCCCCAACATTTCCAAATTAAACTTTCGGTTTTTGCTTTCAAACCTCCGGATTCAGTGAACGGAATATTCCGTTTATTTTCAGCTTTATCGTGACGCAGGCGCAGAAGGATATCTGTAATCGGAATTTTGACTGGACAAACCTCAACGCAGGCCCCGCACAAACTCGACGCATCTGCTAAGTGTCCCGCTTCGTGCAGACTCTTGATTTGCGGCGTAAGAATTTTTCCGATGGGACCGGGGTATGTCGCACCGTAGGCATGGCCGCCGATGCGAGTATAAACAGGACAATGATTCATGCATGCTCCGCAGCGGATGCAGAGCAAAGTGTCCCGCAGCAACTCGTCAGAGTGCATCCGGGAACGTCCATTATCCAATAAAATTAAATGCACTTCAAGTGGGCCGTCTTTCTCAACTGATTTGCGTGGAGAAGTGATCATATTGAAATAGGTCGTGATGGCCTGTCCGGTTGCGGAACGTGTCAACAAACTCAACAATGGAGGAACATCATCAAGCCGCTGTAACACTTTTTCAATACCCATCACTGCCACATGAACTGGAGGCAAAGTCGTGCAAAATCTGCCGTTGCCCTCGTTTTCAACCAAACAAAGGGTTCCGGTTTCCGCCACCGCAAAGTTGACCCCTGAAACGCCCATATCCGCTTCATAAAACTTCTTACGCAAAACTTTCCGGGCAATGGCGGTCATTTCCTCTGCACTCTCAGCTAACGTTTCAGGATCTACTTTTTCGTGAAACATCTGAGAAATTTGTTCCTTATTTTTATGAATTGCAGGCATTATTATATGCGAAGGCAACTCATGGTCAACCTGTATAATATATTCCCCCAAGTCTGCTTCAAGAGCTTCAATACCATGCTGTCCAAGATAATGATTCAATTCCATTTCCTCGGAAACCATCGATTTACCTTTGACCACACTTTTCACTTTATGCCGCTGGGCGATTTCAAGTACCAACTTGTTGGCCTCATCAACTGTTTCAGCCCAATGAACCTGAATACCGTTTGCGGTGCAATTGGCCTCCAACTGTTCCAGCAGTTCCGGAAGCTTTCGTAAAGCATTTGCCCGAATCAAACTCCCCAATTCCCTTAGTTGTTGCCATTCTTCTGCATCCGGAAACACGGCTTGTCGTTTTTCCATCAATCCGGACATCGCCCTTTTAAAATTACGGCGCAACTGCGGGTTATTCAGTGCAGAAAAAGTGTCTCTCTGAAATTTTTCAGGGGAAAGCATAGGGGCTTTCTATAGATTTCATTCCAAATCAGTTACTGCACCCAGCGATGCAGAGCTTACGGTTTTTGCATATTTAGCAAGTACTCCACGGGTGTAACGCGCTTCCGGACGAGTCCAGTTTGCTTGACGTGTTTTTACTTCTTCTTCCGGAATTTCTAAATCTATTTTTCTATTCAGAATATCTATTGTGATTGAGTCACCATTTTCAACAATAGCCAGCAAACCACCTTCGTGTGCTTCCGGAGTTATGTGTCCAATCACAAAACCATGAGAACCTCCTGAAAAACGTCCATCAGTAATCAGGGCAACATCCTGACCCAGACCTCGACCCATGATTGCAGAGGTTGGTGATAGCATTTCACGCATTCCCGGCCCGCCTTTTGGACCTTCGTAACGAATAACAATCACATCTCCTTTAACTACGGTTCCGTCTAAAATGCGATCCAGCGCTTCTTCTTCAGAATTAAAAACACGTGCTGTTCCTTTGAAATATTCACCCTCTTTACCAGAAATTTTAGCGACTGCACCTTCAGATGCAAGATTGCCACGGAGAATTACAAGGTGACCTGTTTTTTTAATGGGATCTGCCAGTGAATGCACAATCTCTTGATCGTCCTTATAAGGAGTAACGTTTTCCAGATTTTCTCGAACTGTTTTTCCGGTAACAGTCATACAGTCCCCATGCAGTATACCTCCATCTAGCAGCATTTTCATCAAAGGTGGTAATCCACCTATTTTGACGAAATTACTCATAAAATATTTCCCGCTTGGTTTCAAATCGGCCAGCACTGGTGCTTTTTCGCCAATTTTCAAAAAGTCATCCAGTTCAAGTTTGATGTTTGCTGCATGAGCCATGGCCAGCAAATGCAAAACCGCATTGGTCGAACCACCGAGAGCCATAACTACTGTAATTGCATTTTCAAAGGCTTCGCGTGTCAGGATGTCTCGTGGGCAAATGTTGTCTTCGATCAAGCGCAAAACCGCTTCCCCTGCTTCCACACAATCCCGAACTTTATCCTCGGAAACCGCTTCTTGTGCGGAACTGTTCGGTAAGCTCATACCAAGAGCTTCAATGGCGGAAGCCATTGTGTTAGCCGTGTACATACCACCACACGATCCGGCACCCGGAATGGCGCAGGATTCGACTTCTTCCAGTTCGTTTTGTGTAATCGAACCTGCGGCTTCTTTCCCTACCGCCTCAAAAATAGAAACAATATCAACATCTTGACCTTTGTGAGTCCCGGGAAGAATCGTTCCTCCATAAACAAAAACCGCAGGACGATTTAGTCTGGCAATAGCAATTAAACAGCCGGGCATATTTTTGTCACATCCGCCAATGGTAACCAGCCCGTCGTAACTTTGACAGCCGACAACAGTTTCAATTGAATCGGCAATTACTTCACGTGAAACCAGTGAATATTTCATACCCTCGGTTCCCATTGATATGCCGTCTGAAACTGTAATTGTTCCGAAAATTAAAGGCATTCCTTTTGCTTTTCGAACACCTCGTGCGGCATGCTCAGCTAAAGCGTTAATGTGCATATTGCATGGTGTAACAGTACCCCATGTGGAAGCGATGCCAACCTGTGATTTCTGAAAATCTCCTTTTTTGAATCCAACGCCGTAAAGCATCCCCCTGCTGGCAGCACGTGCATTTGTTTCAGTTACAAGTTTTGAATAGCGACGGTGTCCGCTTCCTTTTGGTTGTGTTTTATCTTTCATTGAGGTCCCCTTTCGGTTTAATGAGATAAGTATTAAATCTGGTTTTTAGCATTCTACAAGGCCCTGTAGATTTTAATCAGCTAAACATACTATCTGTTTTATCGCATCACATAAAGGAAGACAAGAGTTTCAACGAAGAAAAATATCGGGAAACAGGAATTACCGTTCAAAATTCTTATACTTCTTTAATTAATTCTAAATCCGGTGGGAGTGCTGTGGCAGCAATGGTGCCGTTGACATGGAGAGTGTTTGGTAAAACTTCGACAAAAAAATCCTGTAAGGCGGGTGACAGTTCTACTGCAAAGCGGTGGGAAATGGCCATCAAAAACAGATAAACCAGTCCACGGCAATTCCACATTTGTAAAAGTGTCGTAGTGAAAAAAGGATCTTCTTCAACATAAATAACAGCATTTTTACCTGTCAGAAAATGGCCGCTAAACATCAATTTGAAAAACACGTCCGGATATTCGTCAAGTTTTTTTTGATGGTTCTGGTCAAAAAAAGCTGTACCAATTTGAAAAACACATAACTTATCTTTTTCAATTTCGATGGTCTTTGCCTTTTCCAGCGGGAAAAAAAACCTGAAAGGCAGCCGAGCATGAATCAGCATGCTCCATTCTGCTTTACGATCCAATACAAGAGCCGTATCTTCCATCGAGCGGAAATAAATAGACTCCTCCTCTTCCTGTTTGTATTTAGGTACTACTCCCCACCTTTCTGCTGCATGGTACTCTTGTCCCCGCTGCATTAGTAATTCCAGTGTAAAATTGTGACTTGCAGCAATTACTTGTACATTTCCTCCATGCAAATGTTGGAAATAATTTGCAAATTCATCTCTATATTCTTCAACCCTGGAACGGAAATACGGTGAAGAACATTCCGGAACTGGACGAAAACTGGCGGACAACTTTTCTAAAGGCTCCGCATAAGAGGTGCATAGCTGTTCATATGGGGACATGGTTTCTTCAGAAATCTCTAAACTGACTGAATCAAAATTATTACCCCTTTCAACTTGCTTTTCCTCAATTGTAAATGCTTGCGGTGCTGTCTCAGTTTTTTTAGATTGATCTGAAATTGGGACACCTTCTGTTTCGGTATCTACCGTAGTTTGTAGCTTTGTTGACTCTTCACGTACTTCAGCCTGGTCTGAAGTTTTTGAAAACTGTTCCTTTACCAACTGCTCTATCATCCGGAAATCAATATTTTCCGTCAATAGATCAATGGATCCATCTTCATCGTTTTTAAACTTAGAGGTCAGCTTTGCTAAGTGACTTTGCTGTGTTTTGTAATATTTTGGATTTTTACTTAACCGTTTTAAACGTTTCAAAAAATAACGGTTTTTAAGCATTAGGTATGCACGATAATTTGATGAAAATAACGTTCGCAGACGTTCCGTAAAAAATTTGTTCCGGAGCGCCTTCGGAGCCCCGGAAACCACAACCATTTTTTCTGCCAGCACATCTTCTTCATACAGATCTTCCCGCCGACATTTGAGGACTTTACTCAAGGCCTCTTCCAGACGGGATTTGTAGGCATCAAGAGCCGTAGATTCACGTGAGTTATTTGTAAACTGTTCTAACTTCTGAATGACCATTAAAGAACGGTAACTTTTTTCTATTCCAGGAAGTACAACTTTTAAGCCTTTGGTGGCATCATAGTTCGCAACCAGGCGCATTACTGACTTCATGTCATAGAGTTGCAGGGAGTGCATGAAGGCCTGCTGTTCAACAGTTATAGGAGCATCAGGTATAAATGAATTGGATTCTGCAAAAAAATGATGAATTGTTGAGGATAATCTTGTGCCAAACTGCTTTAGAATTTCCGGAGCACCCTGCTCACTTCCTCGTTTTAGCATTTCTGCTTCGATAAACTCAATGTGATCTTTCCACTCGGATTGTTTCACTTTGGGGATTTGAGTTGTAGCAGATTGGATTTAAAAAGTATTAGAAGTTTCAGAAGTATAAAGTGGGGTGATGGTTAAAACTCTTATTTCAACATTTCCACAATATCCAAGTGGCCCTGTTGTTCTGCGATAACAAGAGCAGTCCGTTCTAACAAATCTGACAATGATGGGTCAGCATTTGCGTCAACGAGCAATTTAACGGTATCGGTGCGCCCTTCCAAAGCAGCTTCCATCAATGCGGAACTTCCACTCTTGCTTTGCCAATTAATTTTTGCTCCGTGTTTAATCAACAGCCGCGCAATTTCAGTCCTGCCCTCATTTCCAGCAAGCATCAGTGAGGAGATACCTTCCGCATCAGCTGCATTAACATCAGCCTTCCAGTCAAGCAATAAGCTTACAACGCGTTCTCGACCCTCAAGTGTTGCAAACATCAATGCAGTCATTTTTTGATTGTCCGCAATATTAACCTTTGCACCTGATTCCAGCAGACGCTTTACAACACCATATCGTCCAAAAGAACTAGCCTCCATCAGTGCAGTACGACCCACATCGTCAGATTTATTCACTTGAGCTCCTTTTGTCAACAGTTGATTGACAACACTCAAGCGACCTTCGATAGAAGCGCTTATCAGTTCATAAAACGGTTCAGAGACCCTCATTTCTGTAGAATCAACTTGTAAATCAACCTCCTCCCGACTGCTGCCAAACAAGTTTTCCGGTGTAATAAGATTATTTTGAACTTGAACAATTTCAGACTTTGCACCACGGATTGTGAGGTAATTAACGACTTCCAAATAACCATTACTGGCAGCGGCCAAAAGTGCTGTGAAACCTTCTTCATTAACAGCATTTATTTCTGCACCTGCATCGATCAGCAAACGAACAATTCCTAAATATCCCTCAAATGAGGCTACAATAAGAGCAGTTTCTCCGTAATTTGTGCGGATATTTACATTTGAATTATACTCAAGCAACAGGCGTACTGCGGACAGTTGTCCTTCAAGTGCAGCAAAAAACAGCGGCGTTGAACCGTCTTCAATAGTGCTGTTCACGTTTGCACCGTGTTCCAACAAAATTTTTGTCATTTCTGTATCGCCGTAACGTACCGATATGGTTAAAGGCGTCAGTCCCAAACCATCTTTGCTTTCGAGATCAGGTTTGTTCTCCAGCAAGACGAGCGCAGTTTCATGATTACCGAAAAGCACGGCCTGCATCAACGCGTTTCTTCCGGAAATATCTTTGCTTTTCAAGTCTGCTCCGGATGCAATCATTTCCCGCATTTGCTCAGCAGTACCACTTCCTGCTACTTGAGACAAATCCAATTCATTTTCAGCAAACACGAGTGTGCCTGCCAAAAACAGAAACGGATAAATGAATAAATGAAAACGCATTTTGGGTGTTTGTTCTTTTTGCTTAATGTTTTTCTATTTTTTTCACTTTTAGATGTTTTTTGCTCCGTAAAGCAGCACCAAGCCCGGAATAACGTAAAACTTTGTGCATTGCGGCAGACTCAAGAACCCTTTGATCTCCCATTATTAAAACAGATTTTTTTGCTCTTGTCAGCGCAGTATAAAGCATTTCGCGACTCATTAATTCCCGTTGAGTTCTTTTTTCTGACTCACTGTTCTCCCCCACTGTAGTAAATGCAGGCAAGATCAACGCCAGATGATCATATTCTGACCCCTGGCTTTTGTGAACAGAGGTTGCGTAAGCTGGATGCAAATGATGCAGCTCATGCACATAAAATGTTTTGTGTTCTTCTTCAACAGGAAAAACTGCTTTCAACTCTACTTTTTTAGTTACAGGATGTATAAATTTTAAAAAGATTCCCTGATCACCATTGAAAAGTTTATGCTGATAATTGTTTTCTGACACCATCACTGGTTCACCAGGATAGTGCTCCGAAAATAAATGCTTAGTTCCGTTTTCTGCAAGCCAACATTTTAGAATTATTTGATTAAGTGCTTCAGCTCCAGTTGACAAAACTTGAGTTGCCGTTAAAATTCGAAAACGCTTTAAATAATTAAACAAATAATCCAGTTGAGAAGCATCAGATTCTACTGCATAAAGCAGATATTCCCGCTGTACCAGAAACATAAATTTTTTATCCCGCAAAAATCGCTTAACCCACCACTGTGCAAATTCTAACAATTGATTCGGAGAATTTGGCTGATTAAGGAACATCACCTTTTCCGACTCCGCCTCTTCAAGACCGTTCAATCTCCGAATAATTTCGTGATTTGGGGATTCGGTTTCAAAAAGCAACTCCGGACGCGGATTGAGCTCCATTTCCTTGACTGTGCTGGCCACTCCAAGAATATTACGCCCTGCAGGATCACTGATTTTTTGTCGGTAACTATGAACCAATCTTACTACCGGCACGGGATTATCCACTGCAACTTCCGGGACAGAATCACTATTTTCTGCAGTCAATTCCTGCAACACAGCGCCATTTCCAATTGACGGCAGTTGCTGAGTGTCTCCCAGGAGAATAATCCGTGGAACAGATGACTGGTACTGCAGTTCTGAAAAGGCTGCTCTCAACAAAGAAATCATCAAATCCTGATCAATCATCGACCCTTCATCTATTATCAGCAAGTCGTGTTCCAAAGGGGCATATTCGTGATGTCTGAAGCTTCGCTCTACAGGGTAATACTCTAAAAGACGATGAAGAGTTTTTGCTTCTGCAGCAACATCCAACAATTCAAGATCCTCTTCCAGTTGCTCCAAATTCTCTAGAGAACGTAAACTACTTACCACCGCCTCAGACATCCTTTTTGCTGCCCTTCCTGTTGGAGCAGCCAATGCCGGTCGTTTTGCTAAACCAAGCCGTTTTAGCACCCTGAGCAAAGTAACCGCCACAGAAGTTTTTCCTGTACCTGGACCTCCTGAAATAATAAGAAAGGGATTGGAAATCGCTGACAAAACCGCATCCTTTTGTTCTTCTGCTAATTTTAGGGGGTGCTCACCTAAACGTACCGGGTTAACTTCAAGCACGGTTTTTAGGACATTCTCGACTTCAGATTTTTCCGGAAATTCCGGTTGCATGTTTAGACGCATCCGTACCAGTGAAATAAGCTGAAATTCACGCGACAAATTCTTTTTAAAATACAGAAGAGAATTATTTTCTACAAAAATAGATCTTTCTGCACAAAAACCTTCTGACCCTTCTTCAGTACCAGAGCTTGTCAACAACCATTTTCCCCATTCATCCTGAGATATTTCTTTTTCAAAAAAACCTGTTTGTAGAAGTATTGCTTTTATTTGAAATTGGAGTTCTGACCAAGGAAGGCAGGTACTTCCAGAAATTACCGCCTTGCGCATCAGGAGCAATCCGGATAACTGTACATGCAAACGAAGGGTCGCCGCTTCAGTCTCTTTTTTTTGGACTGACTCTCCCAAGCACAAATAATCCAATGCCTGAAAAAAATATTCACTGCCCAGTTGTATTTGAGAAAATTGCTGCCTAAGTCGCTGAAGTGACTCTGTCAAGGCAGGTGCAGCAATTTGTACTTTGAGAGTATCATCAGTAGATTCTTTCGCAAAGCGGGTGCGGGCAGTACCTGCGGTTGTCCATCCAGATGAAATTAGTGAAGGACGTGCGAGTTCAGAAGAATCTGTCAAACTGGACATTTTGGCTTGTAAGAGTTATACTATGACTTAGTTTTAGGGATTTATCGAGTATCTCCGTTTTTAGTCTGTTCTGATTCAAGCTCCATCTTTTTTATGTTAAATCTGTTTCTGCTGAACAAACAATCAAAACTTTAATAATGAAAAGGCCTTCCCCCAATCATGCCATTAGCTGGTCCGAAGTCAAGCGTCCAATTGTTTGTCTTGCGCCAATGGACGGAGTTACCAATTCTGCCTTCCGACAAATTGTACGCACATTAAGCAAAGATGTCATTCTTTTCAGTGAATTCACAAGCGTTGATGGCCTGGTACGAAGCGAACATGTACGTTTGCGCTTGGACTATGAACCATGCGAACAACCTTTTTTCATGCAGCTTTTCGGCAACTCTCCAAAAATGTTTGCAGAAGCTGCCAGAATGGTGGCAGACCGTGGAATATGGGGCGTAGACATCAACATGGGATGCCCTGCAAAAAAGATTGTCCATTCTCAACATGGCAGTGCTTTGATGCAGGATTTAGACACTGCCTGCAGGATTGTTGAATCAATCCGGGAAGCATGTCCGCTGGAGGTTTCAGTCAAAACACGTTTAGGCTGGAAAAACGAAAAAAACTTAATCAATTTTACTAAGTCTCTTGAATCTGCTGGAATCTCAATGCTAACTATTCACGGACGAACCTATAATCAGGCTTTTAGAGGAGACGCTGATTGGGGCCCCATTCACGAACTGAAAAGTCACCTTAAAATTCCAGTAATAGGTAATGGAGACATCCGTGACTACAACGACGGCCTGGCGCATTTTGGTAATCTTGATGGATTTATGATTGGAAGAGCTGCAATCGGGAATCCATGGTGTTTTCAGGATCGACGGAAATTCCCGGAGCCCACTCATCACGAACGTATTGAACTTGCACTCAAACATTACCATTTATTCAGACGCTTCAAACAAGAATTGGTTGCAGTGCGGGAATTTCGCAAGTATCTGGGCAATTATGTAAGTGGTTTCAGAAACGCAAAAGAATGGCGCAACCGCTTAATGCAGTGTCAGGATGAAGCATCCTTTGTGGAATGCATGCAGGAAATCAAACGGCTTGAACCACCTCTTGCTTTGGCCGGTTAACTCCGAAAACGATAATGGTCCCAGCATCACAGAAGTACGAAATCTCAGTTTTTTCGCACTTCCCACTGTCCATGCCAAACTGATAAGAGAAATTTTAATAAATAGAAACACTCCCCAAGTTTGAGATCATTGAACGTGCCTCGGCGTGTATAAACCAAGACTAGACTTTAATTCGAGTGGTAATTAAAGCTTAAATTAAAATTGACTTCTGCCTCTCTAAGAGGCAACATAATTGAGTCCGTTTGTCCGACTCTCTTCTACACAAACGACTCCGACTAAATGCACCCGTAGCTCAGCTGGATAGAGCATCAGTTTGCGGTACTGAGGGTCGCAGGTTCGACTCCTGCCGGGTGCGCCAGTAATACCAACAGTTTATAGAATATAGATTTTATAATAGTCTCATAATTGTGCCACTTTTATGCCATTGAGTTTTAAATACGGCACTAATACTAATCTCTCTCCCACATTTTAGTTTTCTCATTCATCCCCTTTTATTACAGTCTTTATCAGAATTGTTTATTATTGATTGGCACAAAATAGGCAAAAAGTAAATGTGCCAATTAAAATATTATGTATTATCAGTTATATGTAATTATAAACCTAAGTATTCTATTCTTGTGTTGCAGTTTTTCCCCTATTACGGCAAGATATTATAGAAGTAAAAAAGTAATGTCTGAATACATAGCAAAATAAGGAAGCATGGCTCAAATAAGAGAACGAGTTAAGAAGAACGGAAAGAAGTCTTTTTTTGTCCGGATACGTATGAAGGGGAAACCAGAAGCTACAGCATCATTTGAACGCCTCACTGATGCAAGGATTTGGGCACAACATACCGAAACCGCTATCCGTGAGGGGCGTTACGCTACGACTGCCGAAGCACAGAAGCACACAGTAAGCGATTTAGTTGAACGTTATATCAGTGACGTTTTGCCACGAAAGCCGAAAATACATAACGAATATGCTTGTCAACTGAAATGGTGGCAAGCCCAGATTGGAGATGTTCTTCTTTCCGATTTAACCCCTTCTCTGATTTCAGAACAAAGAGATTTGCTTTCAGAGAAAGTCACCAATCGTAAAACAATAATTTCAAATGCCCGTGTAAATCGTTACATGGCCACACTAAGTACAACAATTACCACAGCTGTCAAAGAATGGGAATGGATGGAAGATAATCCACTGCGTAAAGTGTCCAAGCTGAAAGAACCTCGGGGGAGAGTCAGATATCTCTCAACTGAGGAACGAGAACGTTTACTAAAGGCTTGCAAGGAGTCCCACAACACAGACTTATACACTG
>Ga0208058_1000065_pt1 | contig 29136 bp, 23 predicted proteins | sample DeeseametaMP1092_FD_184196 | JGI IMG/M metagenome (GOLD analysis project Ga0208058, IMG submission 184196) | Marine microbial communities from the Deep Atlantic Ocean - MP1092 (SPAdes) | ecosystem: Environmental > Aquatic > Marine > Oceanic | place: South Indian Ocean | collected 2011-03-02 | reverse complement strand
CGAACAGAAAAATGAAGAGCAGACTCTGCTCTCTCAAAAATTGCAGGAACGTCAGGGTCATCTTGAAAATTCAGTGAGCGTTTCACATCAGGAATCAATTCGGTTGACTGAATTCAGACTGCAAAGGGAACAGCTTGAAGATCAATTGAGAGAAATTACCGAGCAAACTCCTGAAGCTATACTTACAGAAATTGATATTGATACTTCCGATCATAAACAAATGGGACTGGAATTACGTTCATTAAAGGCAAGTTTGAATGCAATGGGGGCAGTAAACCTTGCTGCACCGGAAGAATATGCGGCGCTGAAAGAAAGGATTGATTTTTTGAAATCACAGTCCGAAGATTTGCAAAAAGCCGTAGATGATTTAAAAGAAACCATCAAAGACATCAACATTGAGTCCCGACGTCGATTTAGAGAAATGTTTGATCAGGTCAATGAGAATTTCATGAATGTATTCAGTTCTTTGTTTGAAGGAGGAGAAGCAAAGCTTTTACTGACAGAGTCTGAAGATCTGTTGAATGCAGGAGTTGATATTTTGGCACAACCTCCGGGGAAAAAATTACAAAACATCAATTTGCTTTCCGGAGGAGAAAAAGCCCTGACTGCTATCTCACTGATTTTTGCGATTTTTTTGGTTAAACCAAGCCCATTCTGTTTACTGGACGAAGTTGACGCACCTTTGGATGATGTGAATGTAGTGCGCTTCAACCGGCTTATTACAGGTTTATCTTACGATTCTCAGTTCATAATTGTCACCCACAATAAAAAGACTATGGAAATCGGCGACCTTTTGTACGGTGTTACAATGGAAGAGCCCGGTATTTCCAAAACTGTTTCCGTTGAATTTAAAGAAGCAGAGAGCTTAATTGCCTAAATAGAACAACATATCTCAAGTGTTGTTTCTGAACGAAAATTGTTTCTTTCCATGATTGATACAGTAAACGAACAGTAACAAAATTGTAATTATACAGTGAAAACGATGCAGGTTAAAATATTTGAAGGATTTGATCTCTTTTCAAAATCCTTCGATGCTAAAGAAAATAAAGACGTTTCCGTTACAGTTCAGGAAATATTGGAAACCGTCAGGGAAAAAGGGGATTCGGCTTTGCGTGAATATACTGAACGGTTCGATAACGTGATTCCCGAATCGTGGCTAGTACCAAAACCTTTACTGACAGAAGCTCTCGAAAACCTGGATCACGAGCTGTTTCACATTTTGGAAGAAGCTGCAGACAATATCATGTTTTTTCACGAGCGGCAAAAAACAGAAAGCCAACTGGATTTCAGTCCAGACGGCACTGTGCTGGGTTGGAAAGTCACACCAGTGGATAGTGTCGGAATTTATATCCCCGGAGGTCGAGCAGCTTATCCTTCGACTTTGCTTATGAACGTGATCCCGGCCCAGGTTGCAGGAGTGCCTCGAATTGCAATGGTGTCTCCACCTGGACCTTCCGGACTTCCGCACCAATTAGTGATGGCAAGTGCAGCATTGATGGGTCTTGAAGAACTTTATTCAGTAGGCGGTGCACAATCTATTGGAGCATTGGCCTATGGTACAGAATCGATTCAGCAAGTTGTCAAAATTACCGGACCGGGAAATGCGTATGTTGCAGAAGCAAAACGGCAGGTTTTCGGAACTGTCGGTATAGACTCATTTGCAGGACCAAGTGAAATCATGGTTGTTTGTGACCGTGACGATATTCCGGTTGAATACCTTGTCCGGGACATGCTGTCCCAGGCCGAACACGATCCTGATGCTGGAGCCGTTCTCGTTACAACATCAGCAAAACAGGCAAAAGATGTATCTAAACGTCTTAAAAAATTGGTACCTACACTTCCGCGCCGTGAAATCATAGAAGCATCTTTTGCAAACCGCTCGGCAATAATTGTGGCAGAAGATTTAGAAGAAATTTTTGAAGTGATTAATGAGCTTGCCCCGGAACATTTGGAAGTTTTGACAAAACAACCTTTTGAAGATCTGCACCGTATTCGCAATGCAGGAGCCATATTTCTTGGACCAAATTCTCCCGAACCAGTCGGAGATTATTTTGCTGGCCCGAATCACACCTTGCCCACTTCAGGTAGTGCAAAGTTTTCATCACCACTTGGAGTACAGGACTTTGTAAAAACCAGTTCTGTCATCAGCTATTCTCCTGAGCGTCTTGTGCGTCAGGGAGAGAAAATAATTCGTTTTGCAGAGGAAGAACAATTGTTTGCCCATGCTGAAGCAATTAAAGTACGTTTGAAAAACCAACAAGCTGCAAAAAAACCTTGATATAAATTCTATTAGGATTCGATTTTTGGTACTTCTTTTTTTAGTTCCTTGTCCTCTTGCTCTTTGCGAGTGACCCGGAGGCCTTCTTTTTTACCCATAGAATAAGCAAAGTTTGCAGTTACACCAATCACGGCTCCAATGGCGACTATATGTAATGTTAAAAGTATCATCTAATAAATGCAGATAGAGACCGGATTTGAAAGCGTGCTCCCGTAAAATCCTATTGGTGAAATTATGCTTGAACTGATCAGATAAAATAACAGTACACTAACCAATGGTGACCAATCGGTACGGGTTCTTGGAAGATAACTTTGAACAGGAGTAATCAGAGGATCGGCAAGTACATGGATGATGCGTACCAACGGATTACTTAAAGACGGGTTTACCAAAGTCAGTACAAACCAGGCAATCAATACGAATATGCAAAAAAACAAAAGGCTTTGAACTACAATACTTATACCCTGCAGCAAGTGCCCTCCACTCTGAAGCACTACACCTGCAAAATCCGTCTGCCCCTGAAACAACAAATTCAGTGAGCGTATTTCAGCCGGTAATACAATCTGGGCAAAGATAACAACAAGAATTGAGGCATAGGCACTGAAATGTGCCATCATCACCGGCATCCGCTGTTCACACCAGACCCATAATGGACGAGTTACACGTCCGATCCACTGAACAATCTGATTATGCGGATCAGCGCTGACCCAGGTCATTACCACTGCTGCAATGATAATCCACTTGTAAATAAACAGCCCGAAGCAGGTTGCCCCAGCCAGCCATTCAAGAAACTGGAACATTTTATTTTACGGTATTCAAATCTTTTACGGGAGTGAAAGATTCTCCGCATCCGCACTGGTGTCCGGTTGTCAGTTGTTCAAAGACAAACCCCTGTTCAACCATATTTTTGTCTGAAAAATCAATCTTTAGTGGCCCTAAGATTTCAGTTAGTGCTTCCCTGTCTACAATTACAGAAACTTCTCTTGACAGAATTTGCACATCATTTGGCCCAATATCTTCCGAGGTATTTGATTCAAGCTCATATTTCCATCCGGAACACCCACCCGGACGTGCTCCAATGCGTAAAAATGTATCCTCCAAAGTTGAGCCTTCTGCTTCACAAGATTCTTTAAAAACTTGTGCAGCACGCTCTGTTAGAAAGACTGATGGAAGAGGTTTTTCTGTTTTCATAACCCTGGAGCTTTCTAAGTAAAAAAAATTATGAATTCTAGTATTGAGGAATTGAGGAGTCCACATTGCTTGACCAGCCCTTTATTCCGTCAGAGATGTTGTACACCTGTTGAAAACCCTGTGAGGTAAAATATTGAGCTGCTTGTCTGCTGCGTTCTCCCATGTGGCAAAAAAACATCAGTGGTGTGTTTTGATCCCACGAACCAAGGATCTCCTCCACTAATTCCTGATCCAGCAACACAGAATTATCCAGAGATGCAGTCTCCCGCTCATGCTGCGTGCGCACATCCAAAAGACGAATTTCAGGATTTTCTTTCAGAATTGAAGCAGCTTCAAGGGCTGCTACTTCCTGTACTTCTACCGGAGGAGGGGGTGGTGTGATGTCTCGACCAGGAAACGCTTCTTTCAACAAATCACCCAGCTCACCGTTATTCGACATTTCTTCAACTACATCTGATCCACCGACAAATTCTTTGTTGATGTAAAGTTGGGGGATGGTCTGCCAGTTTGCAAAGTCCTTGACTCCCTGCCGAATACTTTCGTCAGAAAGTACATTAAATGACTGATAAGGGACTTCCCAGGCCTTTAAAATATCTGCTATTTTGGAAGAAAATCCGCATTGAGGTGATTCGGGCGTACCCTTCATAAATAAAAAAACAGGACTTCCCGAAAGCATTTGCTCAATCTGAGCCTTCGGATCAGTGCCGGAATTCCCTGAACTTTCTACATTTGGAGAAACAACTTTAAATTTCATAACCTAACCCTGTTAAATAATTTGAAAATTAAATGTGAATGCATGGTGATTCAAAGTGTAATACTCAAGTAACGGCATGATTCAACCAAGTAATTTGAGAAACAGCACCAAATTGGTACTGATTAGGATATTCTACTGTAATTTAATTTGTAAGTCAAACATAACTTTTTCCCTGATCGACCACGGTTTTGATAGTGGATTACACTAAAGTACGAGTTTTGCAATGCTAAACACATTATATTCGTTGGAACATAATTCGTCTATATAAAAAACATGAACAAATCAGACATTACTCCCATCTCAGGTGACCATTTTGAGGATTTTATGCTCCTCACAAATCCGGATCACAAATCCACTAAAACAAAACAAGCCTGGCATGCATTGCAACAGCAAACTCAAACACATGTACCAAGTACCAAATCGATCGATCTGAATCGAATTTGTGTAGATACAATCAGAATGGAATTGCTTATTTTTCCAGTTGTTGAACATTGGAAACGCCCATTGACAAATACTGAATGGAATCATATCGACAAAGAGTCCGTGCTACTGGAGAAGCAAATGGAAAAGATGCGGAAATTGTCAATTCTCGTCCGCAAAAAAGATCCACTTTCTTTTCCAGATATTGCACCACTTTTTAATAAATTATTTAAGCATAATAAAGAGTTACGCAATAATTGGGATGAATTCAAGCAGGCATGGTCAAATTACAAAAAAGACTGGCAAATATTCCAAATGAAAAAAAGTCAGGTACGTAAAAGTAAGCATAAATCGGCAAAAACACTATCTGTAGACTCTGCAAATAATAGTTCAAATGAAGAAAATATAACACCGCCGGTTTCGCCGCCTATGTTTCCGCGGGACCGCTGGCATGCCTTGCGTGTAGGTTCAAAAGCACTTGAAGTAGAAGTCCTTCATCAATGCCAGCGATTTAGGAATGGAACGAAGCAAGATCCGGAAGAAATTAAAGAAGCTACCCATCCTGGCGTAAAATTTCTTGTGGAAGAGCTCCGGAAAATCTACCTCAAAACACACGGTTTTGAGTTAATTAAAAGAGTAAAACTGGTTCAGGAACGAAATGATCAACTAATGCAGGAGTTGCAGCCATACTTCCCTGAGCCGATAATTTCTGCGAAAATGCTCGAAAAAACCAAACACTCTTTTAAACACAGGGAAAGATCTGCCGCTGGGAGCAAAAATGAAAATAAATCTGCGGGAAAATTTTTACGGAAAATTATTCTGATTATATTGTTTATTTTCCTGGGCACGTTTCTAATATTTTTTTTCCAGAATCAGGGACAGCCTCCGGGGAAAAGTTTAATGAAACATTTAAAATTTGTGCCAAAAAATAAAACTTTGACTGCAAAGAGTTCTACTGCAAATAAATTGTCTGAGTTTAATTTGGAAGATATGATGCAGTCATTTGGTTCTAACATCCCTGTTCAAGAATCCAGTGAGCGCCTGAAAAAAATGGTCACTGCATCGCCAGAAATTTTGGAAAATATTGCGAATAATATCCTCCGGGAAATAGGTAAAAATACAGTATTTGTTTTTTCTGAAGCAAAATCATTGTTTCTCTTTTGGAAAGGCAAACTGGAAAAATTTGCTTCGCCCCAGGATTTGCAAAAAAAGCTCCGGCAGCTGGACCAGCAATACAAGGAAGTAGAATCACTTTGGAGAGAAATAGGCGACAACGCCCCGGAAAATGTAAGATTAATTCCGGATTTTCTGGACGGAAAATCGACATATGCCCTGGAAATGCTGGATGAAAACGGTGACCCTATGCAAGTTTACATGACTGAAGAAGGCGTTTTATTGCGGCTGAGTAACGGCCAGCTTTTAGACAAACCGCTTACTCCGACAGAAGCCGCTCAGAAAATAGCTGATTATTGAATAAAGTTAGCAAAATTAGATTCAGAATGTGGTTTTACCAAAAGTAATCTCCGGGCATAATAGTTTAACTATTTAAGGCCTAAATTATTATAATGTTATCATCTTAACCTGAAAAAATGGAATTTCTCAAATATCATGCTCTTGGCAATGATTACCTGGTATCAACCAGTGAACATCCGGACTTTTCGGAAAATGAACTGACATCAGAACAAGTTCGTAAAATATGTCACCGCAACTTTGGACTTGGTTCAGACGGTATATTAGTGGGAGGAAAAGACGACTCCGGAAACTGCTTCACACTTAAAATATATAATCCGGACGGCAGCACGGCTGAAAAAAGCGGAAACGGTTTACGCATTTTTGCGCGTTCGCTCTGGGACCGGAAACTGGTTGATCAGTCAAAATTTAAAATCGTTACATCCGGAGGAATTGTCTGCGCACAGGTAGACAGTTCCGGTCAGTCCGTAACTGTCGAAATGGGCTCTGTAAGTTTTCAAAGCAACATTATTCCGGTCACGGGGGAAAGTCGGGAAGTGTTGAATGAAACATTGGAAATAAACGGTGAAAAATTAACATTCTGCTCCGCCACCATCGGTAATCCGCACTGTGTGGTGCTGCAGCGAAAAATATCGGCAGACGAAACCAGACGGCTCGGGCCTTTGATTGAAACGCATCCGAGCTTTCCAAACCGTACAAATGTGCAGTTTTTGGAAGTACTGAACCGCAACACGATCCGGATCGAAATCTGGGAACGTGGTGCAGGTTACACTTTGGCATCAGGAAGCAGCAGTTGTGCGGCGGCATCAGTGGCTCATCGGCTGGGCTTGTGCGATGCTGAAATCGCGGTCTTAATGCCGGGAGGGCAAATCGACATCACAATCAGCGAAAATTATAATATCATTATGAAAGGCTCGGTCACTAGAATCGGCAAAATGACACTTGATTTAGAGTGCATGGATTTTGAGATTCCTGCATGATCGAAAGTATTTGGGGAATCTTTACTATAGGATTGCTCCTGGGTGCTCCGTCCGGAATTGCTCCCGGGCCAATGTTGATACTTATCATTTCTGAAACATTACGTCACGGCATCCGCGCCGGTGCAAAAGTAGCTTGTATTCCTTTACTGACAGATACCCCTGTCGTATTAATTTCCGGATTCTTATTCGCCCAAATTTCAAATATGAATATCCTGCTGGGTGCAATTTCTCTGTTTGGATCAGTTTTTCTACTATATTTGGGCACAAAAAGTATTCGAACCGCCAATGCAGAAATTACGGATTTTACACCCCGCCCGCTACTCCTGAAAGAATTAATGATTGCAAATTTGGTTAATCCCAATCCATACCTTTTTTGGTTTACTGTGGGAGCACCTCTGATGGTTCGCTCATTTCAACAGACTTTGGGTTCCGGAATAACTTTCCTTTTCAGTTTTTATTTAGGCTTGTGTGGAGTCAAACTTTTGCTCGCAATTGCAGCAGGAAAATCAAGAAATTTCCTGCACGGCATGTTGTATCGGCGTATCACGCAATTCCTTGGTTTTGCATTAATTGGATTCGCGATTATGCTGTTTCGAGACGGTCTGATATTTCTCGGAATTTTACATCAAGGATAATTTAACCTGCCGAACAAACCAAAATATTTACTCGACATACAGACTGAGGGTCTATAGAATTCAACAAAGAAAAGCATTTGAATTCATAAATCCCCAGCTCAAATTCCTTCCATGCCGATCAACATCTCTTATTTACTTGAATCCAGAACTGCTTGTGAAAGAGAGGATGCGGCAGATCCTTTGCGCAGCTGGCAGGGGGCATTTTATTTGCCGCAAGGACTGATTTATCTGGATGGAAACTCTTTGGGCCCGATGCCAAAAAAGGCACTCGAACAACTGGAGCAGGCTATCCGGAAAGAGTGGGCCGAAGACCTCATAACAAGTTGGAACACGGCCGGCTGGTGGGAGTTGCCGGAAACTCTAGGGGAATTAATAGCACCTGTTGTCGGCGCTGCTTCCGGACAAGTTATTGTTTCTGACTCCACTTCACTAAACCTGTTTAAAACCGTCCATGCCGCATTGACCCTACGTCCGGAACGCACAGTGATGATCTCCGAAGCTGACAGTTTTCCGACTGATCTTTACATATTGGAAGGAGTCACGTCAACTCATCAAAACATTCAAAGGCGTTTGTTGGGCAAAGATGGAAACTCACTGGAAGAATTAATTGACAATCAGGTCGCGGTAGTCGTGTTTTCGCATGTTAATTACCGTACAGGGGAAATCCTGCACATTGAAGAACTTGTCCAAAAAACTCATGACGCAGGAGCTTTATTTGTGCTGGACACCTGTCACAGTGCAGGAGTTTTGCCGGTAGAACTTGACCAATGGGGTGTGGATTTTGCGGTTGGCTGCACTTACAAATATCTGAATGGTGGTCCGGGATCGCCCGCCTTTATCTATGTGGCAAAGCGGCACCAGAAAGAAGCTGTGAATCCTCTTTCCGGATGGTGGGGACACGCACGTCCTTTTGCGTTTGAAGAAAATTTCCATGCTGCAGAAGGCATTCGTCGTTTCCAGACAGGAACACAACCTGTTTTATCTCTGAGGGGACTGCAGGCCGGTCTTGAAATTGCGCAGGAAGTCGATCTTCAGCAAGTGCGAAAAAAAAGTCAGCGTCTGACTCAACTATTTATTGAACTTATTGAAAGTGGATGTCGTAATTTTGGTGTAACTCTGCAGAGCCCAACTGATCATGATAAACGAGGCTCTCAAGTCACCCTTCATTTTGAAAATGGTTTTGCTGTCATTCAGGCTCTTATTGCCAGAAAAATAATCGCCGATTTCAGAGAGCCGGGAAGTATGCGTTTTGGTTTTGCTCCCCTTTATTTACGCTACACTGATGTGTGGGATGCCGCGGAAGCTTTAGATGACGTACTCAAAACGGAAGAATGGCGGGAAGAACGTTTCAGGCAGAAACACGAAGTCACCTAATTATTAAATTCCTTTATAATTTTTTCTCCGGCACTCTACATACTCACCGAAAATCACATGAATTTTAGTAGTAGTTTTTATTTAAAATACTTATATTACATCTAATTTAATTTATTTTGCAATCTACGTAAATTTACTAATATGAATCAAAATTATCCCGTGGCATAGTATAACACACTGGACACAGATATTAGTTTATGGTTGCGGGAGATTGACCGAAAAGCAAAGTGCCCCCTCATGCTTTCCCAAATTTTAACGCATGCCTGTTAAGAATCTGACCAGAAGTTCAAAGGAAACCGGCAGGTAGCTGGGTCATTTGTTTTTAAGCCTCCTAACAAGAGATCTACAGTTTGCCGTTTCCAATGTTCATCCCCGTGGTTTTCTCTCCTGTTTCTGAAATCATTTACTTACTTTTCAATTGAAGATTGTCTTATTGATATTGATATTGTTATCATGTCGTGATTACAAATCTCCATCAAAGGGTCATAGATGATTGAATCACTGTTTGCCAGAATCGACTCCAAACGTGAAGAACTGGTTTCATTTACACAGGAATTAGTACGTATTCCAACTATCAATCCTCCGGGAGAGGATTATTTACTATGCGCGGAACTGCTGGGAAACCGTTTGGCGAAAAGTGGTTTTTCACTGCTTTATGAACGCGCCAATAATACCCCCGGAGACACAGAGCGTTACCCCCGTCATAATGTGATTGCACGTATTGAAGGCAAACATTCCGGACCATGTGTTCATTTCAACGGACACCTTGATGTTGTTGTTACTGGCAGCGGTTGGACGGTTGACCCATTTGAGGGACTGGTGCGTGACGGAAAAATTTATGGGCGCGGCACCTGCGACATGAAGGGCGGACTAGCATCCGCAGTAATTGCCATGGAGGCTATCCTGGAAGAAAGCATTGATTTTCCGGGCGCAATCGAAATTTCCGGAACTGTTGATGAAGAAACCGGAGGATACGGTGGAGTTGCCTTTTTGGCAGAAAAAGGGTTTTTCTCAAAACCGCGGGTCGATCATGTAATTATTCCGGAACCTTTGAATGTTGATCGTGTCTGTCTCGGACACCGGGGTGCATGGTGGGCGGAAGTTGAAACATTCGGTCGAATCGCACACGGCTCAATGCCTTTTCTCGGCGATTCCGCCATTCGACACATGAGTGCATTTTTGGAGCTAATTGAGTCACGGCTTTTTCCTGCACTGGACAAAAAACAAACACGAATGCCGGTTGTTCCAGAAGGAGCAAGGCGATCCACTTTGAATCTGCAGGCAGTTCACGGAGGTGAAGCCGAATCTTTTGAAGGCTTACCGAGCCCTTGTGTTCCGGACTCCTGCAGACTCATTATGGACAGACGTTTTTTAATTGAAGAAGATATCACGGAAGTCAAAGCAGAAGTCACAAACTTATTGGATGAACTCGCTGATTCCCGTCCGAATTTTCGCTATCAAATCCGGGACATTATGGAATTTTTACCCACCATGACCGACGCGGATGCCCCGGTTGTCCAAGCCGTCAGTTCTGCAATTCAGAGCATCCTGGGCAAAACTCCTGAACATGTCATTTCTCCCGGTACCTATGATCAAAAACACATTGCCCGCATCGGACATCTGCATGACTGTATTGCCTACGGCCCAGGCATCCTTGACCTTGCTCACCAGCCGGACGAATACATAGTGATTGATGATATGGTTACGGCAGCCAAAGTGATGGCGGCATCAACGCTGGAATTATTAGGTGTTAATTTGTAGCATATGGTTTTTCAATCTCAGCACTTGCTCTTCCCTGAAAACTAAAAGCAATAATCCGTAAAGCAAGGCTGAACCAAGCAGTATTCCTCCAAAAATCACCCAGTTGTAAACAAGAAAAGGTCCGTTTTCCCATGATCCATATCCTCTGTAATACCAGGCAAAACCTCCCATTCCTGCTGAAGCCAGCATATAAAGCAAAGACGACCGCAGGGGCCACCAATGTTTACGTAATTCGGATTGCTTGAGCAAAAAGAGCGACAACAGAATCCACTGAAACCAGGTTCCTGCAGCAAGCCCCAGGGCCAGGCCAAATATTTCCAGGCTTTGACTCCACCACCAACCCAGAAGCCCTGTCAGCAAAATACTGAACAATGAAACTTTGACCGGAGTGCGGGTATCTTTAAGTGAAAAAAACACTGAAGTCTGCAACCGAATCATTGCTACCGCAGGAATACTCAATGCAAAAGCCTGCAGCGTGAGCGAGGTATTTTGAACGTCGCTCCATGCATACGCTCCATGCAGATAGAGCATAGACACAATCGGTTCTGCAACAACCGCCAAACCCACGCTGGCCGGAAAGATGACCAGTAAAGTTGTGGACATGGTAAAGCGCAGGGTGTTGCGGATTTTCTCCCAGTTTTTGGCAGCAGTGTGCTGACTTAATTCCGGAAAGCCGGCTGAAGTGATTGCAAAAGCAAATACACCCAAAGTCAGTTCCGAGAGTCGGCTGGCATTGTAGTAATGCGTGACTTGCCCTGTGGGCATGAAACTGGCGAGGTTGCGCAGCACAATGATATTGATTTGATAGACCGCCACTCCCAGCAAAGACGGACCAAGCAGTTTCAGCAGGCGCTGAATATTCTCATCATTGAGAAAATTTTGCGGTTTGAAGGATTGCCCAACTTTTCTCAGTGAGGGTATTTGAATTAATATTTGCGAGATTCCACCCAGAAGAACACCAATACCGATGCCGATCATCGGTTCTTCCAACAATGGAGAAATACCGAATGCTGCCCCGATAATTCCGATATTTAATAAAATCGGTGCTGCAGCCGGAGCTGCAAAACGGCCTTCGGCATTGAGTACCCCCATTGCCCAGGCAACGAGCGAAACAAAAATCAAATATGGAAACATGACTCTGGTCAGCAGCACCGTCAAGTCGTATTTTTCCGGACTTGAAGCAAAACCTGCCGCAAACAGATAAACCAACTGAGGACTGAAAAGAATTCCCAAGCCGGTCAGAATAGTTGTTGCTGACAGGACGAGCCCTAAAGTTTTTGCCGCAAATTTCTTTGCAGCTTCAGGATCCTTGCGTTCACGGATTTCTGTGTAGAGAGGAAGAAAAGCAAGAGTCATCGAACCCTCTGCAGTCAGGCGGCGCAGGACATTCGGAATTGTAAAAGCCTGCACAAAAGCATCCGTCACCCAACCGGCACCAAAGACATGCGCAATCACTAAATCCCGCGCTGCACCCAGGATTCGTGAAAAAAGGGTAAAGATTGTAACCGTCCGCGCGTTTTTCAGAATGCGTCCGGACTCCTCAGGATTGTTTTTCAAAGGAATGAATGTCAAGTGGTTCAATGTTGACAGATTGGGTTCAGAATCACGACCCCGGCAGACTTGCGGTCAACTACCGAAAATTGCGGACTTACCGAGTTCTGATTCGATTTCAAGTAAGCGGTTATATTTTGCAATGCGCTCGCTGCGTGAAGCTGAGCCAGTTTTAATTTGCCCTCCGGCCATTGCAACTGCAAAGTCTGCCATAAACGTATCTTCAGTTTCACCGCTGCGGTGCGAAATAATATAATTCCAGCCTGCTTTTTGGCAAAGCTGAATGGTGGCAACAGTTTCAGAAACTGTCCCGATTTGATTGAGTTTAATCAGAACCGCATTGGCCGCATTTTTACTGATCCCTTTTTTGACAAAATCTGTGTTTGTCACAAACAAATCATCTCCAACAATTTGAACTTTTTTACCAAGTTTTTTGGTAATGGCTGAAAAACCGTCCCAATCATGCTCATCCATCGGATCTTCAATTGATACAACCGGATATTTTTCAACCATACTACTGTAAAATCCCAGCATCTCCGTTGAATTTTTTGTGCCCTGTCCGGACTTAAAAAAGTCATACGAACCTTTTTTATAAAAAGATGACGCTGCGGCATCCATGGCCAGTGAAATGTCTTTTCCGGGTTCATATCCGGCAGCCTTAATTGCTTCAAGAATTACTTCGCATGCCTCTTCATTGCTTTTAAGATTTGGCGCAAAACCGCCTTCGTCACCTACACTTGTCGCATAGCCTTTTTTAAGCAGGATTTTTTTCAGCGCATGAAATGTTTCCGCGCCATAACGCAAGGCTTCCCGGAATGTTGGTGCGCCAATCGGCATAACCATGAATTCCTGCAAATCTACACTATTGTCAGCATGTTCTCCGCCATTGATAATGTTCATCATCGGCATCGGTAAACGGAATCCGCCCACACCTCCGAGATAAGCATAAAGTGGAAGGTTGTGTGAATTGGCCGCAGTTACCGCAACGGCCATGGAAACACTGAGAATTGCGTTTGCGCCCAAATTACTTTTGGTCGCAGTGCCGTCCAGTTTCAGCATCATCCTGTCAATTTCTGCCTGCCGATCCGGAGTCATTCCCAGCAGTTCCGGTGCAATTTCCTGATTCACATTTTCTACAGCTTTGAGTACTCCCTTTCCGGCATAACGGGCTTTGTCACCATCCCTGAGTTCAAGAGCTTCATTTTCACCAGTTGATGCTCCGGACGGAACAGACGCAGTTCCGGTTACTCCGTTTTCAAGAATTACTGTGGAGCGAATTGTTGGATTTCCGCGTGAATCCAAGATTTCCATGGCTTTAATAGATATTATTCGATCTCTCATAAGGGCTCTTTTGGGATGGTGATTTCATGTGCAAAATATTTTAGCTTCCATAAAAGTATCACTCATCTGAATCCGCTTCAATCTAAAACATAGTTCTCCTTTTGTCCTTCACCTTAAGACAGTAATTCTGAACTTGCTGTGGTTTTAATAATCCCTGTATATTGGAATTCAATTCCATATTAAACGGGAAAATGGAACAGGGTGAAAATGAATAAACCTCTCTCCAACACAATAAAAGCTATTCCGGTTTGGTATTCAGGAAGCCTTAATTAATGGATCAATATCCGTATTTATTAGATGAATAAGGGTTATCTGACTTTGAAGATTTGCCTCCATCGTTCCTATTCGGTTTTACGAAAGGAGGAATGCGGCCCACCAATTTTTCAAGCAGTATCAGTTCTTGATCTGAATGGTTGATCACCGGTGCTTGTTCAATCCGTTTTTCTCCAGAGTAGATGAAACGTGGTTGGTCATGATGACTGGTGGTGACGGTTTCGCTGATTTCGGGGGCATCCTTAACCTGCAAATGGGAAGTCCCGTAACAGGTACACACGTAGGTTTTTTCAGAATCAGCCTCAAGATAGACTCCAGTTCCCTTGAGTCCAATAACGGCTGTAACGGTTCTCAATGTACGCTTTTTCCCGGCAAAAACTGAAAGTATTGCTCATGATCTGAGACCGAATCCGGAAATTTAGTTTTGTTTCCTGTCAAGTGTAGGGTTAAGTTCCAGTCTGCTGTTTCCCCGGATAATAAATGCATCTCTACCAATAACAAAGACAGCAGATCCGGCTGATCCTGTACTGATCAAAGCATCATTTTCTACAAGCACACCATCAGTTCCTTTCAACTGGTCGGGCCGGATTCTACGTCCGTTAATGAAAACTTCACCAGTGATTTGTCTCATGCCGGCAGGCAGAGTACAACTGTTCAGAAGAAACACGATTGTACCCATCACTCCTGAGTATGAAAGAAATTTCAGCACCTCACGCCTGCTGTACTGATTTATTTTTTCAAATGAATCGTTATCCACTTAATAGAAACCCAAATTTGGTGGTTTTAGTTGAAACCAATATATACCTTCATATTGTATTTTTTAAAAGTAATTGGGAATTTAATGAAATAGATTTACATCTTAATTCTCCTCCCAAATCCACAAATTGTTTTGCTCTTTGATCAACGCAATTGTAAATTATGAAAATTATTTTATAATTTTTTTATTTTAAACTAATAATAAATTAGTTTGTATTAACAATATATTAGCCCAGTATTTAATAGATTATTCAACTTTTTCCTATCCTGATTATATTTTCAGGCAACAATATTGCTACATAGAGTATAAGGCCGTTAAAACTTTCGGCAGCATTGGTGATAAATTCTAAATTTCCGGATTAGTTTTTTGGAACAGCGAGTTTGGAAAGATAATAAACAGAGTTTTCGAGAAAGTAGTATGAGCAAGGTTTTTTACCCATTTACTGAACAGCCCAAAACAGAGCAGAAGTCACAGAATGAAGATTGGCAAAAAGAGGAGAACTACCTTAACCTCTGGGGTTATTTAAGAAGGAGGTATCCCAATGTTGATTTGGAAGATAAAAAGTTTTTGGATTTAATCAAACTGAAAACTACACTCGAAGGTCCGCATAAACTGAGAGAATGGAACGAAGATATAGCTTCTGTCAGGAAGCATTGATCCCCGGTCGTGAGCCAGGCAATTCAAGGGTACAATTTCATGAAGTCCTTTGACAGCAACGACAAATCTTTTGAAGAGCGTTTTGATCCTAAGCTCCGTACAATTGGAGACTCCCAACTCCAAAATCATGATCAGGAAAAAGAACAAACTCCCACCTCAAAATTTTTTCGGTTAGAATTTTCTGAATCGATTCCGCTTGAGACAAAAACATTTTTGAGCGAAAAACTTCCCGACATGCTTGATTTTCCAGGCAGATTAGGTTTGAAAATAAATTACGCCAGCCATCTGCTACGTTTTATTGATCAGACAACATACGAGACTGAAATCGGCTCACCTCTACCAAAAAATGTTACACTTCCTGCCTCACGAATAGATTCCTTCATTGATTCAAGATCATTCAAGGTGACGATCATTCTGCCAAAAAAACTGGAAACTGCAGAAGTTATCGTCAACATTACTCGCAATGTATTTTCAAAATTATTCGGAAATATATTCTTCAATGAGCAAATCCTGCCTCTTGAGTTTTACCAGCAAAGTGTGAAAGGACAAAAACAAATTACTGCCGCAATTCCTGAAATACTGGACCTGGTCAAAGAATTTAATTTTCATTCAGATAGTTTGGAAGGACATTGTGAAAGTGTTGCAAAGTCATACCGTCTTTCCATGGAAAAAGAGGGAGATCAAATCCGGAAGCAATTAATAGATGAGTGGCGCGAAAAGTGGAAAGCCCAGTCACTCTCAACCGAAGAACAACATACACTTTCCTCCATTTTTACCGAGTTTAAGGAATTGTTCCGGACAAATCCCGAGCAATTTAATCAGAAAGTGAGTGAACGAGTCAAGCAGTTGAATTCACATTTACATTTCATTCTGCCCCATGAGATGCGGGTTTATGAAAATTTTGAACAAGAACGCTTCTCACATTACATCCGCTCTGTGCTTCACAAATTGGAAGAAATTTCTGCACTTACCGGATTTATTGAAGAACTGTACGAACAATTGAAACAACCTCCGGAAGCTGTAGAATTAGACGGAGTCGGTACACAAATTCGATCCAGAATGCGACAGTTGAGAAAAGAGAAAAAAGTGATTCTCTTTTATGTTCCGGAGATGCCGCAAAATTCGGAATTGGACAATATACGGCAAAAATTTCCATTGCGCCTGATAAAAATGCTTCCTTCCGGAACCCCTTTGAAAGAATGGTCAAAAGAAATAAAAAAGATGGAAAAGCACTATGCCGAGTCAATTTATTCTAAACTGTATTCTGCACTTCACAGTTTAAGTGCGTGGACACAGTCGCCGGAGGAATCAAGGGCAGCAGGTTTTTTGGAAAGTGCTGATGGTCTGCGCCTGAAAAGGCTGATGTTAGTTATGAAATTTCGATTGCCGGCAATCAAGTCAATACAGAGTTCCCTTGGAGTGTTACTGGACACCAACGAGGAGGCAGTACTGCAGGCAGAACCGGACACGGTTCCTCAAAGACAGTTGATACCTCTGGATGATTTTAGAAAAGCCTGGAGCTATTTCTGCTCTTCGGTGCTGACTTTGCTTTATTATCAGGAGTTCACTGAATCAGCAGGGCTACCGCAAGGTTTCAGGGCCGATAATTACCTTAAATCAATCTGGGAATTTGTGGACCGGCAATGTTCACGCGGAATCAATCATTTTCACATAGTTAGGCTGTTGTGGCTCATTTACGAAAAAAACCCGGAAAACGATGCTTTGACATTCATTCTTTACTGTATTCAAAATCCCCAGGATATTCTGCGTTACACTTTACATCAGGTAATGCGCCCGCAAACGGACAAAACACCGGTAAAACGCCGCCTGGAGAAGCTACCCCATTATGGCGAAGCTTTGATCACTGCATACCAAAACCGGCTGCTGGAAGCCCTTGTCTAAGCTGCAGCGCTTCTTAGTGAGGTATCAGCTTTATTTTTGGACTTATTGATTTCGGCAGGGATTTTCTGGGCGACTGCCAGTGGAAGAAGATAAGGCTTCAATTTGAGAGATTTCAGTGGGAAATCTGGATAAGATTAGAGGCAGAGATAAGAATGAAGAACAACTCCATTGCCGCAATAAATGCCAGCACTTTGGCTCCTCTTTGCAGAAAACTAAACAACAAAGCTAGAAAACAAACAAAAGTAACGGAGGCCAAAATGGTAACCCCTAAAAACGGTATTACATCACCATAACCTAACATTGCTGTCCATCGCCAGCCGGTAGGCGCTCCGGTTTTTTCCAGAAACTGCGTTAAAGATAATGACCAGTACTTAGGCAGTTCTTCCAGCGGAACGAGCGGAGTCAGCACTCCGAAAATATACAAAATGAATCCCATAATCAGAGCAAGCAAACCCAGATTACTTATGTGATATATAATTTTTGCGTATATATGCTGCTCTGGAGCATTTTCAAAAACTATAGATTTTTCCATTAGTTCTCCAAGTTTGTGCTCAAATACCAAAAGCTTTCAACAGGGAACGTACTCCTGCCAAAAGAAGAACTGTGATGACGATGTAACGAATTACAGTTGGTTTAACTTTTGGCAGCAACTTTGAACCAATTCTTGCCCCCAGCATGATACCGACCATTGAGGGAACAACTATTATTGGCAAAACTGCTCCTTTATTCATGTAAATCCAGGCCGCTGTGCTGTCCGTAATTGAAAGCGCAAAACTGCTTGTAGCAACTGCGACTTTTACCGGTGCTCCCATCAACAAGTTCAAAATGGGAACATTCGCCCAGCCTGCACCCAATCCAAAAAAACCTGCCAGCAAACCGACGACCACAAAACCGAACATACCTCTCTTTGTGTGGTGAACAGTCCAACTAACTTCTTTGCCCGTAGTTTCTTCGGTGTAAATACCATTGATTTGCAAAAGCTCGGTCAATTTGTTTCCCCTGCTCACTTCAGGGTTCTCCGTGTTTTTTGCAAACAGCATGATGAAAACGATAGTGATAATCGTTAGACCCAGGCTCCCGTGAATATATGCCGGATTCAGTGCAGAAAGCCAAAGTCCCAGAAATGCCCCTACAATTGCAAAGGCAGAAGCAATCAACGCAGTCGGTAGCGCGAGCTTCAAACTAGCCAGGTTTTTTTCCAGTAAATGTGGAGCAGCAGCAAGTGAACTGCCGAGGGCAATAAACAAGCCTGCACCTCGGACAAAGTCGATGTGAAACGGGAAAAAACCACTAACCAGAGGGACAAACAAAACACCGCCGCCAATTCCGGCCATTACACCGAAAACACCCATGAAAAAGGTTGTGAAAAATAAGGCAGTCGGCCAGCCCCACCAGGGCATTCCAGATATTTCCGTAGAAGCGGCCCAAAGTATAGTTGGAATAAGTAATAAAGCGGGAATTAAACTGAGTTTGACCAGGATACTCTTCTTCATTGAGGGTGGCTCCCTTACCGTTCCACAGGAAATCCTGCTATCGTCCAGTCTGGCATTCCGGAACTGTTGATACAGACAACATTTTCCAAACCCTGCATTCCAAGCATTGTGTAAACAGTTTGTGCCCTGCGTCCAGAGTGGCAATGTACAAATATTCTTTGATAACTGCTGAGCTCTTCAAGAAACGACTGTTCGTTACCCATGGGAATATTTAAACTACCGGGGACATGACCTTGAGAATACTCGTTGGGCGTCCGTACATCAATTACCCTCTCTGTAGATTTCAGATTATCCAGCAACTGATACAAATCATGCATAGTAAAATTATCTTCATTTACATGACCAAGTTCCAGTGAAAAACCGCATTGAAGATTCTGAGAAACAGTCGAATCAATGCGTTTAGGCTTTGGCAAATCCAGATTTTTCATAATTTGGACAAATTTTTCCAACGTTTGTCCGCTGCCAATTCTGGGATTAAAAGCTTTTTCTTCTCTGATACATGAGGCTGTACGTCCCAGATAATCATGACCAGGATAAACCAAGGTGTCGTCCGGATAGGAGTACAGTTTTTGAGTAATACTTTCATAAAGTTTTTCCGGATCACCCAACTGGAAATCGGTGCGTCCGCAACCGCGAATCAACAAAGAGTCTCCTGTAAAGAGCATCCCTTCCGTATAAAAACTGGTACAGGCATCTGTATGTCCGGGAGTCGCAATTGCTTTGAGGCTAAAGTGTCCAAACTCTAACTCATCTCCATCTTCAAGAAGAATATCTGCACATTCAATTCCGGCAGGCTCACCAAAAACACTTTTTGCTCCAGTAGCTTCACGCAGCATACATGAAGAAGTAACATGATCCGCATGGACATGCGTATCAATTACATATTTTAGCTCAACTCCCAGTTCTTCTATGAACTGTAAACTTAGATCAAATTGCTCTTTAACCGGATCAATTATCAGGCCTTCCATAGTTTCAGAATCAAACAAAAAATACGTGAATGTTCCCGTATCCTTGTCAAAAAATTGTCGGAAGACCAACTTGGGCTGGTTTGGTTTAGCCATTGAATTTGTCATTTTAATTCAGGTACAAAATACTTCCTTTATCAAATCGAATAATTGTGTAATTTGATCGTTGGAAAAACTGTAAAAAGAGTAGGTTGTTTCACGTCGTGAGACTAAAACGCCTCGGCTTTTCAACAAAGCTAAGTGCTGTGACAGAGTCGACTGTTTAATTCCAGTGTAGTATTCCAGGTTCTGGACTGTTTGTTCACCCTCGCGCAAGGCACACAAAATACGCAGGCGGGCAGGATGAGACATAACCTTTAAACACTGTGCTGCAGTTTCAATATTTGCATCCTGCTCGCCAAATAGTTGTTCGAGCTCACGTTTTAATATTTCGTTTTTACTTGCTGAAGTTTTCATGGTATCTCCTTTTCATTAGTAAATATCGTAATATACAAATATAAATAAATCAAATTTATTCTCTGAATACCTGAAAGCAATATCCAATTCCTGTTAGGTGAACTTGATAAAGAAAATTTGTACAAACCGTTATTACTAACTATGTAACTGTAATTATTATTGATATTTTCTCATTATTCCGCGGATCCACATCCCGCTAAGTTTTTCAATATCCCATAGTAAAATGTTCTAATAATCCACAGGAAATGGCATGTTTTTCGCAGGGGTTTAATCAATGATTTAACAATATTTAAGTTATTAGGAGGCAAATATGAAATGGTTAAAATTTGAAACTCATGAGGAAGAGGAAGTATCAGATCCTGAAAACTCCTATATTTTAGTTTATTTGGGTCCTGAAGCTCTAAAACACGCAGTCATAGTAGAGGATTTTGGGACATTCCAGGACAGTCCGGAGTGCATTCCCGGCGGACGTCTTTTAGAGGTTAGTCGTCAATATAGTTATCGTTTGCGGCAAGTTGCAGATTTGGTTGAAGAGCCTCTGGAAGAACAAAAAATTCTTATGAAAGCACAGTCAAAGCGCAACTTTTACGCAGAAATCCGACCAGAAAAGCCACTTGAGAAAAAAGAGGATGACTTGATGATTGGTGGTCCCAATGATTCTTATCCAGAATCTGCAATAGGCGACGCCAGTAACACGGGAAATACCAATGAACCGCAGCAAAATGTGAAGCCTGAACAAGTTCCATTTAAGGACCTTGAATCACTTTTTGTAAAATAGTCAGGACTTAATCAGGCAGTGAAATCTGCTGCCTGGACATATTCAGCCTCATAATACTTTTAATTCAAAGGCTGAATTTTCCCCCTCCGCAAAGTCAACAGCTGCATTTCACGTTCAACTTTACCCTTTTCATCGAAGCGTAAATTGCCGGTAACACCGGGAAACATCTGCATATTTATCAAGGCATCCCGCAGATCGCGGTGGCTCTGATTTCGCTCGTCTTCAAGCAACCGCATCAAGATTATCAGCGTATCATAGGCAAAAGCAGTATAAGCTGTAGGACCAATATAATTTTGATGACGATATAAAATCCGTTCATGCAGCCTTAACAGTTGCTGCATGGCCGGTGTTTTACTTTGCAGGAAAAAACTGTCCACAAATAAGGGGTTTTTCACTCCTCGAAGTCCTGGAGCATACGGCAGGGCTGAATCATTCCAACCACTATCTCCCAGAAAAGTCGTTTTTCTCATTTTGTACACTTCACTGTATGGAAAGATGAGACTTAAATTTTTTACACCACCCGAACCAACGGCTACAAAAACGGCATCAAAGTTGTGAATCGGCACTTCCTTCTCTTTAAGTTCCTTCAAAATTATTTTGTCTTCTGTACCCAAACGTCTTATTTTGCCTGTGAAAGTATCGAATTCGTTCACTAGACTTTTTTGACCTTCATCCTTAAAACCTTCAACTGCAACTACTTTGCATCCCTTCAGAACTGCGGCATCCCAAAATAGTCTCATTTTTTGTCGACCTTCCCGTGTTTTTGCATAAAGTATCAGGAAACGGCAAGCCTGGAGCTCACTCGTTGCATATTCCAACAATTCTTGGATTTCCTGTTTCCAGCTTTGATTATTACGAAATATAAATTCACCAAGTTCCGGAATGCTTTCTGTCAAAGAAAGAGAAATTAAAGGAACCCGCAAACGCTCAGCTTCTTCTGCAGCAGCCTCTGATGTTTTCCGGGCAAGAGGTCCAATGATGGCAATCACCCTTTCCGTCTCCACCAATTCGCGTACCAAGCTTTTGGTTATTTCCGGATTCAACTGTGAATCACGTACCACAAGTTCCCAAGAATCTTCAAATTTCCTCGAATCAGATTCCGCCTGAGCATTGTCTTTATCTTCTGATTTGCCGGTTATTTCATTTTCTTGCGAAGCCTCATCGTCACCCATGTTTTCAGGCACTGCAGGAATTTCGTTTGCATGAAGTGCCAGCCACAAACCATTCATAGTTTGCTGTGCCAATCGGGAAACTTTTACGCTGGAACTGCTCAAGGGAAGTATTACCCCAATTCGGCGAGGATTGACGTTCAAAGCATTTGTATAGCGGATCTTTATTTGCTTCAAAACTTCAAGCTCTTCCTGATCTCCTATTACCCTTGCAGCAGACATTCTTTGCTCTAAAATCCCCAATGCATCACGGTAACGTTTCAGTTTAGCCAGAAGTTCCAATTCCATTATGAATATTTTTTTCTGCAGCCATTTAACATTCTTATTATTCTCTGATAAAATTCGCAGTATTTCAGGAGACTGAACTTGATTTAACAAACCATTCAATTTTTCCATACTGGCAACATTAGCAGTTTTTGCTTTATTCATTCCTTCAAGGCGATATTGTATTGCAGTTAAAAGATCGCCTTCAAGAAATGCTTCGTTACTGAGAATGAACAAAAAATCACTGCGGAATTTTGCTTCCAGAGTTTCCACTGCACGTTTCCTGAAAATCAAATTTTGACTGAGAGGCTTATGCTGAGCCATCAGTGATTTGTTCAAAAAATAAAACATCAAAGAGGCCATCTTACTTTCTGGACGTTCGCTCAAAAATACTTCTGCTAACTGCTCTACAGAAGACCACTTTTTCAAATAATAAAGCAATTGTACTTTCAGCCGTGTACGCTCATCAATCTCCAACTGATCTTCTATTTCCTCGTACATTTCCCTGGCCGCTACCGGATCTGATATGAGCAGCCTTTCAATTTCTGTTATCAGCATTTTTATTCCCGCAAATTCTGAATCAGCCCACTCCACCCTAGTTTCTGCATTATGCATTTCTGAAGCAGTATCCAGGTTAGTGGATGTAGATTGCTCTGTACTGCTAAACCAGGGAAAAAGTCTGCTTAAAAAAGAGCCTGAAGGATTTTCGCTTTGATCTTTCTGTTCTATCAAAGGCAGGGCAGGTTTTTGAGGAACTGTTGAAAAATATTGTCCGCCGGTTTCAAGAGGAATTAGGAACGATTCCGGCAGAACTGTAGGAGTGGAGGACAAGTCAGAAGGTCTCAACGGAATATTTTGCAAAGTAAGCTCCTGTTTGCCGAAAACATCCTTATTTTCCTCCAACCACTCGCTGTCACTCAGCAAACTTTGGGCATGAGCTGTTACAGTTACTGTTTGAAAGTTCCACACGCTCAGTAAAGTGACAAGTAAAATTGGGAAAATTATAACTTGAAGTAAAAACACTTTGTATGCCGTTTTCTTTAATTGTTTAAAGCTGTAATTCTGGCCGGAATTCGGTGGTTATCTTCCCGAATTGTGAGCTGTTGACTGTCAAAATACTCTAACAAATCAATTGCATGTTTGCGAGAAATGTTTAGTAATTCTTTGAATTGGATTACAGTAATGTTTGGATTTTCACTAAAATAAAACCGCAGACTTTCTATAATTGATGCAATTTGCTCTGGAATATAGTGTAAATCCTCTGCAACCCGTACAAGTCGTTTTGAATGTGCTGCAGATTTGAGTAATGTCATTCCATCCTTTTCGTTTAAACCCAGTTCCTGGAGTAAATGTGTACGGCGTAAAGGTTGAAAACCACCGGACTTAATCAATTCAAGGCAGCGTGCAAGACTGTCTTCCCTGCTTTGTGATGCCTGCGGCTGATGTTCTGCTAAGGAAATATACTGATCATTTTGTGTAAACAGACCAACCTTCACCAGATATTTTAGCAGTTTTTCAACCTCTTTTTCTGTAAAAATCAAGGAAAGTTTACCACCAAGTTCAGAACGGGTCATCCCATCGCGATCAGGGAATTTTTTGTGATGCTGCTCCAACGCTTTGCTCAAAAATTTGCCGATTCGCACAATATGCTCCACATGCAGATAACGTCCTGTGAGAGGTTCAACACAAAGTACTTTCTGCTGACTTTGCAAAAGCTGCAAAGCTTTTCCGGACTGCCTGCTGGAAAGGCCGGTACGAACCGAAAATTCAGACTCAGTTACTCCCCGAACAGACTGCAAATAGATCACTTCTTCAGATCGAATATTTTCATCACCAACATGAAGACGTTCCAGCCGTTCAGGAAGTTCGTGCTGTACTCTCCTGGATTTACCGGGAGAAGGGTCAATCACCATTCCTCCACCTAAGGTAATCATTGGTGAATAACTCCGGACGATAAATCGGTCTCCATAACTACCGCTTACCAAACTTTCCAAACGTAATTGAACCAGCGCTGTTTTTCCAGGAGACAAAGTTTCACCTTCCAACAAAGCAATTCGTCCAAAAACTTCCTTGCTGCCAAGATGAACGCGAACACGGGTCCTGTTTTTCAGTGGGGCTAAAACGTCTTCCAACAGAGTCAATGACACATTAAGCAAATAACTGTTCAGTAATGATTCCGGATGCGCCAACTGGTCACCACGCTGAATTTCTTCTTTGGCGATTCCTGCTAAATTCAGGGCGGCTCTCTGTCCTGCATTAATCTCTTTGACTTCCTGGCCGTGGTTCTGCAATCCTCGAATACGTACGTTCCGCCGTTGTGGATATTGCAGTATTTCCTCATCTTGTCTAACGGTTCCGCTGAGCACAGTTCCCGTGACGACTGTGCCAAAGCCCTTTAGCGTGAAAGAACGATCAACATGAAGCCTGAATGGTTTTTCTGTTGCCGGATGCTGTATTTGTTTCGGTAGTTTTGACAGTGTCTTACGGAGTTCATCCAATCCTTCACCCGTCACTGGAGAGACAGCTAAAATCGGCGCCCCCTCAAGAAATGTTCCTTTCAGCAATTCTGAAACTTCCTCACGACAGAGTTCGACCATTTCTTCTTCTTCCACCAAATCAATTCTTGTGAGTACCACCAACCCTGTTTGAATTTTCAACAGATTACAGATATTCAGATGTTCCCGTGTTTGTGGCATCACCCCTTCATCTGCAGCTACAACGAGTAAAACTGCATCCAGTCCTGCCACGCCTGCCAGCATGTTGTGAATAAATTTTTCGTGACCCGGGACATCCACGAATGCCATTTGATTTCCTTGTTCATCCTCATAATGAGCAAAACCAAGATCAATGGTTATCCCACGTTTTTTTTCTTCTGCCCAGCGGTCCGTATCCACTCCAGTGAGAGCCTTGACCAAAGTAGTTTTTCCATGGTCAATATGTCCGCTGGTTCCGATAACAAAAGGCCGGGAGGAAAGCGCTGCAGTTTTATTTGAATCCATTTTTTAATGTGGTGGTTTGTATAATTTCTTGTATTTTAAGTAAGATGTTCCCCTAAAAATGTGTAACTCCAGTGAGTGCAAGAATACAGTTGCTCTCAGTAATTGAAAAAACAGGTTCCTGCTTTTCGAACGGGTTGGAGACAATCTTCGTAGTAATGGTATTTAAGAATGTTTGAAGAATTATTGATTTACGTGTGCAATTATTAAAACAGTTCAAACTGTTTGATATGTTTATTCTAATATCAACATGGACAGGACTCAAGTTCCACAGGAAATATTTCACTGGCTTCAGTAAAAAAGTTTGCTATAATCAATGTGCTACGAAAGATGTTATTTTGTAGAATGAAAAATTAAAGCCGGAAAAGCTTACCTTGATTTACGCTTTCAATTCCGTTTTATTGTCACTGCTTGGTGCGGAGCATAAAGTATAAACCAATTGGGATACAGCTTCAAAATCCTGTTCTCAACATGAGCAGAGACCAGTATCCGGGATCAAGTACGGGATGATAAAATTAAAATTTTTCAATAAACCCAACTTATAAGACATCAGGAAAAGATAGAATTGAGACAGCCATAACGATCTATGTTTAATTGTAAAAAATATTTTTTTATTGTTTGTTCCGGGCTCTTGTGGATATTTTCCCCAAATGGAATTTGGGCCGTTGAAAGTTATTTAAGAGATTCTACTCACAGGGGAGTAATAGATCTTTCACCATATCAAATCTTTCCTGAGAACAGGATGGGTAACGGGATTTATCTCGAGAAGAAGCTTTTAGACTCACATTCCCAACGTGTGATCCTTAAAATTGTTAACATTAAAAGTACTGAAAGCCACGTATACCTCTTTCGAGATCAAAATGGAGTTTTGGGGCTTAACATTGTAAAAGCTGAGGCAGACAGAGACGCACGTTTTTGGCAGATTGACCCGGAATTTTACCAGTATTCAAACAACATTACCGGACTTAAAAGAATTTTTAGAATATTTCAGAATAATATTCAACCCATATTACCTTACCTCCGGACCGGATCCGGAGTAACTTCTGCTGCAACTCATGTTATATTTTATCATATAGCCGACTCAAAAGAAGTCATACGTCTCAATGCAAGCGGACAGGAAATAAAAACCAGGCTTTACACCTTCAGGCTTCATGTTATTAATCGAAAACTTGGCGATTCTAAAAGTATTGAAAATCTCCTAATTCAGGACGTAAATTATCGCCTGAAACTGGTTTGGGAAGATGAAAATTCTGTCAGCTACAAATTGAGTAACGGGGAAAAATACACTGTCGATTTGCTAAAATATGTACCGGAACTTTTTTAATAACAGCACTTAAGACCTCGTGAGTCACGAGTTCTCGTAAGATACTAATATTATTGACTACAGCTTGTCTTTTCGACCGAAGGAAGAGATCTGATAAAATACTGATATCGTGCAAGATCCCTCACATTCGTTCGGGATGACTCGAAAAATTTCGTTCCTGCAGAGTTAAGACTCTCTTATGTAAATCTGCCTTTCTCAATTTCATCACTTACATTTTAAACATAAAACAATGTCTCCGAATATTTCCTGTTTGATATATGATATGGACGGCCTCCTCTTGGATACAGAAGGCATATACACCGAAGTCACCCAGCAAATTGTAGGTGAATACGGAAAGGTTTTCGATTGGTCCGTTAAGGAAAAGATTATTGGCCGCCGAGCGGTACAGGCCGCTGAAATTATAGTAGAGAGTCTGGATTTGCCAATTACTCCACAAGATTACCTTGATTCAAGGAAAAACGTCTTACTGGAAAAATTTAAAGACACCGCAGCCTTACCCGGTGCAAAAGAGATGACGACTCATTTTTTCGACTTGGGGATTCCACAAGCCATTGCCACCAGTTCCTCGTCGCCCATGTTTGAAGCAAAATTTGAAAAACATAAAAAATGGTTTTCGCAATTCACGCAAATTGTCAGGGGAGATGACCCTGAATTGAAAGAAGGTAAGCCTGCTCCTGATATCTTCCTGCTTGCAGCAAAACGACTTGGGGTTGATCCTGCGGAATGTCTGGTTTTTGAAGACGCGCCTACCGGAACCGAAGCCGCATTGGCGGCAGGAATGTCCGTGGTTGTTGTACCTGATCCCAATATGGATCATTGTCACTACAAAAATGCATCTCAAATAATTTCTTCGCTGAAAGACTTTGATCCAGAATATTGGGGACTGCCCAAATTCGCTGAATCCATTTGACACTGGCCCGGTTCTAATGAAAGTACTTATCACAGGAACATCCGGATTAATCGGTTCTGCACTGGCCAAATCCCTGACTGCCGGCGGTCATTCTGCGATCAGTTTGCAGCGCCAGAATAATAACCCGGACTCACCTGTTTGGGATCCCGAAAATTGTGTAATGGATTTAGCCCGGGTCGGGGATATCTATGCAGTTGTTCATCTGGCAGGTGAAAACATTGCAGACGGTCGTTGGAGCGAAACAAAGAAAAACCGTATCCTGTACAGCCGAGTCAGAGGAACAAAACTTTTGGCTGAGTATTTTGCCAACTCTAATCAGAAACCTCTGGTAATTATTTCTGCGTCAGCAGTTGGTTTCTATGGTGACAGAGGAGCAGAAATTGTTGATGAAGACAGCAAGGCCGGAAACGGTTTCCTGGCAAATGTTTGTGTACAGTGGGAAGATGCCTTAAAAGTTGCTGTTGAAGCAGGAATTAGAGTAATAAAAGTGCGCTTTGGTACTGTCCTGAGTAAAAAAGGGGGAGCCCTGAAAAAGATGCTGCTGCCGTTCAAATTGGGGCTCGGCGGTGTTTTCGGCAGCGGGGAGCAATATATGAGTTGGGTCAGTATTGATGATGCCGTGGCAATGATTCAATATGTTATGACAAACGACTCATTACAGGGTCCAGTAAATTTTGTCACACCGAATGCCCTCAACAACCGTAAGTTCACCAAATCTTTAGGCCAGGTTTTGAGTCGTCCCACAATATTTCCGTTACCGGCATTTGCCGCGCGCATTGCATTGGGTGAAATGGCAAATGAACTGCTGCTCTCCAGTAACCGTGTTTATCCCTCAAAACTTATGGAAAGCGGCTACAAGTTCCTCCACCCTGAGCTAAATCAAGCCCTCATTAACTTGAAGTAAGCTGAAGCTTTTCTCAATCAGTATCTTGATCTCACTCAACATTGCCGGATCATTTTGTAATTCCTTTTTCTTATGATGGATTGAAATGAAATAATTTTCTCGTTCACTTGCTCCAGAGTGGGAAAAGAAAGATGGGTGCTATCCCACATTTTTTCACTTTGACAAAAAATTTATGGCAAATAAAACCACAGCCACGCTGAACAAAGGTATTACAATAAATAAACCGGTCAACCAAGCGGCTCCTGCTGGTTTTGCTAAGTTAAGTGTCCATCACATTTTAGTAATCTTTTTGGGAACCCAAGTTCTGGTATCAGCGTGACTGAAATAAATTACACCCCATTTTCCGGAAGTCCAGTTTTCCACTTTTTCCCATTCGGAATTATTTATTTTTTACTCAGTCATGATTTTTCCTATTATTTGATATCTGATGTAAACAGAGCTAAAACAAAATAATCGCTGCTCAAACCACTTCCGTCTCCACTTCTACTTTTTTAGGTTTTCTACTTACCAGTCCCTTTAAATCTTCCAAAATCATG
>Ga0208058_1000053_pt1 | contig 33433 bp, 21 predicted proteins | sample DeeseametaMP1092_FD_184196 | JGI IMG/M metagenome (GOLD analysis project Ga0208058, IMG submission 184196) | Marine microbial communities from the Deep Atlantic Ocean - MP1092 (SPAdes) | ecosystem: Environmental > Aquatic > Marine > Oceanic | place: South Indian Ocean | collected 2011-03-02 | reverse complement strand
TGGTGCAGTCATTAAATTTACATCTGCAAATGAACGGAATCCTGAATCATTATCTACTCCAGATCCCAAATTTTGTGCTTTTGAGCTTTTAAAAGAAACACTAGTAGTTTGGTTTGAATTTGATCCAATATGGAAGCTAAGTGAGTTCTGAGTGAAAGTTAGAGTTCCAGCCCTCTGTCCTGCAGGTGGTGCATTCTCCCCTGTATAGCGAATTGCAATTCCTTCCGCCTTACTTCCAAAGCCACCTCTTCCTGTCAGAACCTGCCCTTTCCCAAGTGCTCCTTCTTTGGCTATCTGACCGGCTACATCAAGTCCATTTTTCACTTTTTCAGAAACATTAGCTACATTTGAAAGCAAACCAGCAGTGTTGCTTGAAACCTGGAAAAAAGGATCAGTTCCGTATTTTGTATGTCTTAATGTCAATGTTTGTGGAGCATTTCTACTAGCTGAATCACCCTGAGTAACAAGTTCAACGTTGACTCCTGCCTCTTTCATTGCATTAGAAAGCTGATTCATGGTCTGCTCAATATTAGTCCCAGCAATAGTTCGGAAATTTACTGAACGACCGCTCTCAGTAACTGTAATTTGTTCCTCTGCATCAATTATTTGCTGAGTCAAAGCAGCAGTTCCAGTATGGGTTGATCTAGTTGCAGCCTGCTTTATATTGATGTCGTAGCCGTAAACACCAGAACTTCTACCAGTTACACCTGCGTTAACAAACGATAAGTTTTTACCTGTCGTGACACCATTCCCAGCACCGCTTCCATCAAGCAAAAACTTTTGCCCATATTGAGTATTCTTCGAAATTCGGTTAATTGATGCCACTATTTGATCAAACTCCTGCTGATCAGCCTCGAGCATCATTTCATCGTTAACTGCTTCGTTAGCAGCGTGAATTGCCAATTGACGCGCCCTTACTAATGAAAGACTTACCTCATCAAGAGCGGCTTCTCCAGTCTGCATCAGAGATATTGCCATTTCAGAGTTGTCTATTGCCTGCTTAACACCTGCAGTTTGAGCACGCAACGATTCAGATATCTGCAACTGTGCCGGAGCATCAGCACCACGGTTAATTTTTAATCCGGATGATAACTTTTCCAGTGTCTTTGATTGTAAAGATTGGTTTTTTAATAGATTGCGATGTGCATTTATAGCAGACGCATTTGTATTGATTCTCATAACATTCTCCTAAGTATGAATATAGGTAAACTGACAGTAATCCAAAGTATTAAAGGGAATAATCCCTTCACGCATCCCTGCACATGGATTTACATGTCATTGACCCATTCCGGACATTATTATCCAATCCTGACCAATAGAACAATTCATCCCGGAATAGTTCTTAAATCAGCCAGAAAGAGCCACTTTACCATTTAAAAAAAACACCACACCAGAGCTTCATTGCTTCCGGTTGTGGAAAATTTTTAGACTTCTGCTCAGAGAATAACCCACTTAGAGCGGATACTCTGATTCAAGTCTTCAATTGTTAGATTCCGTTCTTGCGCCTGGAGTTTTACAAGCCTGAGCCTGCCTCTCAAGACGGTTTCATCCATGAAACTTTGTCGGGCACTCCACCCTGCTGTAATTTATCAATGGTCTGGTAGTTCAGTTCCGGAATGGAACTGATCAACCTCCCATCGATAAAAACAGCACTCCTGGTTTCCGTTCCAGGATTTCCGCTCAGCAACATAAATCTTGCTGAGCAAAATTTTCAAACAACGTTAAAATCCGTCATCCTGAGCGCAGTCGGCTGCACCGGCTGCGCTCACCATAACGGTTCTTTCAATCGCTTACCGTCAAATGATGAAATGCTTTTCGCTGAATTCTTCCATGAGTCCAGCGAAATGCTACGTCATCATCAAATCCGCTTGGGGATCAAGCGAATACGAATCAGATCCCACTAACCATTTATTAATTTCATAACGGCTGCAGGAGTCTGATTTGCCTGTGCCAGCATCGCTGTGCTGGACTGGACCAATATCTGATTACGGGCAAAGGCCGACATTTCCTCAGCCATATCCGCATCACGAATTATTGATTCCGCATTTGTTACATTTTCATGTGCATTCCTTAAATAATTGAGATTGCTTTCTAAATCATTTTTCTGAAAAGCACCCATTTTTCCCCTAAATTTTGTAATTTCATCAATCGCCCGATCAATGATTAAAATTGCATCCTGAGACCTCTCTGCATCAGTAAATTCAACATCATTCAATGATCTAAAACCCGAATCATTCGTCACTCCGCTACCTAGTTTATTGCTGTTGACACTTCTTAATGAAAAGCTTGTGGACTGCTCTACATTTGGTCCAACATGAAAAACAAGTGAGTTTTGAGAAAGTGTTACCGAACCAGCCATTTTGCCTGGCGGCGGTGTATTTTCTCCGGTATATCTAAGCTTCAGTCCGGAAACCTTCGATGGAATGCTACCTGTCAGGTACTGTCCTCTTCCTATTCCAAGCTCTCCTCCGATAAAACCTGCCACATCATCACCGTTTTTTATTTTGACCGAAACATCTGCTTGAGCAGACAAGACTCCGGACGTACTGCTGGCAACTTGAAAAAAATGTTCGCTGCCAAACTCATTATGCTTAAAACTCAAAAACTGTGGTGCATCCGGAGTTGCAGCGCTTCCTGGAATCCTGACCATCACTACATCCATTCCAGAGGCAATAACTGCTTTTTCCAGACGATTCATCGTAGTTTCTACGCTTTCCCCTGCTATGGTTTCAAAGTTCAATGTTTTACCGCCTTCTGAAAATGTCAATTGTTCTCCTGCATCAATAAGTGCCTGGTTTAAGGATACAGTTCCTTTCACAGTAGATTGCGTGGCTGCCGTTTTAATTTCTACGGCATAGCCGCCCACCGGTGAAGAATTCGTATTTTCAGTTGCACTGACAAATTCCAGATTATCTCCGGCTGCAACTCCGTTTGCCCCCATACTGCCGTCCAAAATAGCCTTTTTGCCGTAATTCGAAATCTTCGCTATTCGGTCAATTGTGCGCAAAGAGTCTTCTAATTCTTGTTGATTGGCAGCCAGCATGGACTCATCGTTCACGGCTTCGTTCGCAGAACTAATCGCAAGTTGCCTGATATTAATTAGAGAACGGTTGACTTCTTCCAAAGCACCTTCAGCAGTTTGCAGCATTGTAATTCCAGTTTCAGAGTTGTCTATGGCCTGTCGAAGTCCCGCTATCTGTGCCCTCATCCTTTCTGAGATGATTAAGCCTGCAGGAGAATCGGCGCCGCGATTGATTTTCAATCCGGACGAAAGCCGTTCTAAATTTTTATTTTGAACCTCAGTATTCTTCATGAGGTTCCTGTGCGAATTCATCGCAGCAATATTATGATTGATCCGTAAAGGCATAAATCCCCTTTTTTGATTTGATTGATAAACGTATAAAATAAAACGACCAGATCTTTACCATCCTGGCTAAGATTCAGCCGAGTTGCCGTTACATTACGGCTCTTTCCAAAAGTTCCCACACTCTCGGAAATATAATCGCTTCCCTATCTTTTTTTATACTCAAGAAAAGAAGCAGTACTAAATTATTTAAGCTTATTTTTATAATAAATATATTCTTTTTATTACATTATTGAATAATATCAACGAGACTCTCATTAATTTCATAATAAGAATTTGAAACTCACATTCCGCTTCTGCGGATTTTAATATTAAACAATGATGTATCTAATCTTTACTTTAACAATGAGAGCACAATTTCCTGATTCTGGTGTGCCTGTGCTTCTTTAGAGCGTACTAAATTCTTTGCAATTATGTTCCCCGTTTGTTCTGCGAAAACATGTGCTTCCTCACTATTTTCGATATTTTGATCTGTAATAACTAACTTGTCATATTCGTTTCGCAAATTCTTCATTGAGTCATTAAATGTAGTGTCACAAAACACCTTTACTCTGGCTCTGACTTCTGAAATTTCTTTCAGGCTTTTCTCTAAGACACGCATTGAGTCTTTAATTCTTTGTTCAGTCTGAATATTTATTTCCTGCAACGAATTAAAACCTGATGCATTCTCAGTATCCACTCCCAGATGTGAAGTATGAATACTTGCCAGACTCAGCAATTCAATGTGCGGCTCCGGGATTCCTACTCTAAATTGAAATCCATTCTGGATCACAGAAACCGTACCAGCCACTTTATCTGCAGGCGCTTCACTTCCATAGTACCTGACAGTCAACCCGCTAATATCCTCTGTTTCTGCAGGAACACTTAAGTATTGTCCGTGTCCTAAACACGGCATTCCGTTGATTGTGCCTTTTAGATCTAATCCTGGAGAAGCAAGAGTAACTTTTTGACTCTCTAACGAAAGCAGACCCGGCGTGAAACTCGAAGCTTCAAAGATGTACGCACTTCCATACTGAAGGTGTCTGAAATGCAGTATATCATCTACATTTCTAACAATTTCCAACGGTATTTTAAGTTGAGAAATCCAGTCTGCAAGACGACGAAATGTAGCTGAAACACTTTCCCCTTTCTGAGTAATAAAACAGTTTGAAGTCCCACCCTCTTCAAAGATAAGCTGTTCTTTTTGGTCAACTATATCTTGTGTAAATGGCCGAAAACCCTTTAGTTCCGATCTTGTTGCTGCTTCAGTTACTAAAACTTCATAACCGCTTAGTGGAGATGTTTTTGAATTGGAGTTCATCATTATAAAATCCAAAAACTCACCAGTCGCAACTCCTCGAACTCCGTAACTGCCGTCCAGCAAAGATTGATGTCCATAACTTGTTTCATCTGCTACTGTGTTTATCCGCTTAATCAACTTCACAAGTTCTTGCTGGTCAGCCTCTCTCAAAACTGAATTGAATTCTGTTTCTTTTGACACAATTACCAGTAATTCCATTATTTCTATCAATTTAACTTCGACATTTTCCAAAGCACTTGCTGCAGTTTGAACAATAGACATTTCTTCCTCAAGATGAGAAATTTCATTTTGCAAACCAGTTGACTTAAGTCGCAAATCTTCATTTATCATGAAATGAGCGGAAACGTGATCTTTCACAACAGCCGGACGCACCGGAGTTTTTTGTTTTTCTTTTTTCTCTTCCTCCTGCTGCTGGTACATTGAATTTCTAAAAGTACCATGTTCGCTCAATCCCCCCATAGCAGGCCCAATATTTGTTCGAATATTCATAGACATATTTCCTCTTATGTTTATAATTCTCCGGCAGAGAAACTCCGTGTCCAAAGACATGTCATTCCTCTTTCCGGGGACGAAACTTAACTTAAAATTTAACTTAAAAAATAATTTGCAAACCTGCTGATGTTCAGACAGCAAATTTGTAAATCATTTTTTCTGCTGACAACCGGCAAGGTTCAAGAAACATGATAAGGGCTAGGTACAGGACCTTGAACCTTAAACCATGAATCTTGAACCTTAAACCGTATTACTGAGTTACACTTCCAATCAGTTGCAATACTGATTTAGGAATCTGGTTGGCTTGTGCAGCCATTGCGGTGCCTGATGCAATCAAAATTTGATTTTTGGTAAAGTCACTCATTTCCGCAGCCATATCTGAGTCACGGATGATAGACTCTGCATTTGTCAGGTTTTCACTGGATATACGTAAATTTCGTAAATTAGATTCTAGAGAATTTCTCTGGAATGAACCAAGATTCCCACGTAACACACCAATATCCTGGATTGCTTTGTCAATCAATTTAATTGAGTCTTGGGCACCGGTACTGCTAGTCAAGTCTAAATCAGCCAGGCTGTTGAATTCACTCTTATTTTCCACACCTCTTGCAATTTGCCTTGTGCGGAGATTATCTAATGAAAAAGATATCGTTTGGTTGCGATTCGCACCAACCTGATAAACTACAGATCTTTGTGTAATATGAACGTATCCTTCTACATCTTTTCCAACCATTTCTTCATTAGTCTGTTTGACAAGTTTTTGACCAATTACTCTGCCTTGTTCATCTTTAATATATACAACACGATGTCCCAGTTCTTTGTCATACTGAACAATTATTCCTTCAGTGGGCGAACCCTGTGTGCCGTGCAGAAACTGACCTTCGCCTATAGCAAGGTCACCTTCGATATAACCCGATACATCCTGTCCTCCGCTGGAAAGCTTAATAGTTCCTGGTTTTTCTCCAAACAGTCCTGAAAGATTAGTTGAGACCGCAAAATTCGGTCTGCTGCCGTAATGTTTATGTTTTACCGTCAGCATACCATTTTCATTGATTACTATTATTACAGAAAGACCGTTTTCATCTGCCTTTTTCTGTAGTGACCTCGCAATTAAATCGGCCAACCTTGCTTCAGTGTTTTCTCTGGAAAATGTCTCGGGAGATCTACGGAAATTCCCCAGCAATTGCTGTATATTTTTCTTTAGATTTCTCTCCTCATTGGTATCCATTCCCATGACCCTGTTATTTTCCTTAAGCACAAACGAAGCGCCTTTTTCTATTTCTTCCAACGACATTCTTCTGCCAGCATTTACTTCCGCACGTGCTGCGACTTGTTCAATGTCAACTGAGTAGCCTTGTTTTGTAGGAGCCTGCTGGGTAACCGGTGAAGCACTATAAAAAGTTAACCCATCACCAACAGCCACACCATCTACTGCATTGCTGCCGTCAAATAGTATTTTTGTGCCGAATTGAGTTGAAACAGCAATCCTATCCATAGTCGACAGAAGCTCTTCTACCTCCAACTGGTCTGCCTGCAGCATGTTTTCATCGGCTGCCCCATCATTTGCGGCATGCAGTGCTAATTGACGCATACTGATCAACATTGAACTAAACTCACTCAACACGCCCTCTGCTGTCTGCACCATTGAGATTGATGTCTCCGAGTTTTTAACTGCCTGATTGAGTCCTGAAATTTGTGTACGCATTTGCTCAGAAATCATCAGCTCAGCAGGACTGTCTGCTGCAGAATTGATTTTTAAACCAGAAGATAGACGTTCCAGATTCTTTTTTGTATCGTTTATAGAACTGCTTAAATGTCTCAAAGAGTTAATTGCAGCTGTATTATGGTTGACGCGCATGGCATCCTCTTTTAATTGGAGTTAAACAATTGGTCAGTTACTCATGACCTTAGTTGATCAAAATTTTGTAATAATATATTTATTTTTATTACATTTTATAAAATAGTATGACCTTGATTAATTTTTAATTCAGCAACATAACTACCCTTTACCTCACCACACATTAATGTGATCGGTTTCAGGCATTTTTCTGAATGCTCAAAAAGTCATTACAACCCCGCACTATTCCGTCTTAACGGGAATAAAGTCGGGCAACAAACGTCGCAGCATTTTCAAAACGACGTCCTCAAAGAAATTACAAAAATATCGCAACTCGACATGTTCTGAATCAGCGAAAACCTGATACTTCAACAAGAAACAACTGGTCCTGACGGCAGAAAAGTGTCTGCAGCAATTATTTATTTGTAAATTTGACGCAATTCGATGCTGCGTCTTATCAAGAGAGTACTCAACTCCCTTCACAAAACGCAATTTTGAATAACTACATTATCAACTGATGTAAAACAATTTTTTCAAAAATATGGATATTACAATTACTATCCAGTAGAGTTTGAAGAATTTCTGCAAACTCCGACCTTCCTCCTTCACTTTGAAATCAAACTCCAAAGATTCAGGTCAAACTGTTTTGGTCAGTGCTGTATTCTATTGAACATAAGTCCCTGTGCTGACATCTCCATGCTTAAACATCACAAAGCAAAATTTAGTGTTCAGATTTGAATGCAGGTCTTAATTAGACATACATTGGCATCTGAGCTCATAAGTTTTAATTCATGAGCACACTAAAAGCCGTATTGGTCGGCACTGTCGTGCCTCACAGCTCATAACAAGAGTTAAACATAGAGCGAGCAATCACAACTCCAGACTGCGGCTGCCGACGACATTAACTTTGAAAAAGTGAACCTGTCACAACCTGCTCAAAAGCAAATACAATAATATTTTCAAAGATCATTAATTCTCCCTGGTCCACCAAAATAATTCCTGTTTCACAAGACCGTATTCGGTGATGAGGGAGTTAGTATTTTTTTGGAATCTCCCCCTTATTTATTGAGTAGAGAGATTCGTGCATTCTCCTAACTTGGATACTTTCGTTCCAGGAAAGGATTTTCATTGTGTTTCTTATCGACACCTTAAACTGGAACTTTAATGCTTTTTTGGGGTTTATTTTTATATGAAAGTAAAGGGGGCCATTTCCTGAGAAAATACTGAAACGAAACTTGGATAATTTAGATTTAGTTTTCAGCTTAGAAAAAGTAATTAAAACCAAAAAGGGGGTAGGTACGTCTGTCCTGAAGGGTGTAATTCAGAGCGTTCTCACCACTCTTGCGTTCAACAAATTTTGCATCCTTCAGTCTCCGGTGTTCAAGAATGGTATCCCACCATGAGTGAATTGCAATCGGTTGTGTGAGATCAAAATTTCCTTCTGCAGGATGATAAACCATTCCCAAATATATTCCTGCAACAAAAGCAACCCCAGGTGATGCAGTAAAGCCTGCTCCTGAATGCACGGCTCCAAAAATAGCACTGGCTGTAATTATACTTCCCCAGCGTGAGGGACTTTTGCTGAAACCCATTGAAAACAAATTGAACAAAGATTTCTGAATCACACCGCGAAACAGCATTTCCTCGCCAACACCAACCAGTTGATACTGTAAAAACGATGTGTTTATGATTTCATTTTTACTCAAATCATTGTCCACATGATAAGTAACTAAATCTGAATCAAGAGAAACTGTAGAAGCCCAGATTGTCGGCACCCAGAAAGTCCATTCATCAGCATATTCCCACACCTGAAAAGGAGACAGCATCAACCCAAAAGTACTGGAGTTTTTTTCACAGCCAGTCTCATACAGATCATAAAACGTTGCAAAAGTGAGGTTGCCGTACATGCTTAAATATACATTCGCATAATACGTTTCTCTGGAATAGAAAAAATCATGTTGCTTTTTGTCATCCGCTAAGTCTGTCTCTTTATAAATCTTATTGAAGTATTGTTCGTAATCGCTGCTGCTTGAATTTTGCCAGTATTTATTAAGTACAATCCAACGCGAACCACCCAAAACCAGCATTTTGTCGTAGTGACCAAGAATTCCATATCCCAGTCCAGGTATGAGATATTCCGCTACTGTAGCTCCTATGCATCCGAAACCGGAAACTCCCCAGGCTGAAACTGGAATGAATATACCAGCCAGCATAGTAAATATTAGCAACTTCAACTTTTTTAAAAAACAAACCAAATTTTCCTCTATTTTTCAAATAGTATTTTGATAGACAGACTTAACTGTTTCGAAAAAAATCTAAAATCCACACAGTTATTTCGACCGTAGGGAAGAATCTTAATAATTATAGTGTGATCGCTTATGCAAAATTTTAACTTCGTTCAACATGACATGGTATTAGGTCTTTTTAAGACTGCTACAAGCTTTAAACATACAGAAAACAATTTTATACTTCAACACAAACTAACAACATTCATTACTAAATAAAACTCCAAATAAAATAAATAAAGCTTGACAACAAATCTGGCTAAATATATGATTGCGCTGTTTCGTTGTTTTTCCATAATGGAGAAATAAAATCGTGACAGCAACGGTCAGTTGATCTTGTTGTCTCTTTTTAATATTAAACAAAAAGGTCCGCATGAATCGAAGAAAATTTATTAAGGGCGCATCCGTTGCAGGTGGTGCAACTGCCATTGCAGCCTCTACTTTCCCAGCACCAGCGTTTGCTCAAAAGCGCATTGAAATCACCATGGTAGCAACTTGGGGACGTGATTTCCCTGGACTTGGTACGGGAGCCCAACGTTTTGCTAAAAGACTATCAGATATGACTGATGGTCGAATGAATGTTAAATATTATGCTGCAAATGAAAGGGTCAAAGCTTTTGATTCTTTTGATGAAGTAGCCTCTGGGAACGCACAGATGTATCATGCTGCAGATTATTACTGGAAAGGTAAGCATCCCGGCTGGGCCTACTTTACAGCGGTTCCATTTGGATTTGTCTTCAGTGAAATCAATTCCTGGATCAACTTTGGCGGAGGACAGGAACTATGGGACGAATTGGCGGGCAGTTTTGGCCTGAAATGCTTAGCCTGCGGAAACACGGGTGTACAGATGGGAGGCTGGTTCCGTAAGGAAATCAACTCTGCAGACGACCTGAAGGGGCTCAAAATGAGGATTCCTGGTTTGGGCGGAGACGTTATGGCAAAGCTAGGTGCCTCTCCTGTCTCACTTCCAGGCGGGCAAATATACGAGGCCCTGATTTCAGGAGCAATCGATGCCACAGAGTGGGTTGGTCCCTGGAATGACAGCTTTTATAAATTCTATGAAGCAGCTAAGTACTACTACTATCCAGGTATGCACGAGCCGGCATCCATGTTGTCTCTCGGCATGAACAAATCGTGGTGGGAAGGTCTTTCAAATTCTGATCAACTCGTCATAAAAGCCGCATCTCATGCTGAAAATGATGTCATGATGTCTGAGTACAATGCTAAGAACGGTTTTTATTTAGAAAAACTGATTCGTGAGCAGGGTGTTCTGTTGAGACGCTTTAATGATGATGTCTACGACGCCTTTGGAGAAGCTGCTGAAGAAGTATTTAGTGAAGCCCGTGCACACAGTAATCTTGCCGAGCGCATTCATGCTAGCTTTGTCAAAACACGTCAAGAGGTTGGAAGCTGGATGAATATTTCTGACCAGGAATACCTCAGACAGCGTAACCGTGTGCTTGGTGTTTCGTGATTAAAGGTCACTACTCAAGTCTGAAGACGGTATCTTAAACTGTATACCGTCTTCTTACTCTCCACTAACATTTCAGTTCTCCATCTGATTCCTAAATATTCTGTTCTAATGATTTTTTAAAATTTTTCCGGCCAAATCATATCATTTAAAATCGATCTTTCAGCGGACATAAAATATTGACTGATACTATTCCAAACTCTCTTTGGGTTCCTAGACTACTAAGAATTTTTGCCTGGTCTACGGTCAGTCTGACCATGCTTTTTTTGGTGAACAACTACCTAATTTTCTGGAAAGGATGGCCTGGTTTATGGAATTTTTTTGCTCATCATGAATTGTTTGGAATCTCAGCTCTCAGGATTCCTCTAAGTCCTGACGCTCAGATATTGGGGTGGATTCAAACCATTATACTTATTTTACTTATACTCGTGATCATTCTTTTTGTTCTCAAAACTCCCATAAGGACATTAAGTGAAGATTCCAGAATTTTTACCAGATTCGCAGCCTATCTGACACGAGCATGTTTCTGGGCTGTTTTTATAGTCGGTTGTGTCGACATAGTAATTTCCTTTCTGCGTTTAGAAGACCTATTGAGTCCCATGTTCGGGAAAGTGATGGCGGTTGAGCTGGGACGTTCAGTTTTTCGAGGGACCTATGTGCATTACCCTCTGATAATTTTAAGTTTCGTAATTGCTTTTTTTGTAAGAGGTCTTGGTTTCACTTGGCTGGCACTATTGGTGGTGATTGCTGAATTCCAGATTGTCATCTCACGTTTCGTTTATTCCTATGAACAGGCTTTCATGGGAGACCTGGTGCGTATGTGGTATGCAGCACTCTTCCTTTTTGCAAGTTCTTATGCATTGGTAACCGAGGGACATGTGCGAGTGGATGTTTTGTATTCACGGTTTAAAACAAAAACCAAGGCCCTTTCAAATGCCATAGGTTGTGTCATTCTAGGTGCTCCTCTGTGCTTGGTTATCCTTACAACAGGTATGTGGGGTAAAGGTAACAGCTTGAACAGTCCTTTACTTAGTTTCGAGGTATACCAACAGGGTTTTGGGATGTATACGAAATACCTGATGGTCGGTTTTCTAGTCGTTTTTGCGGTCTGCATGCTAGTCCAGTTCATGGGGTATTTCCTAAACAGTACAGCAGAGTTGATTGAAGGACAGATGAATTCAGATCAAAAGCTTAAAAATAATCCATGATTTAACAACCTTAAAGAACCTACATGGAAGTCTTTTTTCTACTTCTTCTTGTACTCCTGATGGTGAGTGCACTTACTTCAGGATTCCCAGTCGCCTTCTCTCTCCCAGGTTCAGCTATACTCAGTATCGGAATAGCTGCCCTTTGTGGTTATGTATTTGAGGGTAACGCATCAGCTTATTTTGTCCAGGATGGACCTCTGGAGTGGCTAAGTGCAGGAGTAACCAACTTTAGGAGCCTATACTGGGATGTGGAACGAGACACCCTGATTGCAATTCCACTTTTCATTTTCATGGGCATTATGCTTCAGCGTTCAAAAATTGCTGAAGACCTACTCGTAACAATGGCTCAACTGTTTGGTCCTATTCCAGGTGGTCTTGGTATTTCTGTAGTTTTCGTAGGAGCCTTGCTTGCAGCCACTACAGGAATAGTTGGTGCTACAGTGATTGCAATGGGACTCATTTCACTACCGGCAATGCTGGAACATAACTATTCCAAACCCCTTGCAACCGGAACCATCTGTGCTTCAGGGACACTGGGACAGATTATCCCTCCTTCCATCGTCTTAATCATCCTGGCTGATCAGCTTTCAAATGCAGCAGACATTGCCAACACTTCAAGAATAGCCAATTATAAATTGGCAACAGGTGAGTTTGTGATGCCCTCAGAATTCGATGTCACTTCTGCCAGTGCAGGAGAAATGTTTATTGGAGCCTTCATTCCAGGGATTGTGTTGGTTGGACTTTACATGGTCTATATTCTCATCTCTGCATTGCTCAAACCCGAGACAGCCCCTCCTATCCCTTATGAAGGAAAAATAGATGGCAAGTTCATTATAAAAGTACTTATGGGCCTTGTACCTCCACTGGCATTAATTTTTACGGTGTTGGGGTCAATCATCATGGGCATTGCCACAGTCAATCAGGCGGGCGCTATTGGGGCTATTGGAGCTATGATTATGGGAGGCTATAAGCTCACGGAGGGCCAAAAAAACTCCTTCTATCCTGCCATCCTGGCTGTGATTTCCACTGCAATAATTATTATCACTCTCAACTTTTACCAATTAAACATCAGAAACATCCGTGATTCAGAAGAAGGCATTGCAATGATCATTGCCACCATCGCAGTGATTGGACTTTTAATTGCTGTTTTCTGGAGTGCATGGAGGACTTTCCGTATAGAAGACGCTCTGAGGGGTGTCATGCTTGAAACCTCAAAAACCACTTCAATGGTGTTTATAATACTTCTAGGTGCAACCATGCTGACATCTGCCTTCAGAGGATTTGGAGGAGAGGAACTGGTGAAGGAATTCCTGTCCAGTATACCTGGAGGATTCTGGGCGCAGTTTATGGTGGTGATGGCTGTCATCTTTATATTGGGATTCTTCCTGGATTTCATTGAAATCGCTGTAGTCGTTGTTCCTTTAGTAGCCCCCATTCTCATGGCCGACCCTTCCGCAAACATAACCGCTGTTTGGCTAGGGGTCATGATTGGTATTAACCTGCAAACTTCTTTTCTCACTCCTCCTTTCGGCTTTGCTTTGTTTTACTTAAGAGGCGTGGCCCCACCTGAGGTGAAGACGCTTCACATTTATCGTGGTGTGGTTGCCTTTATCATTTTACAACTGGTTGGTCTGGCCATTGCTGGCTACTTCCCCCCTTTGGTTAATTATCTGCCAAACAGAATGTACCTGACTTCAGACAATGCTCCTCCACCAATAAATCCTAAGCTTCAGAAGTGCATTGAAGAAATTACATTCCCATTTTATGCAGAACACGAAAACGACATCCGCGCCGGAGTAGATGCTATCAGCCAAGTGAATGTTGAATACCTTCCTGATAAATACAAGAAAGCTCTAAAAACTTCACAGTTGCAGGTACTGGCCACTTTTGATCTCGTTGAAGCAGTCCACCAGAGTGACCAGCATCTTAATGAATTCATCCCAAGCTATGAAGACCTGCATCAGCTTGTAAGAAGAACCCAGTTTGAGGTTAGAAAAATTGAGTATGACATTCATGAACTTGAACAACGTAAGATGCGACTTGAACGTAATGTGAATTCTGTTGATGCTCTGATCATGAAGCAAATCGGAGAAAGCATTGAAACATTTCAAGGGATGATAGATGAACTGGAAAAGAAAATCCCTTCACAATGGCTATCCGAAAGAGAAAAATTCGAAAAACTCAATAAAGAAGCTCGTTCCGCCCGTCAGAAATATAGAAGAAACTCAGATAGTGCATACGAACCTCTGAGCCAACTCGGCGCTATTCTGCTTCAAACTCCAATGCTTATTAATATGGAAAATCAACTCAAATCCATCAAGTCAGTGATTGAAGAGGAACAACCTGATTCTGCCATGCAACGAATCAAGGAAATTGAGTCAAGTCTTGGAAGTATTGCAGGGGCAAGTCCCATTAAATCAAAATTTTCCAAGGCACGTCGTGCATTGAAAGGGAAGAAACCTAACGTTGAGAATGCTCTGAAACATTGGCAAAATGGTATGGCAATATATTTTCAGGAAATTAATTGGCGTCAACTCGCTGTTAATGAACTTGCTCAGCCCCTGGCTAATTATGAGTTGCTGCTCAAGGATTCAATTGGATTAAGAATGCAGAAAAAACTCAATAAGGATCAGGCCTTAGCTGTTGCTACCTGCAAATCTTCACATGAAGATATCTCTTTGTTTTTTTAAACCAAATTTTTAATAACCCACTTTAAGTTTTCCTCATGGCCGGTCGTACAGAATCACTCCAGAACATAACCATGTCTGGAGGTGGAGCATATTCACTTGCCACCAAAGGAGCAGAAGATGTAATAAACGCTGCTACACAGATCGTGCTGGAAGCTCTTGACTCAATAAATATTTCTGAGAATCAAGATCTTTTTACTTTCTCAGACATGGGCACTGCCGATGGGGGGACATCGCTAAAGATGGTTGGAAATCTGATAAATGCGATTCAGAAAAATAATCCTGGAATCAGCTTTAACATCGTCTATGCAGATCAACCGAAAAACGATTTTAATGGACTGGTACAAACAGTACTTGGTTTAGGTCATTTCCCCAGTTACCTTGAAAGCACTGAAAACGTTTTTCCTCTATTCTCAGCAAATTCCTTCTACAAGCAAATTCTTCCTAACAACACTTTAGATTTCGGTTTCTCAGCGACGGCCATGCACTGGCTAAGCGGGAAACCTTGTAATTTAAGTAACCACGTTCACATGGTCGGTGCAGATGGTGAGGAATATTTACGTTTTTCAGAGCATGGGAAAAAGGATTGGGAGACCATCTTACTTCATCGTGCACATGAACTTAAGCAGGGAGGGCAGCTGGTATTGCTTAATTTCTGCCGGGATGAAAACGGCAAATACCTGGGTAACACGACGGGTGTGAACATGTTCACCAACTTTGCCGATATCTGGCAGGATTTTTTGGATCAAGGACGAATCCGACCCGAAGAGTACCGGAATATGACTCTGCCACAATATTACAACACGGTTGAGGAATTCAGTGCTCCCTTGAAAAATTCCGAAAGTTCCGTCTATCTCGCAGGATTGAGACTCAAAAATATTGAAACACGGATTACTCCATGTCCCTTTGCAGAGGCATTCAAGGATCACCAGGATGCACAACGATTTGCGGAAGAATATATCCCAACGATCAGAAGTTGGAATGAAAGTATCTTTTTCGGTGCCCTCGACATTCAACGTCCGTTGAAAGAACGTAAAAAAATCATCCATGACTACTATCAAACCTACCAAAAACAAGTGCAGGAGTCACCCGAATTGCACCGTATGGATTACGTGCATGCTTTCATCGTCATAGAAAAAATCTAGAACGAAAATCTCAACAGAAATTTAAATTTCAAATTAAAAGAGCGGCAACCTTGTTAAGGCTTTCTTTTGCATCGCCGAAAAGCATCGAGGTATTGTCTCTGTAGTAAAGAGGATTCCCAACTCCAGAATATCCTGTAGCCATACTGCGTTTGAGTACTACCACAGTTTTAGCATCCCAGACTTCAAGAACCGGCATACCGTATATCGGACTGCTTTCGTCATCCAGTGCCCCAGGATTGACGATGTCATTTGCTCCAATAACCAATACCACATCCGTTGCATTAAACTCTGAATTAATCTCATCCATTTCAAAAACGATATCATAAGGCAAGTTGGCTTCGGCCAGCAGAACGTTCATGTGTCCTGGCAAACGTCCAGCAACCGGATGTATGGCAAATTTTATACTGATATTTCTTTTGCGCAGGTTTTCGGTGATTTCGTGTACAATGTGCTGTGCCTGTGCCACTGCCATTCCGTAGCCCGGAACAACGATAACCTGTTTGGCTCCACGCAGTATATCTGCAGTTTCTTCATAAGAAATTGATTGTGCTTCTTTTCCATCATCCTCTTTAGAGACCGCAGTAACCGTACCTTCTGCTACACCAAAGCCCCCTGCAATTACACTGATGAAAGAGCGGTTCATGCCTCTGCACATAATGTAACTTAGAATTGCTCCGCTGCTTCCAACAAGTGCTCCTGTAATTATCAGTAAATCATTGGAAAGCATGAATCCGGCAGAGGCAGCAGCCCATCCGGAATAGCTGTTGAGCATGGAGACAACTACCGGCATATCTGCTCCGCCAATCGCCATGATCATATGAATTCCCAGCAATCCGGCAATGGAGATAATTATTAAGAGATACATGATTTGCTCTTCCGGTGCTCCGTTCACAAACCATGCTCCCGACAAAACACTGACCAGCACCAATAATATATTGAGTTGATGACGCAATGGTAATGTCAAAGGTTTTCCGCCTAAACTTCCTCTCAATTTCAAAAAGGCAATCACTGACCCCGTAAATGTGTAGGCACCAATAAAAACACCAAGAACAATTTCAATTTTGTGAATTAACAGCTCTGTACCAGTTAGGCTGCCTGACTCTAAATGACTGACAATGCCGACCAGCACGGCTGCAGCTCCGACAAAACTGTGCAAAATAGCCACAAGTTCTGGCATTGCCGTCATGGCTACACGTCGAGCAGCAACTAATCCAATTCCACCGCCAATAAGCATAACTAATATTAAAGTGCCAATACTGCCAACCTGCCCTCCAAGAACAGTGGCAACAACAGCAATGATCATCCCTGCAACACCAAACATGTTGCCGCGCCGGGCAGTTTCTTGATTAGAAAGTCCTCTCAAACTGAGGACAAAAAGTACAGCTGACACAATGTAAGCAACAGTAATAAGTCCTTCAGGCATTATTCAGTTTAATAGTTTATGGTTAAACAACGGCTGCTATATATTTGCAACCAACAATATATTTGATTATTTTCGAAACATTTCCAGCATGCGGTGAGTAACTAGAAAACCGCCGACAATGTTTATAGCGGCAATCAGGACCGCAATGGCAGGCAAGATGATCTGTTCTCCGGAAAGATGTATCATCCCCCCAATCACAATTATTCCACTGATCGCATTGGTGACACTCATCAGCGGTGTATGCAATGAAGGCGAGACATTCCAAATCACCATGTATCCGACAAAACAAGCGAGAACAAATACTGTTACATGGGAAATGAATTCTGAAGAACCTCCAAATCCAATCAGAGCTACCAAAACAAAAGCCGAGAGCCAGCCAATCATTTTTAACAATGACCACTTTTTCTTTTCTACTTCTGGTAATTCAGATATCTTTTCAGAAACTGTTTCCAGTTTTACTGGTGCAACAGTTTTTTTCTGAACTTTATTTTGTGCCTCCGGATCCCAAAGAACTTTTCCATCATGAACCACTGTAATTGCACCAGTAATCTCGTCTTCCAGATCAAGGTTTAGTTCCCCATCTACATTCAGGTGCTGAATTAATTTAGCAGTATTGTTGCTGAAGAGCTGACTTGCTTGTGTTGGCAAACGACTGGGAAGGTCTGTAAAACCAATGATGGTCACTTTTTTGTAAACACGAAATTCTCCTGGTTTTGTCATTTCACAATTTCCACCTCCTTCGGCAGCCAAATCTACTATAACTGATCCAGGAATCATGCTCTCTACCATTTCTTTAGTAATCAAAACTGGTGACTTCTTGCCAGGAATAGCAGCTGTCGTAATGATAATATTTACTTCCTTTGCCTGCTCGGCAAACAATCTCATTTCTGACTCAATGAATTCTTTACTCATTGTTTTGGCATAGCCACCGCTGCCGGCACCATCCTCCTCCAAATTCATTCCCAAATATTCTGCCCCCATGCTCTGAATTTCTTCACGTACGGAAGTTCTTGTATCGAAAGCACGTACTATTGCACCTAAACTCCGGGCTGCTCCTATAGCAGACAGTCCCGCAACGCCGGCGCCAATCACCAAAACTTTAGCCGGAGGGATTTTCCCTGCTGCCGTAATTTGCCCTGTAAAGAGACGACCAAAATTATGTGCTGCTTCAGTTACTGCTCTATAACCAGAAATATTTGCCATGGAACTAAGTACATCCATCGACTGCGCACGTGAAATTCTAGGTATAGCATCCACTGCAATTGCAGTCCCACCAGTTTTTGCAAGCCTTTTCAATAAATCTGAATTGCGACCTGGATTTAACAGGCAAATCAAACACGCCCCCTTACGCAGTAAATCTGCCTCATGTTCTTCGGTTTCATGAGTTTCTTCAGGAGGACGAATCTTGAGGATTACATCTGTCTTTTCCCATATTTTATGTGCAGACTCAACTATTTCTACACCAGAATCTTCATATTGATCGTCTGTAAAGTTAGCTATGATTCCTGCTCCGTGTTCGAGCAGGACAGAATGCCCATTTTTAATGCATTGTTTCGCAACAGAAGGTGCCATCGCAACCCTGCGTTCGCCTGGATGAATTTCTTTGAGAACTCCAATGATCATTAGTTACTCCTAAATTTGTTTGAGGTGAATGTAAGCCCCTTTAATATAACATAGAGTTAAATTCATCTGAATAGGGAAATTTACGAAAAAAATAGTTGATGTAATCTTAGAAAGTGTTTTTTAACAAAACATGCTTTTAGGACTTGGAGATATTCGCTCATAAATAGTACACTACAGACCGAACCTAGATTATTACAATCAGCTTTTCTCAAATTCAAACAAATGCTGGAATCATTGACAAACCACTATTGCATTTATTTCATAGATCATAAAATGGAATTTGGATGGATAGAGGGCATACAAAAAAACAAACTGATCATAGTTCCGCCGCAGGGAAAACCCAAATTCCTGCTTCCAAATCGTGTAGCCTACAGTTGGCGTGAGAAAAAATTGCCTTTTAACGCTGCTCAGGCACACGAAACCCTAGAGCTACACATGAAACAGGCCGAGCAGTACAAACAGACCTTTGAGCTGGAAACAATGCATTCACTTTTGGAAAATATGAGAGAGTATACACTTGAGGAGTTAGCTGTTGATTTCCTCGATAAACCTGAAAATTCAGTCAGTAAACTGGGTTTATTTCTGGCTCTTCGTGAGGATTCATTCTGGTTCAAGCATAACAGAAATTTAACTTATACACCCAGAACTTCAGAAGAATTAGCATTGCTGGAAGTTCAGTTTGCCCGCCTGCAGGAACAGCAAAAACATGCAGTCAATATCCAGAAATGGATTAAACAACTTGAATCCGGAGAGTGGAATGCAAATACAAAAATAACTGCAGAACAGCAAAATTGGCTGGATCAACAGCTTAATTTGTTAATTGAAGGTACCGAATCTCCGTATTGGAAAGAAATGTCCACCCTGTTGGACTGGGGTACATCGTTTGGAATTGGTGAAGAAAATTCACTCAAACGCTGGCTTGCAGGAGCAGGAACTCCTGTCTCCACATCCCGCTTAACACTTCTGCGTGCAAATGTTCGAGAGGAATTTCCTGAAAAAGTGTTGGCGGATGTTGAACGTGTTCGGAAGTTACCATCAGCAAAATTGACAAGATCACCTGCGGAAATGCAAACCTTTACAGTTGATGCAGAAAGTACCCTGGATTATGACGATGCGTTTTCTGTGCTCGAGTGGAATAAAGCGCAGTTAATAGTTGCAGTACACATCACTGATTTAAGTCATTCAGTTCATCCGGGAGATCCTCTATTTAAAGAAGCTGAAGACCGGATTTCCTCCGTTTATACGATTGAAGAAACCATTCCCATGTTACCTGACGAACTTTCTAATGACTCTTTTTCCTTGATGTCCGGTGAAGAGAGAGCTGTGCTTAGTTTTAAATTTAAACTGAATGGAAATGGAGATTGGAGTTTACTTGAAGTTATTCCAAGGATGATCAAGGTACATGAAAATTTGAGTTATGTACAGGCTGATCTATTAATTGAGAATAATCATGATTTTTGGGGATTACTGAACAAATTTTGTAAGTGTGCCCAAGAACGGCGCCTTGAAAAAGGGGCATTAAATTTGGCAAGAAAAGAATTTGATTTTGACATCAGCGATCCTGAACAAATCCGCATTATACCGCTCAAACGAAACAGTCCTGCCAGTAGGATTATTGAAGAGCTTGCAATTGCAGTTAATAGAGAAACTGCACGTCTTTTTCAAGAAGCAGACTTTCCTGGAATTTATCGAACCCAGTCCCCGTATGAGTTGATCAAGGAGGTGGAGGATGGAGAACTGCTTTCGCTGGAAAATATCCGGATTGAACCAGCAAAATTAACAACTGTTCCAGGTATACATTCAGGGTTAGGCTGTGAAGTTTATATGCATGCAACTTCACCAATCAGAAGGTTTGCAGACTTAATCACGCAAAGTCAGTTGAAGAAACTGATAAAAAAGGAGGAGCCTGTTTTCAGTACCGAAGACATGATGCAGTGGGCTGAAGAAGTCAGCTTCCGTCAGAGAAAGTACAACAAAGCAGAGAGGAACATTACTCAATACTGGAAACTAAGATATTTACAACAACATCTGGGAGAAATATATGTTGCAAAAATAAGAAAAAGGCTTCCCAACAATAATACTGAAATTGAATTATTAGAACTTGCTTGCGTGGTACCCGCCGCAGGTTTGGGGAAAAATGAAGAAGGTGAACTTATGCTGAGAATTGATGAGGTTGGATTAGATCCTCCCCGGATTGGTGTTCATATACAGACATTGAGTACGTAAGACTCCTCTCAGCAGTTTCAAAGCAAAAGCCTTTCATACAAGCATTTCATCGGACACAGGAGGTTCATAAATTAACTCGTCAATATTTATTGCTTTGTGACCTTTATAGGCACCTTGAAATCCGGTAAATTTCTTGACCCCGTTTACTTCAACCGAAATCGGATCCTTTGTTTCATGCTCCAAATACAAAACATCATTCATTTGTAAATTCAAAAAATCACGCACAGAGATATTAATTTCACCCAGTTTTGCAATTAATTCAATATCAACTTTCTGCAAATTTTGTTTGAACCGATTGCCCCAGGTGTTATCTTTTTCGTCCTGCTCACTTTGGAATCCGGCATTCAGTCTGGTTCGAATTGGCTCGATCATCGAATACGGTACACAAACTGTAATAGACATGGGTGCCCGCCCGATTTCAATATCAAAAGTCACCACAACGACAATTTCACTGTGAGGTACAATTGAGACAAATTGCGGATTGACCTCTGTTCGGGCATAGTTTACCTGAACTGGAAAAACAGGTCTCCATGATGTTTGTAAATCTTCAAGCCCACTAATTATTACGCGCTTGATCATCCGTGCTTCAATTTCAGTAAAATCACGTCCTTCTGATTTAGTTTCAACTTCGCCACTGCCGCCGAAAAACATTTCGACTAAGGTAAAAACCAACCTGGTTTCAAAGACCATCATGGCATTACCACGCAACGGTGTCATTCGGAAGAGATTCATGGAGGTAGGAACAGGCAAGGTTTTGATGTACTCACCAAATTTAATCAGTTCTGTGGATCGCACACTGATGTCCACCACTCTGCGGAGTGCATTGGATACAGTTAAACGGAAGAGGCGCACGAAACGATCGTGAATAATTTCTAGAGTAGGCATTCTCCCGCGAATAATGCGGTCCTGAGCAGTCAGGTCAAAAGATACCACCTCTTCAGGGTCATACTCCTCCTCATCTTCTTCACTTACCTCTTCATCACTGGTTACCCCTTGCAACAGCGCATCAACTTCTTCCTGTGACAAAACAGAACCCATGTTCGCCCTTTTTATTTAATATTTGAGTTTAATTAAGTAATTGCACCAAGGTCTGTGGTCTCAGCACATGACAAGGCTAACTATGCAAGTAGTGTTCAACTAAATTAAATGTTGTTTTATACTTGTCACCTGCTGCTTAATGACGCTCCGTTATCGTCGTGTAACTGCGCCTAGTATTACCTGTAAACAACTGACGCGGACGGGCAATTTTCTGCTTGGGATCTTCATGCATTTCCTTCCACTGGGCAATCCATCCCGGAACACGACCCAGAGCAAACATGACAGTAAACATATTAAGTGGTATTCCAATTGCCCGATACATAATTCCAGTATAGAAATCTAATGTGGGATAAAGCTTACGCTCAATAAAATAATCGTCTGTAAGTGCGGTTTCCTCAAGTTCAAGAGCAATTTCAAGCAGCGGATCGTTAATTCCTAATTTATTCAGTAACTTGTCACATGCAACTTTGAGGATCTTGGCGCGTGGATCAAAATTTTTGTAAACCCGATGACCAAAACCCATGAGGCGAAAACTAGAATCCTGATTTTTGGCTTTTTCAATATATTTTGAAATACCTGCTTTGTCTTCATGTATTTGTTGCAGCATTTCAACGACTTGCTGATTAGCACCACCATGCAGAGGCCCCCATAAAGCTAAAATTCCTGAAGCAACAGACGCATAAACATTCGCCATACTGCTGCCGACAACCCGTACTGTTGAAGCACTGCAGTTTTGTTCATGATCTGCGTGTAAAATCAAGAGCAACTCCAAAGATTGTTCTATTACCGGATCTAATTCATATGATTCTGCCGGAACAGAAAACATCATGTTTAAAAATTTTGCACAGTAAGGCAGTTCATCTCTTGGATAAACAAAAGGCTGGCCTACACTTTTTTTGTAGGAAAATGCTGCAATAGTACTGATTTTTGCAATTAAACGGGCAGAATTTATCTCCAGGTTTTCAATTGATGCTTTTCCAGATGCTTCTGCATAGTATGCAGAGAGTGAGGAAATCATTGCAGAAAGAATTACCATTGGATGTGAGTTTTGGGAAAAGCCTTCAAAGAAGTGTCTCATATCCTCATGAATCATTGAGTGCAAGTTGATTCGATTGGTAAAATTTTCCAGTTGATCTTTTTTGGGCAACTCTCCGTTTATCAGCAGGTATGCAACTTCGATAAAAGTAGACTCTTCTGCCAACTCCTCAATGGGATAACCTCGATATCGCAAAACTCCTTTCTCACCATCCAGAAAAGTAATTGAACTCTCACAGGAACCAGTATTGACAAAGCCTGGATCCAAAGTAATATATCCGGTTTGTTTCCGTAAACTTGAAATATCGATTCCTTTTTCGTGTTCTGAACCTGTCAACACCGGAAAGTCAAAAGACTGACCGTCAGGAAAAATAATTTTAGCTTTTTCTGTCATAAAACGAATTTATGCTGGTGGTGAAAATATGCTCAAACCTGATTCCATTTTTCTAATTGAACTAGTATAGCTTTTTGTGCATGGAGCCTGTTCTCTGCCTGATCAAAAACTACTGACTGTCGTCCTTCAATCACTTCATCAGTAATTTCCTTATCCCTTTCAGCAGGCAGGCAATGTAAAACGAGGGCATTTTTTTCAGCATGCTGCAACAGGCTTGAGTTAATTTGAAATTCTTTTAATAAACGCTCTCTTTCAGCAATTTTATCTTTTTCTCCCATACTGGCCCAAACATCCGTGTACAAAACTTCTGCACCATCCACAGCTTCTGTTGCAGAGTGTGTAACTTTGATGGAGGAAATTCCGATTTCTTGAATTTTACGTACTAGCTCCATATCCGGCAGAGTTTCCGGAGATGTTCCAATACGTAAATCCAGTGGGATTCTAGCAGCAATATTCAGCCAGGAATTGGTCATATTATTACTGTCTCCAAGATAAGCGATGCGGACATCATCAATGCGTCCCAGTTTTTCCTTGATAGTCAGCATATCTGACATGACCTGGCATGGATGATTGAAATCCGTAAGTATATTGACCACCGGAACTGTTGCATGTTTTGATAAATCCAGCACCATCTGATGTGAAAAAGTACGGATCAATATACAATCCACATAACGTGACATAACCCGTGCAACGTCACTTACTGTTTCCCGCTCTCCAATTTTAAAATCCTGCTCTGTAAGAACAATTGCAGTTCCGCCAAGTTGTGTGATTCCAACCTCAAATGAGAGTCGTGTACGTAAAGATGGTTTATGGAAAAACAGACCAAAAGTCTTACCCTGCAGTAACTGAGGACACTTCCCCTCCTTTGTCTGATGCTTCAATTCAACTGCAAAGTCAAGATTGCTTCTTATTTCCTCACTTGTCCAATCCAAAATTGAAATAAAATCTCTTTTCATATTTATAAAAAATAACAGGTTCTAATAAAATTTATTGCATCTGCAGAAAATAATAGTTAGCATGAATTCTAACATTATAGAAACCACTTGTTAAGAGGAATCATGCATGAAATGAATATTCTAGTCACAGTTGCTGTGATTGCAGGCCTTTACATCTCCCTCTTTCTCGTTGCAGAGAAAGTATTTATGAAAGACGAAGATTGAGTCTCAAACTCCCATTGAGGCTCATTTATCCAGTCATAGTAGGCATTCTTTGGTTAACAGGATGCACATCCCTTTCCGGCACTGTACAGTCCGGAGTTTCACTCTCACAATTTGAAAACCTGAGTAAAAGCAAGGGGAATTACTATGTTTCCGGAAGAATATTATTTAAGCATCCTGAAGGCAAGCACAGTGGGGAAATGGAAATACATATTTCCGCTGATTCAGAATTAAGGCTGAGCATATTTACTCCGCTCGTCGGTTCATTAATATATGAGTTGCGAGTGGGACCTGAAAAGTTTTTGCTGTTGAATTTTCAGGAAAAAAACTATGTTTTGGATGAAAATAACCGGTATGTACGTCAGACATGGCTGGGGATGGATCTTTCTCTGACTGAACTAAAATGGCTGATCCTGGGACAAATTCCGGAAAAAACCCCAGCCTGGCAACGAACAAAATTACCTTCCGGAGAGTTGCAGTTGGTTCAAGGTACTTCGGTTATACGTCTTCGCTTAAATTCTGCAGGACGGATACAGTCCATGAACAAATCAGTGGAAGGTTTGCTGGAATACAAAGCACAAATTTCACTCTATCAAAAACACTACGAAATTCTGTTTCCCAGAAAAATCCGTATTGAAGATTTTACTGGCAACAACCACTGGTTGATGGTCATCAGTGGAGTACAGGCACCAACCGGAATGGAAACACTTGATTTCATTCCTCCTGAAGATATGAAACTCCTGATCAGTAATCAATGAGCATTCTCAAATGAACCGTTTTGAAAGTGTAGAACTTCCTTAGTGCCTTCTGCGCTCACTCTGATGAGTTTACGTTGTGAAAGCCAGTCAGGAACAACTCTCAAAACGCTTGAACATCCGTCAACCTTTATTTCTCTATCAACGTGGAAATGCCCCACGAAATAATTATCAACTCCCGGAAGCACAGATTCAGCAAACTCTTGTATTTCTTTTTCAGGAAAATGGACTTTGTATTCTTTATTGGTTTCCACCAACATTGCTTCAATCCGTTCGGCAATCCAACGCGCTGCAGGACCCGGCATCAGCTGAAAAATTGTTTCAACGGCCAGACTATGTGAAACAGATTTCCAGCGCAGATATTGTCGGTCGTGATAGTTAATTGTATCACCGTGAATAAAACCAAAATGTTGATTACCCCAGTTCAAGAACCAGTCGTTGTGAATCAAATGTGTAAAAGGCAGCTTCTTTTTCCAGTTGTCTGTAAATTTGCCTGGTAATAGCATTTCCCTGTTTCCTGCAATAAACACCACATTGCATCCTTTATCTTTCAATGACTGAAAACCTAACAGTACTTGACGGTGCAGGTCCGACCAGAATTTTGGAGGTGCGAGCCAAATTTTAAATAGATCCCCTAAAAATACGATGGTATGTGGATTTTCCAGTTGTACCAGCATCTCCACAAACTCTTCGGCAGGCGCATTTTTCTCATCTAAATGTGAATCTGCAACAATATATAGAAAACCATCCGGATCAGGCACGTCTAAAATGGACATCTATTATAATCCTATTTCAAATAATATAACTGTATATCAGGTATTTAGCAAATAATTGCAATCTAAATATTCTCTTATAATATTAGATAATCTACTGGTTTTTTGATAAAATTAAAAGTATAATACTCAGGGTTTGATTATCTCAATTCATTATTTAAAATCTATAGAATAATAGAAGTCCATGCGTTTGATAATTATTGGTGGTGGAAACATGGGAGGAGCAATTCTCCTGGCTTTGGTTAAAGCGGAAGTAATTCCTCCAAAAAATATTTTGCTGATTGAACCGGATGACGCAAAAAGACAAAATTTGAGTAAAGCCACAAGTTGCGACTCCCAGGCAGAATTTAATGAAAACGTACGAAACTACGATCTGCTTATATTAGCAGTAAAACCACAAGGTGCAACACCAGCAATGGAACTGCTTGCCCAGTGGCTTCTACCGCACCAGCTCGTAATTTCGGTAATGGCAGGAATTTCACTGCAGACTATGCACGGAGCCCTGGGGCAATCAAAACTGGTGCGTGTAATGCCCAATATCCCTACTTTGATTGCAGAGGGAATGAGTGTCTTTTTTGCTTCAGAGAATGTTGATTCAGATGGAATCAAGTGGGTAAAAACTCTTTTTTCTTCCTGCGGCACGTGTTTGGAAGCAAAAAATGAAGATGCAATCGATGCGGCCACCGCTATTTCCGGAAGTGGTCCGGGCTATTTGTTCTATTTTGCAGAGCAAATGACTGAATCTGCAAAATCTCTTGGTTTTACAGAAGAAGAGGCTCAACTTCTTGTACAAAAAACTATTCTTGGTGCAACGCTGTTGTGGGAGTCACAACAGGTGTCTCCGGATACTTTGCGTAAACAGGTTTCATCTCCTGGTGGAACCACCTTAGCAGCTCTTAATCATTTTCAGTCAGAAAATGTTGGTGAGTCGATCAAAGAAGGTATCCAACAGGCTTATCTGAGGGCCAAAGAACTTACTTCATAATTTCATAATTTCATAATTTCATAATAAATTCAAATTCTAATAACTAATATGGCTTGTGTAATTATTGTAGGCACTCAGTGGGGTGACGAAGGAAAAGGTAAAATTGTAGATTTACTCACAGAACGTGCGGATGCAGTAGTGCGTTATCAGGGTGGGAACAATGCAGGACATACAGTGATGTTTGGGGAAAAAACATTCATTTTGCATTTGCTTCCTTCTGGAATATTACGTAAAACAACTTCCATTCTTGGTAATGGTGTTGTCATCGATTTGGCAGAGATGATCAAAGAAATTGATGAATTAGCGCAAATGGATATTGCAGTAGAAGACCATTTGCACATCAGCGACAGGGCGCAATTGGTTATGCCCTGGCACAAAACCTTTGACCGCCTTGGTGAAGAACAGAAAGGCAAAAATAAAATTGGTACTACAGGTCGAGGAATAGGTCCTGCCTATGAAGATAAAGTTCGACGATCCGGAATGCGGGTTGGAGATCTGCTGGAACCGGAACTGTTCAAAGCTCGCCTGGAGGAAATTGTTGAAGAAAAAAATAAACTGCTTGAACTTTATTACAAGTCTGATGAACCTTCTTTTTCTGCAGAAGAAATATTTTCAGAATTTACTGCATATCTCAAGATCCTTAAACCATACATCCGTGACACGCCGCTGCTGGTTAATCAGATGATTGAGGAAGGAAAAAACATTTTGTTTGAAGGCGCACAGGGTACATTTTTGGATGTAGATCATGGAACTTATCCTTTTGTAACTTCTTCTAACACTTTGGCCGGAGGAGCCTGTGCCGGCACCGGAATTGGTCCAACACGTATCAATGAGGTACTGGGGATTGTCAAAGCCTACACCACTCGGGTAGGAAGCGGCCCTTTTCCGACTGAACTGCTTGATAATGATGGTGAGCTTTTACAGTCTGAAGGACATGAGTTTGGTGCTACAACAGGACGTCCCCGTAGATGTGGCTGGTTTGATGCATTACTTGTACGTCAAGCAGTTCGTCTTAATGGAATTACCAGTATGGCTGTAATGAAACTGGACGTGCTGGATAAGTTTGACACTCTCAAAATTGCAGTGTCTTATCGATTATCAAATGGAGAGCATACTGAAAATCTACCAAGATCGCTGGAAAACGTTACTCCAGTTTTAGAAGAAATGCCGGGCTGGAAATGTAATTCTGCGGGTATCACGGAATATGATCAGCTTCCCCGGAAAATGCTGGCTTATCTTGAGAGAATTTCTGAGTTGGTAGGAGCAAAGGTATCTATTATTTCTACGGGACCGAAACGTGAAGAAACCATTGTACTGAACCCTGATCAATTCTGGCTCTGAAAATCTTATAATGCTGGGTATGAAAAGATGTTTAAACGAATAATTTTAGTTTGTCTCATTGCTGTAATTGCATACTATGCAGGAGCTCAAGGGCTGACTCCAGGAAACGTTGTAGATTGGTTTACAGAAAATGATATTTTTCAGACCTCAAAAGAGGCACTGAAGGAAATTTTTGAACTGGCTGAAGAACAACAGGTTGTTGAAAAGGCTGGTGGAGTTATTGACAGTTTGAAAGAAAAAGTAACCAACTGAATAACCATTGAATTACATTAAAGCATTGCTTCAACAAAGCGTTCCATCTGCGCGGATCGTGAGCCTTTAACAAGTACAACATCTGACGCCCGTAATTCTTCCCTGAAAGTTTTCGTTAAATCATCAATATCGCTAAAGCGTTGTGCCGCTTCGGTTTTTCCTCCTCCATTTTTCCAGCCTTCAAGATAAAATTTAATTTCTGCACCACCAAGTCCAAACATTTTCTCTACTCCATTCTTTACCATTGTTTCACCGACCTGACGATGTAACTCCGGGCTTAAATCGCCTAATTCAGCCATGGCACCACAAACGACAATTTTTCGAAGACCTGGATAAGTTTTGTTTAGATTTTCCAGCACACTGTAAAAAGAAGAAGGATTGGCGTTATATGTATCATCAATTAAGATCCAATCATCCATTTCAATTTGCTGATACCTGCCTTTCACTGACAAATCCAAGGCTGCTGCTGCCTGCTTAAGAAGAGCTACCGGTACCCCTTCCTCTTTCAAAAGCGTCAGGGCTAAAACCAGGTTTTGCTGCAAAAGAGGGCTGTCAATTGAGGATTCAAACCATTCGTTAAAAAAGCGTATTTTGCAGTTCTTTTCCGATGCCTGTTCTGTAACCGTTGTTGTTTTAACAATATCTACGCCTGCTTTTACGGCTTCTTCTTCCACCAAATCCAAATGCAGCAATGTGTCAGGAACAATGACTTTATTTCCAGGTGACATCCCTGCAAATAATCCTGATTTTTCTTTGGCAACTCCTTCTGTGTTCTGCAGAAACTCAAGGTGACTTTGACCGATATTTGTGATGATTCCAGCAGTTGGTTGAACAACTTTTGAAAGTTCTGCAACTTCACCAAAATGATTTGTACCAATTTCAATTACCCACCATTTTGTATCCGGAGGTGCTTCCAGCAAGGTTAGAGGTACACCAATAAAGTTGTTAAAATTTCCAGGAGTCGCATATGCATTCGGATCAAGATGACGACATAAGCCGGCAAGTATTTCTTTGGTAGTTGTTTTTCCATTACTTCCGGTTACAGCCAACACTTTTCCGGTAAACCGTTTACGTATATCTGCTGCCCATTCCCGCAAAGCCAGATTGGGATCCGGGACCAAAATTCGAGGAAAACTACTTTGACGGATGGCTTCCGGAATGCAGGCAGGATCTGCCACAACCGCACAGGCCCCTTTTTCCAGTGCCTGAGAAATGTAATGGTGTCCATCAGTATTTTCTCCTTTGATGCAGAAAAACAACTCCCCTGCATTCATAGTACGAGAATCTATGCTGAATCCATGCACCAATAAATCTGTTTTAATTTTCTCAGTTTTGGCATTAAATATTTGCGACATTTCACCAATAGTATATAATTTTGTCATAGCTTTTTATTTACAATCAATAAGGATAAAAAATACATGGACATAGAAAAACAGTTTGAAGAAGTATTTTCTAAAATCACCTTAGATAACGGCCAACCTTTGGTTAGTGTTGAACCTGAAATCGTACATGGCTGCGTAGTCAATAATGATTTTGCAAAAATCACGCTTATTTTGCCGGAAGATTCTCCTTTACGCGGATCACTACCAGCACAAGTTGAAGCAGAAATAAAAAAAATTGAACAAATCGAGAGAGTTGCCATTGAAGTTTTAGCTTCACCGCCTGAAGAAAAAACTGCTTCACAAACTACACAAGCTCAAACTGAACCGCAACAACCTAAACGTACAGCATACCTGCAGAATTATGAAGCTGTAATTGCTGTAGCCAGTGGAAAAGGGGGAGTCGGTAAATCTACTGTGTCTGTAAATTTAGCCCTCGCACTTTCACAAAAAGGTTTAAAAGTTAGTCTGTTTGACGCAGATATTTATGGACCAAGTTTACCTATCATGACAGGTAAACGTGGCGAGAAACCATCTGTGGTAGGTAACCGCCTGGTTCCACTGGAATCTTTTGGCATGCATACCATGTCAATCGGGAACTTAGTTGATGAAAATGATCCCGTTATCTGGAGAGGACCCATGGTTCACCAGGCCATTGAGCAACTGCTGCGTGACACTGACTGGCCCGGAGGAGATATTATGATAATAGACATGCCTCCGGGAACAGGTGACACTCAGCTTTCCATTTCTCAGCTTTGTGAACTAACTGGAACCGTTATCGTTTCTACACCTCAGGATGTGGCTTTAATTGACGCAGTCAAAGCAGCAAAGATGTTTACAAAAGTAGAAATAGATGTTTTAGGAATTGTCGAAAATATGAGTTTTTTCGCCTGTCCCAAATGTGGTGAGGAAACACCAATTTTCAGCCGGTATGGTGCAGAAGAAACCAGCAAAAAAATTCAGGTACCATTTCTTGGTGCTATTCCAATTGAGCTTGAAGTACGTAAAGGCGGAGATGATGGTAAACCGTTGATGGCAAGCAATTTGGACTCACCGGCTTCAATGGCCTTTAAGAACATTGCAGATAATCTAGTGAAGGTTTTGGAAGAAGGTTAATTCTTCATTCAATCTAAATAGTGCCAATTATTTATTGACTTTTTTACTCTCTCTGCTAGTCTTAAATGTCCCTTGCGGGTCGGTAGCTCAGTTGGTAGAGCATCTGACTTTTAATCAGGTGGTCCGGGGTTCGAGACCCCGCCGACCCACCAGCATTTGGAACGACTTACGTCAATGACATAAAGTGTGGCTACATATTTGTCACACTTTTGTCACAGTAATTCCCAACAATTCCCCAAATATTTCCATTCTAATTCAGTAATATCTTTCCACATTTGACTTTCATAATCATTGTATTATTAGACAGTAAGAGCCGTATTTTGAAAACGTATTGTGACATATTTGTGACATTTTGAAGGTACTGCTCCATTCATTATTGATATTACATACTATTATATATATTTTATAAGATTATTAATCATATTGTCTTTTATTGTTGAATAGTGTAAGCTATTGTTTAGTCCAGCTATCATACTCAAAACCAAGAAAAGCAATATGGCAACTATCCGAAAACGCGATGGCAAGAAAGGTGTAGGCTACCAGGTTCAGGTACGGATCAAGGGTGGAGACGTGGAGACCGCCAGCTTTAAATCACTGACTAAGGCACGATTGTGGGCACAAAGTATTGAAGCTTCAATCCGTGAAGGTAGACACTTCACTGGATCTGAATCTAAGAAATTTACATTGTCAGACTTAATTGATCGTTTTCTGATGCATCCCAGCCTAAAAGCAAAAACTAAAATCCAGTACACACCTCAACTACTATGGTGGTCAAAGCAGCTAGGACCATTAAAACTTTCTGATATTTCTCCTGACAAGATTGCTAGCCAAAGGGATAAACTCCTCAAAAGTGGAAATAAAACCAGTACTGCAAACCGCTATCTAGCTGCACTTTCTTCAGCATTTAGTATGGCAGTTAGAGAATTTGGCTGGATTGAAACCAATCCCTGTACCAAAATACGTAAGCTTACAGAGCCAAGAGGCAGAACTCGTTACCTTACTAAAAATGAGTGCAGCCGTCTGCTGGATGAGTGCGAAAAGTCAGGAGTACGGGAACTACTTATTATAGTTATTTTAGCTTTAAATACTGGTGCTAGAAAAAATGAACTCCGTTGGCTAAGATGGACTGACGTTGATCTGCATAAAGGAACGTTATTATTTCGTGATACAAAAAATGAAATGTTCAGGTCTGTTCCAATGGTTGGACGTGGCCTTAAATTTATGCGGGAATGGGGGAAAGTAAGGCTACTTGATACTGATCTTGTTTTTCCTGGTAAGAATCCCAAAAACCCGGTTTTGTTTGAAAAGTCTTGGAGAACAGCACTCAAATCAGCAGGAATTGAAGATTTCCGATTTCATGACCTTCGTCATAGTTCTGCATCATATTTAGCAATGAATAATGTGTCAGTAAGGACCATAGCAGAAATACTTGGTCACAAAACTCTTAGTATGGTTCAGAGATACTCCCACCTTAGTTCAGAACACCTTCGATCTGAAATTGCCAGAACTATGGAAGCTTTAGATCTTTGAAATTGAAAACTTTATGAAAAAAAACCATAAACCATCACATTCAAAAATTAAAGCTAAATCTCAATTAAGACATCAAATGACAGAAGAAGATCGTCAAAGAAATGACACAGAAATGGAGAACTGGGCTGTTGAACACGAAAGAAGGAAAGAAGAAGGATATTTTCCAAAAGGGGTGGAAAGCGAAGAAGGAAAAGGATATTGGGAATCCATGTGCTGGGTATTGAAGTTTGAATGGAATTATTCCCAAAATCGCCACCAAATCATGAAGGCCGGTATTTTTGAAGAAGATGAACTTAAGAGTATTCTTCACAGTTTGGCTGATTTTCAAGACGCACCACCAAATATACCTACATCAGAAAATTGTGCTATCGAAAAGGCCTACATCGCTTCAGCAGAATATTTTTGCCGTCGTCTTGGCAAAGAAATCCCTCAATCAGTATTCAAAGATAAACATTCACAATCGGGTCAATTAAGAAGTCCGATCACATTTTTTATAGATAAGCAAATCAAGTCTGGAGAGCAAAAATGGCAAAAAGCATGGAAAAAGTTAAATAATATGGCAGACATGAAAAACACAAAAACAGAAAATTTGACGCTCCACAACTTCGGAGAAAAAG